>Ga0075122_10003254_pt1 | contig 10261 bp, 4 predicted proteins | sample AntAceMetag02UKB_FD_69790 | JGI IMG/M metagenome (GOLD analysis project Ga0075122, IMG submission 69790) | Saline lake microbial communities from Ace Lake, Antarctica - Antarctic Ace Lake Metagenome 02UKB | ecosystem: Environmental > Aquatic > Non-marine Saline and Alkaline > Saline | place...
ATAGATATGGGAGCTGAGAAGATGTCAAAGAGTCTTGGCAATGTGTTAAGTATTTCTAACATTGAGAAAATGGGATACTCACCGCTCGATCTGCGATACTACTTCTTATCTGTGCATTACCGCACACAACTCAAGTTTGCAGAGAAGGGTATGGAAGACGCAAAGAAGGCACGTAGGAAGATTGTGGAATGGATGGAGGAAGTGGAAACGTGGGCAACCGATGCTGAGATGGGTGGCGAAGATGCCGGAATGGTTAGAGATCCATGGGAAAGAAAATTTAAAGATGCTATGGACAGTGACTTAAATACTCCGGAGGCATTGGCGGTGGTGTTCGATCTCATGGCATGGTCTCGGACGAACAGAGAAAAGTTCAGTAAGAGTGGTTTCGAGGAATTGCAAAAGCAGATCCAAATTATTCAAGATACATTCGGATGTTTCGAAGCAGCAGAAGTGGTAGAAATACCTTCAGAGGTCCAGGAGCTTCTAAATATGCGCGAGAAAGCCAGAGGAGAAAAGAATTTCGAAGAGTCAGATCGTTTACGTAAAGAGATCGAAGGACTCGGTTTTGATGTTCGGGACACCGATAATGGACAAAAAATTAGCAGAATGTGAAGCTGGCTGAACGCTTTGTACAGCCAAGTTGACGTTCGAATATGGTAAAATACCATAATATGTATATTTGACAAGTTTAATTTATTTAGGTTAAAAATGACCCATTTGTTCAGAGGGGCATGATATTCAGTAGAGAAATCGGAAATAGATACAAATTTTGTAGGTTCTGCAGGGAATCCATCAACTTTGTGGTGTAACAGGTTGGCTTCTGTTTCGTTCTATTCAGTGCACGGATTAGTGCAGACCTTGCGCTTAGCAGCTGCTTCTCGCTAGGATTCTGGCTGATCTAACTCTTCGAAAGAAGAGTGGGTCCGTGTATATGCTCTTTCACAAGACGGCAACTTGCCTTTCCATGAAGGTGGAAAGACTAGTAACTCACACCCATTATTTTTGGGTCGTGCAATTTTTCTTTAAGAGCATCTTGCCTGTACTTAATGTACGTTTCGCGCTCGTGTTCACTCTTTATATATAAGGAGATGAGTGATGGATTCTTATCCACCCTCACCTCACACATAAGAGCGCTGAGATAGATAGAGCGAGAAGCTCACCCTTACAAAGCAACAAACATACTATTTTTCATTAACCTTGTTTTTATTAATTATCCCTTCATTTTTATGGATATTTCCCGCTTTAAGCGAGCTCTTGCCGGAGTGTCTGTGGCAGCACTTACTCTTACCCAAATGGGTACAGCGTTTGCTGCATACAGTGACGTTCCAGCAGGCGTGTGGTTTGGAGATTCTGTCGACGCTTTCGTCGATGCAGGATATCTAGATTCCGCACAGGCACGTTTCCGCGGTGGCGATGCTGCCAACCGTGCGGAATTTGTGAAGCTTGTGGTAGAGCTGAATGGTGGAATTCTTTCCACTCCTCCAGCTGTCCCAAGTTTTAACGATGTGCCAACCGGCGCGTGGTACTACGGGTACTTCGAAGAGTCCGGTAAAGAAGGATGGGTTCGTGGTGATGGCAACTGCTATGGCAGTAGCCCCTGTTACGCTCGTCCAGGTGCGAACATTGTTCGTGCAGAGGCTGCCGCCCTCATTGTCCGTTCATTCGGACTTGAGTGGACCGGTGATGCGTCTCAATTCGTCGACAACCCTGCAGGGCAGTGGTACACCGACGTTATCCAGACAGCCGCAGATCACTGTGTGCTTCAGGGTGACGACCGCACAGGCCGTGTTCGTCCAGGAGACAACATGAACCGTGCAGAAATGGTGACGATGCTTTACCGCGTCGACCAAGGCCTTCAGTATGGTGTTGATTGTGGTGACGATGACGTAGGAGGTGGAGCAATGCTTACAGACGCTGTTGCTACATCTGCTACAACTGTTGAAATCGAGTTCAACTCCGCACTCGACGAAGAGTCCGCAGAGGACACAGGAAACTACTCTGTAACAGGTTCTCCAGAACTGCCAGTCAGTTCAGCAGAACTTCTCGGTTCCAGCGTTGTTGAGCTAACGCTCGGCGAGGCTATGGATCCAGGTCATGATTACACTATTGCAGTGTCTGATATTATGACGTCCGATGGTGTTGTCTTTGACGATGCTATGAGTTTCCTCGGTTACACTCTTTACCAGCAAGGTGACGGTGAATTGGAGGTATCTCTTTCTGCTAGTAGCCCAGTAGGTGACACTGTCCCTAAGGGTGCTGTTGGCGTAGTGATGCTTTCGACTGACCTTACAGCTTCCTGTTCAGATAGTGTTAGTATCGAGAATCTCACCATCCTTCACGAAGGATTCGGTGCTGTGACTGATATTGGCGGTGTATACGCAGCCATCAATGGCGCGCGTGTAACTCGCAAGCGCACAATCGACTCAGAGGATCAAACCTCCGATTTGCGTTTCTCTTCACCACTCGTTCTCGATCCATGTGAGACAGTAACAGTTGATATTGTTGCTGATTTCGCCTCTGCAGCTGCAACTTCTGCAGAACATAATATCGTTATTGAGCTTCCATCTGATCTATTCGGCAATGCTCAGGACGTTAGTGGTAACTTCCCAGTCCGTGGTAGTACTTTCCGTATTGCTGCAGTGACCAGTGGTACTGTTACTCTGACATACCGAACAGTGTCTCCAGATGAGGTAGAAGTTGGTGACATAGGAGTTGTTATTGGTAAGTTTGAAGTTTCTGTGAACTCCACAGAGGACCAGACTTTCTACTCCATGACACTTGAACAGAACAGCTCTGCTTCCGATGGTGACTTTGTGAATATCGCAGTTCGCCGAACGGACGGTACTGTTCTAACAAACACAGTCTCTCAGACTGTTGGTGACTTTATTACGATAGTCTTCGATCCCCCATTCACCATTCTCGAGGGTGACAAGATTACGCTCGAAATCATTTCCGATATTATCGGTGGTGCTGCTGATTCAGTCATCATGCACTTCGAAGAGAGCTCTGACCTCTTTGCTGTAGGTTCTCTCTACGGTTACGGTGTAAACGGCCAGTTGTACGGTTCACAGATCACTCTGCCAACCGAGACAGCAAGTTTGCCTGACACAGTAACAATCGATGCTGGTGAATTCACACTTGGTATTGATGGTCCTTCAACTCAGGACTACACACGCGACGACAACGACGCTATTCTTGGAAACATTGAGTTCCAGACTGGTGGCGAAGACGTCGATGTAAAAGACCTCTTTATTGCTGTTCAAGCTCAGACTTCTACAGGTAACCATTTGAGCACTCTTACTACGAGCAGCTATGACCAAGTTCACGAATTGCTCGAAGATGTAGAAATCCGCAATAAGGCAACCGGTCGAACAATCGACGGTGTACGTCTTACTGCTACTTCTGCACTCGGACAGAGAGTGGCTGGTACCAACAAGGGAACCTTCCAGATCTACCGTTTCGATGACTTCATCGTAAAGGGTAACGAGCTTTGGGAATTCCGTGTCGACTTTATCGATAACGGCGCTGCCATTCACCCACTAAGTGGTGACAAGTTCCGCATCCACATTTGTGGTGAGCCAACTCACATCTTGAGTTCCGGCACACTCTCAGCAAACACAACCACTTGTAACTTTGGTGGCCTTCTCTCTACTGCAAGTACTGCATACCAAATGCAGGTTGAGGGTCTTTCCACTGGTGACAAGGTTGGTGATGTTCGCCCACGTGGAAACATTGCTGGTAACTTCCACCGCATTGCTACAGCAACTCTAACCATCGCCGTAAAGGCCCTTGGTACAGATGATACAGCTGTAGAAAATGCAAAGAATATCAATTTCTTCCGCTTTGAGGCACGTGCCGGTGAAGCTGAAGATATTCTTTTCACAAAGTCAGTACTTGAAGCAAAGACGGGTTCTCTCCTCAATGCTTCTAACTACGCTCTTTGGGTAGACACTGACGGTGATAGCGTGGTCGACACCGTTCTAGAAGACGGTGTGGCATCACAGTCCTCTCAGATTCCTTTCTCTGATCTAGCAGGTGGCGGATACGTCATCCCAGCAGAAGAGACTGTAATATTTGAGGTCCATGGTGATGTTTCTTCCTCGCTTACAGACCAGGATCTGCAGATTCAATTTGCATCTGGTTCTACTGTGACCTTCTTGGAAGCAGAAGAGCTTGATGACGGTAGCAACCTATCTGGTATTAAGATTAATGGTAGCTTCCACGCTAGCGTTACAACTGCAGACATTATTGTAACTACAGCAGATTCCATTATCTGGCTTCTTGTTTCACAGGGTGACCTGTACGTTACAAAAGACTCCACACCTCTTACCAACCGCCAACTCCTTGGTGGAACACTTGGTGAGGCTGTTCTACGTCTCCAGTTCCACGCTGAGAACGAAGACGTAGATGTTACAGACCTTCAAATCACCTCTTCTGGAGCCATGGCAGTCTCTGTAGACCGTCTAGAGCTCTACAAGGCTGGTGAGTCCACACCATTTGCTCTTGCAACTATTGGTGGTTGTGGAAATGATTCTGTGCCACTCGTGAACCCAGGTTCACCTGGTTACGGATCAGGTGCGACATTCTGTGCGAACATGGAAAGTCGTCAGCTTGTTGTCTTAGAAGGACAAGATCTCGATATTCTAATCCGTCCTAAGATGAAGTCCGATGTAAATGGTGGTACGTCTGACGAACAAGTGCAGTTCTTCATTAACTACTACCCAGTTTCAGATGAATCTACTGGTTCCGGTGCAATCCGAGCACGCGGTGACGAATCCAGCAACAACCTCACGGCAAACGATGGAGATGGTTCAGCCGAGGGTGAAGTGTTCATTGGTATGGCTACAGCAACCACTACTCCAGCAGGTTTCCCAACCACTGCCAATTTGAATGGAATCATCAACGGTGCTCCAAACATTTCTGTTCTTGCAAAGCTCACATCTATTACGAACGCAAGCCAGGATGCAAACGGTTCCGCTGTTCCAACAGGTATATCTGATATTGGAGCCTTCAAGTTTGCTGCTGCAGCACACAACAACTCGAAGAACGGTCTTAACGATGCAGTTCTTTCGGGTATTCTGTTTAGTGTGAATGCGACCAATGTGTCCATTAGCGCCAGCACCTTCAAGATCTACAACAAGGACAGCTCTAGTGATGCTAACAAGGTTGCTTGTACTGCGTACAATGTAATAACAGGTATTACTGGTACCGCTTCCGGAACGTTCACTGTTGACTGTGGTAATCTTGCTGCAGACGTACTCATCGACACTGAAATTGATCAGGGTGATGATGTCACGCTTGTTCTTGAAGCAAACGTTACTGACCCAAGTAACTCTGCGGTTGGTGCTGTAAGTACCCTCCAGGTATCTATTAGCACATTCAACTCCATTACCAAGCCTACATACGGTAATGTAGCCGCTGACGACAGTCATATTCAGTGGTCTGACAAGGATAGTGAGACGAAGACCTTTACATGGGTTGAGTACCCAGAGACAACTGTTAAGTCTACTAGCTATCAGAGCTAAAGATCTTTCAGTTACTCTGATCTCATAGTTAAGAGATATAAAAAGCCTCCGCTTCCAGCGGAGGCTTTTTTGGTATCTACTTTTAAGACCGCTGTAGGCGGTCTTTTTTTAATGGAAAAGTTCTCTCTTCAAACTCAGCAGGCGATGTGTCATCGGTCGAAGCAAGATCTGTCTCTCAGGTGGGTACGTCACAAGGCTCCCCCCGAACTTTTCCTTGAACGAAGTAATGCCTGACCAAGGGTGGCTTGACGGCGCATTAGGTGGGGCCACACCAAGAAGGTCGTACTGAGTACATCTTTTAGTCTTACAAAGAAGCATCGATTTCCACTGAAGCAAATAGGGCGCCATAAACGCTCTGTGAGCGTAGTTAGATGCTCCGTAGTAATATGTTCCTTTTGATCCCCAAATAGCTCCCAGAAGACCAGAAATAGCCTCGTTATTCTCAGGATTTCTTGCAAGAAGCAAAAAACTTCCGTCTAATGCATTTAAGAATTCTCGGTAGTGTTTCCTCGGAAGAATTCCAAAGGCATCGCGTTTGCCAGTCGCTTTTGCAAGCTTATAAAAAGCATCAACATCATCTGACTCCTCAACTACTATCCCATTTTTTTGCGCTACACGAATGTTGTAACGCCCCTTCTGTTTCATCTGAGCGAGCATCTCCTCTTCCGAAAGAGTGAGATCAACTATCCGAGTTGCTTCCGCATGAACATTGCGACCGGAGGGCTTACCAACATCACAAGATTCGTACGGTGAAAAATAGAAAGCAAGGCAGTGATCTTTTTTGGCATCATCTCTTATTACTTTCAGAATTTCTTTGTAGTTGTTCCCAATTGGTCCTCGAGGAATTTCCCATGTGCATAGACCAAAGTTCGTACGATCAATCGCGACCAAAGCTGATGCAGCTATAACTCCCCCATCCTCTTGTACGTAAATACGCACATCTTTTCCAAGAGCTTCTAAATATTTCTTACGTTCAAGTGATTGCCATAGATTTCCCTGTGGATTATTGCGAATCCACTCGTTGTATTTCTTGTCATCATCTATAGAAAGAATACGTACGGGCATGTAAACACTTTACCAATGTAATCTCGCTCACGCGATGGGGTATCTTCGATTGCTCGATTTTTCTAGGTCTGCAATACTCAACATCTAATTCTCCACATTATTATGGTCTACGAACTACCAAAACTACCATACGCGTACGATGCTCTTGAGCCGCATATAGATGCGAAAACAATGGAAATCCATCACACCAAGCATCATCAAGGATACGTAGACAAAGTAAATGCAGAACTCGAAGGAACACAGTGGGCAGAGAAACCCATTGAGGAAGTAATAAGTTCTCTAGATCAAATTCCAGAAGATATAAGATCTGCTGTTCAGAACAATGGTGGGGGGCATGCAAATCATAGTTTGTTCTGGCAGGTCCTTAGTCCTAGCGGAGGCGGGGAGCCCACTGCAGAGCTTAAAGAAGCCATCGAAAGCTCCTTTGGAAGCTTCAATGACTTCAAAGATGTATTTACAGCCGCCGCCTTAGGTCGCTTTGGTTCGGGCTGGGCATGGTTGGCAGTAGAGGATGGGATGTTGCAGGTCGAAAGTACAGCAAATCAAGACAGCCCTTTATCTAGCGGAAAAACGCCTATTCTTTGTCTTGATGTCTGGGAGCATGCCTACTATTTGAACTACCAGAACAAACGACCCGACTACATCACTGCATTTTGGAATGTTGTTAATTGGGTAGAGGTACTGAAGAGGTACCAAGAAGTCTAAGTAAAGTTTACATTACTCAATGTAAATAATTATTAACACAGTTAAATCTAGCAAATATGTAATAAGGAGTTGACCTGAGATGGGATTCCATTACACTCTTTCTCGATTTGCAGTGGTTTCCCCTTGTGTTGTGAGTGCTGCGCCCGTTTTACGTCATGTCTGCGTGACATGACGTCTCATTTCTCCCTCTTGTCTTATGGCGACCAAGAAGAAGCCTGCTGCAAAGAAAAAGGCTCCAAAAAAGATAGTGCAAAAGAAAAAGTCTGCACCAAAGAAAACTATTTCTAAGAAATCCCCTCCCAAGAAAGTTGTAAAAAACCCTGCTCCAAAGCGCACTGTTGCGAAAAAGAAGTCAGGCGGTCTTGTCTCGAAAAAGACAAAGCGTTCACCTTCTAAGCGTTCGTATCAGATGCATGTGTCAGATGATGTTCTTGCAAAAGTTCATGCGCACGTTGTGCCACCTTCTGGAAAAATTCCTTCTTCTTGCAAGGATTTGCCAAAGGATCTTACGCCTGCAAAGGTAGAAGGTAACCGTGTGTATCTTGTTGAAGATTCACATACAGATCTCCCCTCTCTTATTGAGATGCAGCTGCAGAGCTACAGATGGTTTCTTACAGATGGTCTAAAAGAGCTTTTGCAGGAGATCACTCCCATTACAGATTTTTCGGGAAAGAAGATGGAACTGCGCATACTTGGGCATACTTTTGATTCTCCAAAATATGATCCTGGAACGTGCCGTCGTAGAAATTTGAGTTACGAGGCAGTTATGAAGGGAAGTGTGCAGCTTATTAATAAAGAGACTGGTGAAATTAAAGAGCAAGACGTGTTCCTAGGTTCCATTCCACTTATGACAGAGAGTGGAACGTTTATTGTTGGTGGAATTGAGCGTGTAGTGGTGCACCAACTTGTACGAAGTCCAGGTGTGTTCTTCTCAAAGATGCCTGATATACCAAAGTATCACACAGCAAAAATTATCCCCAAGCGTGGTGTGTGGCTTGAGGTGGAGACAGACCGAAAGGGGATTATCACTTGTAAGATTGATAGAAAGCGCAAAATCCCCGTTACGCAGCTTCTGCGTATATTCGGGTACGATACAGATCAGAAACTCTTTGATCTTTTCAAGGATGTAACAAAGGAAAAGGACTTTATTTTAACCACACTCGAAAAGGATACTGCTCATACGGTTGAGGAGGCGTATCAGAGTGTATATAGGCGCATTAGGCCAGGGGATTTGGCTACGCCTGAGAATGCAAAACAGCTCATAGATGGTCTATTCTTCGATTTTAAGAAGTACGACATGGGTGCGATTGCAAGATATAAATTGAATCGTCGATTTGGTCTGAAGTTAAATAACGATGAAGAAAACCGTGTGTTCCAAGTTGATGACTTTGTTCATATTATTCAAGAACTCATTCGTCTAAATAATGGTGATGGTGTTGCAGATGACATAGATCACTTAAGTAATCGTCGTGTGCGTAGCGTTGGAGAGCTTGTGCAGAACAAATACCGAGTTGGTTTGGTTCGTACAGAGCGAATTGTAAAAGACCGTATGACAGTTATGGATCAAGAGACGGTTACACCTATGCAACTTATCAACTGCCGTCCTATTACTGCAGCCATGCGTGAATTCTTCGCGTCATCTCAGCTTTCGCAGTTCATGGACCAGACCAATCCAATTGCAGAGCTTGCTCACAAACGTCGTCTCTCTGCCATGGGCCCCGGAGGTCTTTCCAGAGAGCGTGCGAGCTTTGATGTTCGTGATGTGCACCAAAGTCACTTCGGACGTATCTGCCCGATTGCAACGCCTGAGGGGCCAAACATTGGTCTTGTAGTGCACTTGGCAGGATATGCACGTGTGAATGAGTATGGATTCCTAGAAACACCGTACAGAGAGGTTAAGCAAACAATCCCACTCAATGCAGATAAGCTAGTGGGGCGTATTTTGGGTGAAGATGTGAAAGATAACCGTACAATTATTGGAAAATCAAATGAGGTAGTAGATAAAAAGGAGACCGCGAAAAAAATTGTTTCTATCCTCAAAAAATCTGGAGCGAAAGAAATTCCTGTTCGTGCATACCTTACTGGAAAGATTGAGTATGCAGATGCAGAGCGCGAAAGACATCTCACAATTGCGCAGGCACAGAATGTTCTTACAGAATTCAATGAAATTATGACCTCACGTGTTTCCAGTCGTAAAGGTGGTGAACCTCTTTCATCTCATGTTCGCGATGTGACACATGTGGATGTTTCCCCAAAACAGATTCTTTCTCTATCCACGGCACTTCTACCGTTCCTTGAGCATGATGACAACACAAGAGCATCTATGGGAACTAATATGCAACGCCAGGCGGTGCCACTCGTTTCACCACATGCGCCCCTCGTTGGTACAGGTGTGGAAGGGCTCGCCGCACGCGCATCGGGTCATGCACTTCTGGCAGAAGAAGATGGAGAAGTAACTTACGCAGACAGCAATGAGATTTCTGTTGTTTACAAATCAGGACGTAAGGAGGTGCACAACCTCACAACGTTCTTACGTAGTAACCAAGGTACGTGTTTCAATATGCGACCATGTGTAAGTCGTGGAGACCATGTACACAAAGGAGATAGTCTTGCAGATGGAGCATCTGTAGAGGGAGGAGAGTTGGCCTTGGGTCAGAACCTGCTTGTGGCGTACATGTCTTGGCAGGGATATAACTTCGAGGACGCTATAATTGTTTCTGATCGTGTAGCTAAAGAAGGTTTGTACGATTCCATTCACATTGAGTCGTACACCACAGATGTACGTGATACGAAACTCGGTTCAGAAACCATGACGCGCGATATCCCGAATGTTGGAGAGAGTAAGCTCAAGGACTTGGATGTCGATGGTATTGTTCGTATTGGAGCGACAGTACATGAAGGAGATATTCTTGTTGGAAAGATAACACCAAAGGGTGAGACAGAGCTCACTCCAGAAGAGCGTCTCT
>Ga0075122_10003255_pt1 | contig 10260 bp, 5 predicted proteins | sample AntAceMetag02UKB_FD_69790 | JGI IMG/M metagenome (GOLD analysis project Ga0075122, IMG submission 69790) | Saline lake microbial communities from Ace Lake, Antarctica - Antarctic Ace Lake Metagenome 02UKB | ecosystem: Environmental > Aquatic > Non-marine Saline and Alkaline > Saline | place...
ACCAATATCAATCGTAGAATTTAGATTGAGCAGAGGTGAGCTCCAGCCGACGGAAATATAACGAGGATAAGAAACCACAAAAATTGTACGCAAAAAAGTATCACCCAGTTGGATAAGATTTGATTGAACCCTAAAAGCCGAAGGCGCAATTAGGTCTCTTATAGCGACGGTACCTTCTCTATACAGTTTTTCTTCCGCAAGAGTAATCAAACCTTCTTCAGTTTGTTTTTTCTGAAGATCTCTACTATCAACCGCTGCACCCTTATCTTTGGATTGTTTCCCTAATGGTCTAAAAGGCATGCTTTTTTAAATTATTCTAATTATTATAACCAACCTAATTTCTACATATTTTCCAATTGTATTTTTTCTACTGACTGCAATTCTTCAGCAAAAGCAATATCTGGATTGTAAGTAGTATAATAAAGCTCTATCAAAGCTTGAGTATCTAGCTGTATTGCTTCCAAACCCATACTCTGTAGACCTGACACAACCTGCCTCACTCTCACATCCAAATCATACTTTCTTTTTTTGAACCTATCTTCTTTTAACCTAACAGTGAAAGCTGGTGTTACAACTCCTTTAAGTCGTGTCCAAAACCCCTTTTTTATATTGGAAGCCGGATCATAAGGCACTACTACAAAAAATTTCTTTGTCATTATTTCTCCAATATCAACTAATTCTGTAATAAAAGCACTGTAGTCAGCAATCTGTACGCGTAAAAGTTCGTTGGACTGTTCTTTTTCTAACTTTTTCAATTTTTTTATATAAGGTTTTATCTGTAATTGACGAGATTGGACTACTATTTGTAGAGGGAAATCCAGAGAATTCAAAAAACCCACATAAGAAGAAATTAGAGCATTTTGCTCGTCTTCTGATTTTAAAGAAAAATTAACACTAGAAGTCATTAAAACTGACCTCAAAGTGCCATCTTTCATTACCACTACACCCTCTTTTATCTCAGCAATTGGTAAATGTGCCTGAGTAGAAGGTTTGGTATTTTTTTTCTTTCTAATTTTTTTATTTTCTTTACTCTCCATAAAACACATTATACCATAAATATTTGTTTTTTTGTCACCTCAATTTCATTTCTCCATTTTCAAGAAACACTGATACTTTAGTACTAACATTTTAAAAATCTTTACACTCTAACGACCTTATTTTTCAATCGCTTCTGTATTTTTGTATATTCTGTATTTTGTATCTATTTATTTAGTATATTTTTATATTTCTTCATCTGGATTATAAAATCCACCAGTATTAACAACCAAAGATAAATCGCGAATATGATCAGATTTAATTTTTTTTACTTCAATAAATTCACTTACTTCTACTTCCTCTTCCTTACGTAAATAATTTAATTCTTTTTTGGAATAATATTTACACCAAACTCTCAGATTTGGCTTACGGAAACTTTGAATAATATTTAATAAAAAATAATGAAAGGCCTGACCATTTGGGCGAGCAAAGGAAAAAATTACTGCCACACCACCCGCAAAAACAGTAATAGCCAAAAATAAACCAAAATCAGCATAACGATAAGCTAAAAAAATTACCAGGCCAGCAGCAAGTAGAATGATAAACTGTCGAATAGTAATCGGTCCAAATATTTTATCTTCTACTTCTATAAATTGTGGCACGACAAATTGTTGCATATAAATCCTGAATGAATGAAAGGAGCCAAAGGATCCCATTGTCTGGGCTAATAACCTTTTTTCTCAACCACTTCTGTATTTTTGTAAATTCTGTATTTTGTATCTCTATATGTTTTTCATCATCTCCACCAAAGAAATAAACTCATCGTTATTCAACCTAGTTTTTTTACTAGAAAAAAATTGTCTAAGTTCTATACCTTGATCAATAGTTTGTGACAAAATATTTTGATAATCGAGATATAAAGGACTAGCATACCAAACTTTTAGAGCTTTTAAAAACAGAGGATATGATTCTTTTTTTAAGGCAGTAAACTTTTTTAATAATGTCTCGGCAGCAAAAGCTGGATCTTCTGATAAGCGACGAAAATCCTCTAAATTCATACCTTGCAATTCTTCTATTGGTCCTAGACTACCCATTTCTGGTCTTGGCTTTTCTATTTTTTCAGATGTTTTTACATCATGCATGGTTTGACGATTTTTTTGCTTTACCAAATTATCTGAAAATAAAATTTTACTGCTTGCAATGTTTGTTTTAACAGCTGGTGTCGCCTCTACTATAACACCAGACCTTTTGGTAACAGCCGAACCCTGATTGGTCAGCTGCAAAATTTTTATAAGTTCAACTACTTGAACTTCGGAAAAACCTAATCCTCCTTTTTCAACCGGCCTGACAGCATAATCTCTAACCTGATCCGGTGTACGAACATCTTTGACAAAAGACAATACCAAAGAACGTATTCTGGATTGCAATTCATCGGGCACAGAAAAACTTAAATTTTTCATCACTCGGCTAAACAAATCATGTTTTTGATCAGGTAATCTACTATCAGCTTCATGGTCTTCCACATCCCTACCATCATCCTCCAAAAGAGACTTATGATCGTCAGCTGACCATTTTTTAGCTTGAGGGCTTACTTCAGCCAAAGGCTGATCAATCTTTGGGTGAGGCTTGCTAACTTGCTGACTAGCAATTACCTCATCTACAAAAATATCTTTTACTGGTGTAGTCGTAGCTAATTCATGTGGTGAACTCTGAACGATTGAGTCTCCACCAGAGGACGGATCAGTCTTGGGCTTAGAAAGATCCTGTTGTTTTTTAAACTGCTCTTCTTTAACTTCGCCCTTAATCTTATCCTCAATCTCAATATTTTCTTTATTTTCAAGATACGCTGATGCTTTAGTATTTGGTTTCTTGATTTTTATTTCCTTTTCTTCCAATTCAGGCTCTACTTTCACTTCAGTCTTCTCTGCAGACTGAACCCTAGGTTCTATTTTTTCTTCTCTTGTTCCCTGATCCTTATTGTCTGTTCCTTGTTTTTTATATTCACGAAATTCAGCCATGGTCATGCGGACCTGACTACCATCTTTTTTTTTGACTAAAATAGTTCCTCCCATACTAAGTTAATATTTCTTCATTCCAATGAAATTTATCATCTTCTTCGTGATATTCTAGTAAACTATCTTCACCTGATAAGATTTTATTTTCTTGTAAAAAATCTGTAAACTTGAGAATTTTTTCAGTAACAACTTCGTCCTCAATCTTTTCATTTTCTTTTATCTGATTCAAAAAATAAGACAAAGGTACAACTACTTGATCTTTTTTTTCTACAAAATAAAATCGTATTAAATCCCACAAATCCTCATCCAACCACCAAACCAATAATCTTTCTATTTGTGTATCAAAAACCTTTCCTTCATTCACTTCCGATCCTCTATTTTTTTCAGACAAATCCAAAGTCTTGACATGACTATAAATATACAAAACTTCTCTTAAAACTTTTTTTAATAAACTTTTTTGTTTACTATCATTTATTAAATCATTGATATACTCTTCTCGATTATAACCATTATTAAATTCGTCGCCAGTTCTCGCCATGTATTTATTCAAGATTTCAGGCAATTTATAAATATTATCAGACGAATTAAAGAATTCTATGCTTTCCTCATTTTCATTTAGACTATCATGAATAAATATATAAAAATCAGCAAATTCAACAAGATTACCTGTGTCATCGTATATAGCATTTTTTAAAATATCCCTAACTAGAACACCAACAACAATAGCTTTCACAAAATAATATTTTAACCAAAACTCTTGTCTTAGATCATTTTGGGAATCGAAAGTCTGAAAAATAAAATGCAAAAAAATACTCATAAAGAAAGCATCTTCCCATACATAATCCACTTTGCTCTGTATATCTTTTAGTCTTAGATGGTCATATAATATTGTTGTAATTTCGCTCTTTTCATCATAGTACATATACTCGCGAAAACTAAGAGCCAACCTATCTGCCTCATATTTTCCTTCCTCACTCGTAATAATATCTTTAACTTCTTTTACAGAAAAATAAGTTTTTTCTTTATTTAGAAATAAAAAAGATGAAATTAAATCAATCTGATATTTCAAATCCAAGAATACACCCTTTAGCTCAGATAGGCTGATAGACAACTCTTTTTTCTCGACATCGGACTTCTTTTCATAGTTTGATAAAAGTTCAAGCCTAGTTCTTTCTGAACATTCTAATATGGTAAGTACTTCGGTAAATTCATCAGATGATAATATATTAACAGAATCTGCCTTTGATAATCCAGAAATACTGATTTCTTCTGAAGTAAAATCACCAAAAGACAAATTTGCCAAAATAGTTTTGAAGGATCTGATAAATTTTTCTGCTTCACCACCACTAAACAAAGAAAGTATATTCATTTCCATCAAAAGATCGGGCTCTTTAGATTCGGCAGAATAATCAATACTATTAATTTCCTCTATTCTACCCCAAAAAGATGGGGGGGTATTATTCTCAGAAAATTTATACTTACTAGAAAAATCAGCCAACTCGACTAACACAGCTTTTACTTTTGTAAAACTGCTAGTATAGTACAATTCAAATTTTTGATTTTTTTCTAATATACTCATAAAATTTTATACTTATACAGGTTGTTCAGCTCGTTCTTGTTCATCAATAGCAGCATCATCGTCATTACCTTTGTGGAGATCCCTTTCTTTAGATTTAGAAGTGACTATAGCAGCCTGTATAACTTTTTTATCTTCATCATTTATTTGAAGACCATACCTTCCTGCTTTATCTAAAAAAGCTTGCAAAAATTCACTGTACCTGTCGCCACTTATATCTCTGGCACCAGCTACAGACAAAGGAGCTAAACCTCTATCTGAATTAATTTTAGTTGCATTATCAAATTTTTCACGAAGAGCATACTTCATACCTTCAGCATTACCAACTAATTCTGGAAGAAGTTTATTTTTTAGATACCCCCCCACACTACCCCAACCTTCTATAATATTTTCTTCAGACTGTCCTATAATACTTCTCCCCTTATCGTCTATTTTTCCCTTAACGCCAAATTTGTAACCTGCCAAAGCATCTTGGGTTCTTTCGGGAATTAATCTGGCACCCGCAGCTGAAGTAACCTCTTCAAGCTGATTGTTGAGAGCGACTGAATCTACCTTTAACAACCTACCAGCTTCTACATCAGCTGTACCCAAACCATGATACTGCCATTGTGATTTATTTTTAAATTTACGGGCCTCACCAGCAAAAAAATCAGAAGCCTCTGTACCAGTTGCCATACGATGTCTCCCCATATCAACATCAAACTGTTGATTGGCACCATACTCTTGATGACCAACATTAATAGCTTCTCTTTTGAAATGACTACTAGCCTCTTGTAAGAATTCGGCTGACTCATCTAATCTCTTTTTAAAACTGTCAGCTGAACCTGAAATTAACGCACCTGCTTTTCCCATTTTTTCAAGAACCTGATTATAAGAATCACCACTACTGATCACTTGTTGTGTACCACCTTCTCCAACAGTCGTAGAACCTTTTTCTTTGGCTTCTTTCATTTTTTTCTCGACATTCCCATGATCAGATATCAAATCTACATCACCACCAACAGTCATAATATTTTGTATGCCAGCAGCAGTGGCACGACTAGAAATTTTCTTTACCACACCATCTTCACCAGGAGCCTCTAGAGCCCCAACTTTTATAAGCTGTCTTTCAAGATTTCTATATTTTGCCACTTCTTTTGTATCTGTAATTTCACCATTTTTTACTTGGTTTATTTTTCTAGCAGACTCAGTCAAAACATCATCAAACCAACCCTGCTTTCCAATATGCATAGCTGTGCCAAACATAAAAGCTCTTTGGTGAGTAGATATTTTACCTTTTGTCTTTTTCTCCATCAAAAGATGCGCAATTTGTTCAGTTGCAAAAGCTGCTGCATCTGTTGACTCAAAAGTTCGAAGACTACTGGTCATACGCTCAGCTATTGGAACCAAAGCAGTAGCTGGAGTAGACACACCCTGATTAGGATTCTCTACAGCAAAAGCCTTGGCTTTTTCAGCTGCAGTAGTCTGGTTAATAGTCATTTCTTCCTTTACAAGAATTAATTTCTCTTGTTTTTCCATAGCCTGAACATAAGCATTTTGCTTGGACATTACGACAGACTCTGACAAGGAATCAGCACCTTTTTTAATTTTTGCTTCTATCAATTTGGCTGCTTTTTCTAACTGACGTGAAATATCATTATTTTTAAAACCTTCAGAAACATCTTTGGCAGTCTGGGCTAACTGATTATTAACATTAGTAAGCATTGTCTTGTATTGACCAAAAAATGAACTATCCATAGAAGCGCCCAATTGTGCATCAGCAGCTTCTTTTTTAGAACTAGATTCTTCTAGTTTCTTTTCATTTCTAGCACGACGCATTCTCTCAGCCACTGCCTGCCTATGAGCAGGAGTCATCTTTTTAAATTCCTCCTTTTTCTTTCCCTCTGGAATATCTGAAAAATCACCTTTGGCAATATTATCAGCCATAGTATTCACACGTGTTATTTGATTTTCGGCCAATTGTTTCCCTCTGTCCTCTGACGTAAGGAATTCTGTTCTAGCAACACCCTCTCTTCGAGCATCTTCTTCAACTACGCTACCCTTAACACTATCATTTATTCTATCAGCCACACTTTCACTTTCAGATCTCGCACGATATGTTTCCAATGAAGCAACTGTCTCCCCATCCCCTTTTTTCCATTTCCCAAAGCCTGCTTCCTGAGCCTTTAGAGCCTCAGCTTTTTCAGCAGTTACCTTTTGACCTGATGCAGTAGCCTCAAATGATGCTTTAGCCCAGATACCACCATCTTCTGAATCAACACCCCTTTTATCTACCTCTAATTTTTTACCTATTTCAATTGTTTTAGCTTTTATAGCTTTCTTACCTTCTTCAGCTGACAAGTCTCCATTACTTACCTTTGCATCTATCTCCTCTGTAACCTTTTTTACCTCTAAATCTCTTCCACTTTCTAATCTTTTAATTTTATCTTCTTTATAAGCTTCGAAATCATCTAGTGTAATATCATTTTTCGCATAGCTATCTAACCCTATACTATATGCATCGTCAGTAGTAGACACAGCAGCTGCATAACCAAGACCTTCTTCACTCTGATCATATTGTTTTTTTCTCCAAGCATCATAATCAGACTCTTCTCCTTTCTCAGCTTCTTCCTTAAAACCTTTTATAACAGAAGAACCAATGACATAATCACCAAATCTTCTACCACGAGTTTGTTTCCATTCTTGCTCATCTTCTGCTTGCTTTTTCAAAGCAGACTCTCTAGCTGTTTCTCTAGTTGCAGCTGCGGCTTGACCTTCAGGACTTGCTTCAAATTTATCTATAGCCCACTGATCATCAGAAGTACTCTTAATTCTAGCTTCTTCATCTTCTGCCTGAGCTATCACAACTTTAATTTCCTCAGCCTCTTCTTCTTTTGATAATTTCTTTTTCTTTATAGCTTTTACTTTCTTTTGTTTATCTTTTCTATTTTCCTGAATTTGTGCAACCTTTTCTTCCGCACTATTTGATGAAGTACCGCTAACAAAAGAAGCCAATTCTTTATCATAGTCTGCCTCTACCTGAGCAACTGCCTGGGCATGCTCTTCGCCCTCAGGGGTTTCCAAGTAATTCCCTACCCCCACAACAGAAGAATCATCGAATGTTACATTACTCAACTCTTTCTCGGATCTAAATTCTTCAAAACCTTCTGTCTGTTTTTCAAGAGCTGTTACCCTAACTGCTGCAGCAGCTTTTCCTTTTTCTGTTTCTTCAAACTTCGCTTGGACGAACCCTACAAAAGCTTCACTTTCTGGACCAGAGTTTTCAACTTCTTTTCTTTTTTCTGCAAATTCTTCTCTCTTAGCAGCTTTTTGTTCTTTTTTCTGTTCAGCACTTAGACTATCATCATTATGTATGGCTTGATTAACAGCTGTACCTTCTGCGTCTATTTTTTCCAATTCTTCACCATGCCATGTTTCAAAATCTGGCATTGCATCTCCGTAATGATCATTCAGTTGTTTGTTGTATTCTGCTTCTGCCTTTGTAACATCTCCTGCCAATTTTTCACCTTCTTCTGTGCCCGCATAATCATCTTCAGACACAACAGAAGATTGTCTAATACCTGCCACCTCTGCATTTATCTCAGCATCACTAGAGCTATTGACTATATCCACCACCACATTAGCTTCTCCTGAGAGTTTAGCAGAGGCTGTGTTGGCACGAGTTTCTCTTGCTTTCTGTTTTTCTTCCGTAATCTCAGCTTCTTCAGCTTCTAAAGCATATTTTTTTCTACCTATATGCTTTTTTCCCCAACCAATAACACCTGATTTATCTTTACCATCTCCTCCTGTCATTCTACTAACTGCATTTCCTACTTTGTCACCTATAGTAAGATTTTCTTCACGACCAATAGTATTTTTAATATTATCTCTTGTTTTTGTTGATACTTTTTCTGCTTCTTCGTTTAATTTTTCATTTCGCAAAGCACCATACCCACCAATAATAGGAATTTTTCTAAAATATGGCATGGTCTGTCGTTTTCTATTTATAGCCTTACCAGCACGTTTCAGAGCATCTCCACCAACAAAAGGTACTTGTTTGTAAAGTCCTTTAACTGCTCCTTTAGCACCCTTCTTTAATAAACCAGCTCCCCCTTTAGCAACACCCATAGCCAAACCAAGACCAGAAGCAGCTTTGGCAAATTTTGTGGCCATATTCAAAGCTCCTCCAGCCAAATCACCGCCAATAACACCCATGCCCTGTACAGTTTTTATACCGACAGCTAATAGACCTAGAGGAATAAGAAAACTAGCCATATTCTTCCAAGTACTAACGGCTGAAATAGAGAGTGAAGCACCAGATGAATTGGATGTACTAGCAATCTCGGACAAGGAATCTGAACCAAAATCTGCTGCCACATGATCCAAAACATTACCAGAACCTAGTGTGGCAAATGACAACCATAAAAAGAAAACAATTACTGGAGCTACAAAAACATAATTACCAAAATTAGTCCACCATTTTTTTGCAAAAGATTGAGTCTGTGGAATAACCTGCATGATAAAAGCTAAAGGAGACAATATAATCAAAACCCACAAAGCTACCATACGTCCGAGCATTATAATAAGATAAGCCCCCATAACCAGAGCGGTCAGCAAAGCAAAAATCATAGAAATAAAGGCACCTATAAACAAATCACCCTCAATCTCCCCACCTTCTGCCGGCTTATTGTTTATAATTGTATACATTTCTTCCATCTTGAACATGGAGATAAGATTCCCCCCAGCTGTAGCTGAGACTGCGTTGACAAAAGTAATTGTAAAAACATGAGCTATATCTATGATAATACCACAGATAAGATTGCTAAAATTTATGAAAATAGCAGCAAAAATAAATTTTACCAAAGTCTTATTCCACTGATAATTTTCTATACCTAGAATAGTGCCAATAGCAATAGCCAACAAAACCACCACAAAAAACATATTTGCTACATCACGCACCATGTACCAACCTACTTGCACAGTAGGAGAATTGATAAAATCATTGTACTGGGCCAAAGCAATAAAAAATTGTAAAAAGAAAATAGCCGCTTGCATAAAAAACTTACCCAAGTAAAGCGCTATTTTTATAATCAAATAAAAAAATCCACTAGTTATACTAGTTATTTCTAGACCATCAGCAGCTTGAACCTTTGCTACCCCTCCCCACAACAAAACACCTAAAACTAAAACAACAACAAACACACCCCATCTTTTCCAATTTGGTTGTTTTAAAATTATCTCCCCTATTTGGGTAGATGTTCGTTTAATTTTCCGCTTGATAAAACCCATGTTTTTGATCTTACTTAGCAAAATTATTATACCATATTTTTGTATTTTAGAGTAGTAAAAATATAAGACTGGGGACAAATAACAAGGTACGATAAATACTACTCCCCCAACTCCGGGAGCTATTGATTTAAAATTTTATTTTGTTATAAAAAATAACTCTGTAAAGTAGGTAAACTATCTTTTACATAGGCTCCCGGAGTCTGAGTCTAGATCAAGTGACAACCCCTCCCTCAGCAGAGGGAGGGGCTAGGGGTGGGTTATATTCCCACACTCTATCCCCTCCACCCTTGACAGAGCACTAATTTTATAGTATGCTAAAAGTAGTAAATTAGGTCTTATGTGCCTACTTTTTACCTAACAACTATACTAACTGCTCTTTCAAAAAATTTCCTTGTTTCATATACACCCATTTATGAGTTAAGGAAT
>Ga0075122_10003258_pt1 | contig 10250 bp, 11 predicted proteins | sample AntAceMetag02UKB_FD_69790 | JGI IMG/M metagenome (GOLD analysis project Ga0075122, IMG submission 69790) | Saline lake microbial communities from Ace Lake, Antarctica - Antarctic Ace Lake Metagenome 02UKB | ecosystem: Environmental > Aquatic > Non-marine Saline and Alkaline > Saline | place...
AAAACCTCTATAGCTTTCGGGGTTCATCGGGATTAGTTTAAAATGAAGATGGTCAACTCCTTCTCCTTCAACTACTAAACCAATTCTTTCCGTATCCGGAAAGGCCTTAATTAGTTTTTGGGCTGTTTTTTTAGAAGCAATCATTATCTCACCTAAAATTTTCCCCGACACCAAAGCAAAATTACTTGGATAATGTTTTTTGCTAATCAAAACAGTAAAACCTTCGGTGTTGGGAAAGATAGAAAGAAAAGCCAGATGTCTTTCATCCTCCCAAATTTTATGAGCCGGAAGTTTACCTTTTGCGATCTGACAGAAAAGACAATCCTTCATTCTCTTTATTATATACACTATACTTAGAGATCGAAAATGTTTTACCAAAAGATCATCTTGGGAATGATTCAAGGGGTGGCCGAATGGTTGCCAGTTAGTTCTGAGGGGTTAATTTTTTTAACCAGTAACAATCTTTTTAGAATTCAACTTTCTTACCAAGATTTGATTCAATTGGCGCTTTTCTTGCATTTGGGCACTTTTTTGGCCGCTTTCGTTTACTTCCGCCGTGACATTATTCGCCTCGTCGGCAAAGCGATCAATCTTAAAAAAGCTCATGCGAATGACAAAAAAACACTCTTCTTTTTAATCACCGCCACTCTAATTAGCGGCTTGCTTGGTTTTGTTTTCCTCGAGCTAATCCGTGACCTTGACAGTCAATTTGCTTTAACCGGCAAAATTTTAAATCTCATCACCGGATTATTTTTGATTGTCACCGGAGTCTTGCAGCTCAAAGCCGGTAAAAAAGAAGGGTTAAAAAAGATAAAAGACTTAGGCTTGAAGGCGGGAATTGTTTTGGGGTTGGTTCAAGGCTTGGCGACCTTGCCGGGTTTGTCGCGTTCAGGCTTAACTGTTTCTGCTCTTTTACTTCTGGGCTTCCAGAAAGCTTTAAGTTTAAAATTGAGCTTTTTGCTTAGTCTGCCAATTGTTTTGATCGGTAATGTTCTGCTTAATTTAAATTCTGTTAGTTTGTCTTTGGGAAACATTCTTGCTTTGCTGGCCAGTTTCATTTTTGGCCTACTAACAATTCACCTTTTATTAAAAGTCGCCCGAAGACTTAATTTCGGCCTTTTGGTAATTTTTTTCGGATTGATGACGATTATTTCGGCATTCCTGTAATCGTCTTCCGCCAAACGAGAGCTGAAACATTAAAACCGTTAATCAAATTAATTGCCTTTTTCAGTTCGTGTTGGCAAAGATATTTTTCGTGGTCACATTCTTCTCCGGTATAGTATTTCTCCAAGACTGGCAAGGCTTTTTTGTCTTGCAGTTGACCCAAAGCCCAAACGGCTCCATTTCTCTCTTTTAAGGTTTTTTGCTCATCTTTAATTAAATCGATTAGAGCTTCAACACAGTCATTGTTCTTATAAGCTTCTTGGGCTAATTGGCACTTTTCTTTAATAGAAAAGCCTATTTGAATACTGACAGCCAAGAAGGAAAGAAAAATCATCCCCACACCAATGAGGGCAACAAAAAAAATAATTCGTCTTAAGGGAGTGTTTTTAAGATTCATCCTTTGTTTGTTCTCTATTATAACTCACAATTAAAATGAGTTGACGAAAATGAAGAAGTGAAGTTAGAACTCACCTTTACTCCAATGAGTAATGACTCTTTCTCTTCTTTCTTTAACGGAAAGATCGTTATCAATCCCCTTGCCCATAATGCAGCCCTCTTTGCAAAAAAGAATATCCAGGACTTTTAGTCTTGATTTTTCAAAGCTTGTCAAAACTTTTTGGCACAATTCTGGCCCGGAGACAACATCGTATTCTTCATCGGTCAATAATCGATTAATCCCACAAGATTGAGCCAACCCACCGGAAATGGGATAAAGTCGAGTCGCTGAAGAGCTTAAATCAAAGCCGAGGGTAGCTTGAGGATCCCCTTTAACGTTTCTTTCCTGAAAAATCTTTTTAATCTCTTTGTAAGTCAAAACCAAAATTTCCCGTTCGGGATAGTCTTCGTTAGCTTCCAGTCTTTTAACCGGACAAGGGCCAATAAAAACCAATTTTGCCTCGGGGAATTTCTTTTTAACAATTCTGGCAGTTTGAATCATTGGTGATTCAACCGAAGCTAAATATTTCGCCAAGTGAGGATACTTGCTTCTAACCACCCTAACCAAACTAGGACAAGGGGCGGTGATGAATTTCTTTTTGGGATTGGCCTTAACCAGTTTTAAAAGCTGACGATTAGTTTCCGCTGCTCCAAGAGCCACTTCAACCACTTTGTCAAAGCCTAGCTCCTTTAATTGACTAATTATGGTTGGGTATTCAAATTCAACCGGGAAAGAGGGAGCCAGCATCGCCACCAACATTTGCTCTTCTTTCAGCAAACAAGAAAGCTCATTGGCCGGATCCATTGGTAGCACTTTCAGAAGCTTCCAATTGGTCGGCTTCAATCGGATAAACCCTAACAATATTGTTGCCGTTCATTTCCACTTTCACTTGAGACAAATCGGCTTTTTGGAAAAAAACAAAATCACGATTGTCATCACCTTTTTTTTCCACTTTAATCACCGTCAGGCCATTATCTTTTCCCAAATAATCAACCGCCGATTGGATCATTTGACGCTGTTCCGGATCCAATTCCCAACTGCGAACACAAGCTCCTATTTCTTCGTCGTAAGAGTAACCGGCTGGCCCCAGGCAACCGTGTTCATCTCGGTTGCCGCCAATCAACTCGTTATCTTGTTCTTCTGTGGTTTTTTCCTCAACTAAAGACAACTCTTCCTCATTTTGAATTTCTGACTGATTTCCTCTTTTGGAGAGAAAAAACAAACCAACAACCGCAATCAGTATTCCCAAACCTAAAACCAGAAGGAGATTCTTCTTTTTCATCATTAGAAATATTATGACTGGTTAATTTTAAAAAGACAATCGGGATTATTCCGGGCAAACACAAAAGCAGGGGCCGTTTAAGCAACGAATTGTTCCTCCGGCCTTGGTGCAAGCATCACCTTGAAGCGATTCTTCGCAAACAGGCGTTGGCGTCGGTGTCGGCGACGGAGTCAAGGTTGGGGTTGGTTTACAAGCTAATTGACACAACCTCAAACCTTCGTTGTTGGGTTGGTACGGAGCATCCGGATCGGTCGTTAATTGGCAGCCAACCGCCAGATCGCAAACGTAACCGGTGTATTTTGGCGTCGGAGTCGGTGTCGCCGGTTGTGGCGGACAACTAAAGGTCGTCGTCCCAGAGAAAGAAGAGAAGTTTCTCTCCGCACAAGGTTGACAGTAAGCATAAGCGTAGCGAGCATAATAAAAAGTGTTGTTGTTGACTGTCGTCGCTATTTGAGGAGAATCAGACCGATTCATTTTTTCATCATAGACATCATTTCTCCCCGGCTCAGTTCCCACTTCCACCCAATATTGATTCGCGTCATTAACCGAATTAAAAACAACCAAAATATTCCACTGATTACCGCCCGATTTGCTCTGACAACGCACCTCAGGAGAAGGCGGTTGAGGAATAGAAACATTGGTATTAATAGTTAAGACTTCATCTTTTGCCGGCGCGGCCGCCTTAAGATAATTGGAATGAGCCACATCTTTTTCCGATCCTCCATCTTCTTTGATCTTAAGAACCGCTTGAATGTCGTAGGTAACCCCTTTCTCGGCTTCTTGCCAATCCCAACTGGCCCCGTCGGTTGGATTGATTTCGTTGACGGCAATCGCAAATTGACCTTCACCCGTTTTTCTCTGAAAAACAACCAATTTAGCGTGGTCAGGAACGGAACCATTAAGATTAATTGTCCCACTAATGCCGCTCTTTTCTGGAGCTGGTTTTTCTTGCGAATTAATCCTCAAAACTTCACCCTTGGCCGGAGCGGTGACGGTAATTTCCCTTGATCGACCAATTATTTTACCGCCTGACTTCAAATAGGCTTGAATTTTGTAGGTTTTGCCTTGTTGGGCCGAAGTCCATTTCCAACTGGCTCCGTCAACCGGCTTGATTCCGGAAGCAATCACCTTCTCTTTTGAATCATCTCCGCTTCTCTCTTCCACGACCACTTCACTCTGAGAAGGAATATAACCATTGAGGTCTAAGCTACCCGCAATCGTGACGGTTTCTTTACTGGGAGAAGAGGACTGAACGCTGAGATGTAGCTCTTCATTATTAGCCGGAGCAGTTACTAGCAAAACTTCCGAACTGGCAACGTTTTTCCCTTCTTTTTGAAGATAAGCCTGAAGATTGTAATTGCTGCCTTCTTTGGCATCACTCCATTTCCAGGTTGCTCCATCTTTGGCTTCGATTCCAGAAACGATTACTGTAAAATCGGTTTGGCCTTCTTCCTGTTCACCAATTGCAATCGTCGTTCCCGCCTCAACTTTCCCATTCAAGCCAACGGTACCGGAAACAATCGCTTTAACGGACGTTTCTTGTTTCCCTTGATCGGTGGAAGATTTACTTTTGAAGAAAAAAACTGCGCCTAAGATTAAAATGCCTAGAACAATCCCAATAATCTTTAAATCTTTCATCTCTTTGTTTTCAAATTAAGACTAAAACTTCCAATAAAATTTGTCAATAGTAAAAGCAAAAAGTCAAAAAGTTAGAGTCACTTCTTGATGTTCACAAGCGTGGCAATTGCTGTCAGAGAAAAAATTCAGGTTTATCTTGCCAAGCTGAACATTAACTCCTTGAGTAAGAATTGTCTTTACTTTGTCATCGGGGTTAAAATAATTGCCTACTTCAAAATCTTTTCGGGTCCAAGAAGAATCCTTTATCTCTGGATTATCGGCTAAATTTTCTTGGTAAAAAGCGGTTGTTTTAAACTCCCCGTCCCTGAAGGCGATCGCGATCGGATGGGTTCCAAAATAATCAGCCCCAGTTTCTCCCCAAGAACTAACAATCATTAATGATTTTCCCTTGTCTTCTTCTTTTTGAAGCAGCCAAATTTTTTCAAGCCTTAAGGGGGCAGGGTAATCAACCTCATCGGGAACCACGGGAGAATAACGGTAGGCCAATTCAAAAGCACCAACTGATTGAGCTCGATAAACAGCCAGATAAGATTCCGGAGTCGTGCTTCTGTCTTTAGCCATAAAACCAATAATCAAAGCTTCTCCTTCTCCCGAATCGGAAGACAAATCAATGCTTTGAGTGGAAACTATTTTATATTGATCCAGGGTTTCTTTAGAAAAAGCGACCGTGTACTCATCAGTTGGTTTTGTTTGATCACCGGAGAAGTAAGTGGAAACTCCTGCTCCGCCAAGTAAAACCCCTATTAATAAACCAATTAAAACTTTTGTCATCCTTTTGTCCCCATCATAACAACCTTTTTTAAGAATTGCACCCAGCAATACCATCAAATCCCAATTTCTATTTCATCTTAGAAAGGCTCCGTTGTTGATGTCGATACAAATCCCATTAATGTAGCTCGGGTTTTCTGTGGCGAGCCAATAAATCGCGTCCGTCACTTCTTCAGGCTTGGCAAATCGACCAGTAAAAGTAGCCCTCTTTAATTCTTTTTTTCTTGCCTCGGGAATAATCTTAAGCATACCTGTTTCCACCGGACCAGAAGCAACCGCATTGACAACTATGCCCTTGTTGCCCAAAAGTTTGGCAAAACTCTTGGTCATATTAATCATCCCTGCTTTAGTCACGCCATACCAGATATCCGGGTGGCCAATATGGCCAGCAACTGAAGCTACATTGACAATTCTCCCCTCTTTCTTTTCAATCATTCCTTTAGAAAACTCTCTAATTAAAGCCACAGGAGATTTAATGTTGATCGCCAAAATTTCTTCCATCTTCTTCTCGGGATAGTTATCAAAAGGCAGGGCGTGCATAATACCCGCATTGTTTATTAAAATATCAATCCTGCCCACTTTTTTAGCTAATTGATCAATCTTCTCGTAATTAACGAGATTGAACTCAATCGTTTCAAGATGATTGTCTTTAAGTTTGAAAGAGGAAAAGTCTCTGGCAACAACAACCACTTCAAAACCATTCCCAAGAAACTTTTTCGTTGCCGCCAAGCCAACCCCTTTATTTCCACCGGTAACAAGAACCTTCTTTTTCATTTTTCTCATTGTAACACCCGCACCGCTTCGGACAAAAAATCCTTATATTTTAAAGCCCGGCGATCTTGATAAGTAACAAAATCAGCGTAACCTTTTTTGAGCATTACCCAATTAATCATTCTCTTATTGTTCTCGCAGCCCAACTGAGTCGAACAGTCTTCCCAAACATAGGCTAAAATCCGGCTCACTTCAACGGTCAAGCAGAAAACTCGCTAAAATTTTTCATGTCCTTCGAAATATACAATTTAACTTGGATTGATCGAGCACATGCATTTAAGGTAGCGTTAGAGGATTGGTGTAAATATTTAAACCAATTTTCTTCACTCCTGTTATGTACCTCGTGCACTCTTTTAATATATTCTTGATATTTACCCATTATTTTCGAATTGATCCTTTCCAATCTCTCTTCGACCTCAACGGTTAATTCTCCCCCTACTTCCTCAGCTGCTTGCAACATCTCATCATGAGATCTTGTTCCAGTTTCCAATATCATTCTTATCAGATTGTTCTTTCTGTTGGTAAAAATGATTCTCTTTTTCTGCGAAACAGAATCCTCTTTGTTCCAAAAAGAAACATAATCATCAAACGCCCGTCTGTCCAACAAAGGAGTCCCGGCAGTTGCCAATGCAAGAATCTGAAAGTCTGGTAGTAAAACCACAATTCCCGGTACCAACTGATCTCCTTTACCATCATCCATGAGCATCCAATAATCCTCCGGTGATGGCAAGACTTTTTTGGGGTGAGTATGGATTGTTATCATCGAAAAGTTCCCTTCCTCTTGCGAGTCCAATATATTTAATTCGACCGAGCGGCGATTTCCAACTTCTATTTCTGAGCACCAAAATCCTCGATTTTCTTTAGTGGTATCAAAATAGACAACACAACCTCTTTCTGCCAATCCTTTTTGAGCAAGTAAAGCCTCCCAGGCCAATGAGGGTCGACCAAATGTCTCTTCGTATCCAGTCGCAATCTTACCAACCTCTTCTCTTTCCTCCTCATCAAGAACATTAACTTCCACTTCAGTCTGGTATAGCGCTCGAAATGCTGGCGTAAAAAAACCTAAATCCAGAGTTGGGGCAAAATCGCCGATTGACACATCAGTATATCCGGGAACTTGAAGTAGATATTTATTCAACGTCTCGTTGTTTATTCTTGGAGCCAGATGTTCTTCTCTCTCAACAGATGTTGGCAGACAAAGCTCCGTCATTTAAAGATCTTGAGGACAAAAAATAACAGGGCTGTTGATAAACACAAAACGTGACTCATAGTAAAATTATACAACCACGGGGCAAGGTGGGTAAAAAAGACCAAGCTCATGCAGTTACGGTTATTTGTTGATTACTGTCTTTCATTTTACGTTTCATTCACTTTGCAAGTCCCTTCCGCGTCAGTCTCGCAAAGACCATTTTTACACTGAGGACAGGGTTCTCTAAAAGGATTTTGGGTTCCCATTGCTTTTTTAAAACAAGTATCGAGATGATTTTCCATTAAGGTTTGATGGGCAGATCTTAAAAGTCCAATCACGGCCAGGTTTTACTGCATGATATCAACACAATATTTATCTTCTTCTATCATCTTGATAATTTTACCCACATGGCTTTGGGCTTTAAAGGCTTGTCAAGTCTCCAACATAACTTGCGCCGATCAAGGCGTAGAAGCAACTACCGTTACGGTCGAACTGTACTGACTGTAGGAATTGGTGCTGGTGGGCATCGTTATTCTTAAATACACGTCTCTGGTTTGACCAACACCAACGTTGGTGTCTAAAGCATATAAGGTGTCAAACACTTCAAAAGTTGTCCAGGCAGAACCGTCTTCAGAGGATTCCCATTTAACTTGAGTGGCTCCGTTCGAAGTGCCAAGAGTCCAAGTGTTGCCCCCTTCTGTAAAAGCCGTACTTCTAACATCTAAATCGGCTGGTCCGGAATCCACACTGACTGTCTCAACATCATCAATACCGCTAATGGTCGTGTCCTCAATTGCTTCGAGAGCTAAAGTTGGAAAAGAAACAGACCCGTCGGTAATCAGACTGATAGAAAAAGCCGGGCCAGTCACATCAAGCTGAGCGTTATCAACCCAAATATGGGTTTCCGCTGAACCGTTGTTGCCATTTCTTACATCCATCATAAAACGAATCTCGTATGTGCCGGTTTCATCAAAATAGGAAGAAACATTGGTTGGGCCTACCGATGTCCAACCACTACCCTGATAAACCGTGGTTTCACTATATATTGTTGTCGGTGTCGTCCAATCTCCCATGCTCGGTTTTTTGATTTGAACCTCTAAATTTTGCCGGGCAGAAGCTATTGCCACCCAGGTTTTCTGCCAATACAAACTAAGATTAACGGTATCTGATGAATTTATAGAAGTGGAGATAGTTTGAGTCCCTGTGCCTATCGCTGATTTGTTCCTTCCTACCCCTGAAGTTGTCTCTATCGATCCGGCCGTATCTTGATAAGTTGTCCCGTTATAGACAGCGGTTGAAAGTGTCCAATCGGTCGCTCCTCCAGTAAAACTAGGATTGCTTAGATATTCTGCCGCTCTTACCTGTCGAATTTCCGGTGGAAAATTCCAAACCTGCGGCCAACCGGACAAAAACCAAGCGATTATAATAACAAAAACCAGTAGTTTCCTTGAGGTTTTCGTTTTCATGTCCTCGATTATAAACTTCTCTAAACTAAAAGTCCGAAGAAGTTTGTTTTTTGACCTTCGGCTTGCAAAATAACCGAAAAAGTAAAAATAGATAAAATAGAAGTGTTAAAAAGTTGCCCGAGCTTGTTGGGCGATTAGTTCTTTTTCCTACCGAAAAGAGCGACTCTTGTCATTTAAGACTTTGTCTTTGATTTCCGACTCTTTTTCTCTGGTTTAGTTTCTGGACTTTTTGTCTTTTTACTCTTATTCTTTTCTGGTTTAGTTTCTACCGAGCTTGCTTTCTTCTCTCCTACGGCTGATAACAAACGAATAATCGTGTCAAGCTTAGTATTTAAGACTCCAATTTTTTCTGCCAGTTGAGCTGTGCCACGATCACCGGCGTCATTTCTTGAAGGCCTTCGGGAATCTCGATTGTCAAAACTGCGATCACGAGAACCTCTCCAGCTTGACCGATTGTTGTCTCGACCACCTTTTGTCTCAAAACAATCACTGCAATAAATCGGCTTATCCCCGCTTGGTCTAAAGGGTACTTGGCAATCTTTACCACATTCATCGCACACGGCATCGTGCAACGAAGGTCTCTCCGAATCTCGGCCTCCTCCAAAACTCCTTCGAGGAGAATCATTTCGGTCTCTCGACCTGTTACTACCTGGATTAAAGTTTCTCATAAATATTTCGACTAAATCTTAATACAACAATCCGCAGTATAGGCGTTATTGGTATAAATAGCAAGTTGGGCTCTGAAAAGATGCAAATAATTTACCCAAGCCTGAGAATACTTATGACTATTTACTAAAGCAAATTGATCTAATCGAAAGAAATTCACACCCCCTTTACGATAGTGAGTCAAAACAATAACCGTTGATGGATTTTATTGTTTGTTATTTCCATTAAGAAATTATATCAAATTCATTTGTTTGATCTCTGGGTTAGGCTAAAATAAATCTGGCTCTCCTTAAAGGACTTATTCTGCAATCATAAATTGGAGTTTGATATTGCGTTTGGAAACATAAACATTGTTATCGGAAGCCTTCGAAGTATAAATTTTGTATGCTAGAATTAGCCCATGACAAACCCTAAAAAACTCATTTCTCAATTACAAAAAGAATTTAACCAAAATCCTCTAGTAGAGGCGTTTGTTTTGGTTGGTTCCCAAGCAAGAGAAGATATTTATAAAGCTACCAAATACTCTGATATGGAAGCATATATCATAACAAAGAATGAAAACGCTGACACCTTAGAAAAACAACTGCCAGATATTTTGCAAGAGACGGGAACAGTCCTTTTTTCTTTTAAGCACGCTATTGGTTTTGTTGCTGTTTATAACGACTTGTTCAGGTTAGAGCTCCCTGTTATTAAGGAGTCTGGAATGGAAGAGCTTTTCAACAGACCGAAGGCTCAAGTGGTAAAGGTGCTGATTGATAAAACGGAAGGCAAACTAGAAAAAATACTTGACGATAGGCCTGATGAGATTGATTATGCAAAAGAATTTAATGACAAGGTTACCAATTTTTGGTTTTGGCAAATTATAGCTGT
>Ga0075122_10003260_pt1 | contig 10248 bp, 8 predicted proteins | sample AntAceMetag02UKB_FD_69790 | JGI IMG/M metagenome (GOLD analysis project Ga0075122, IMG submission 69790) | Saline lake microbial communities from Ace Lake, Antarctica - Antarctic Ace Lake Metagenome 02UKB | ecosystem: Environmental > Aquatic > Non-marine Saline and Alkaline > Saline | place...
CAGTCTTTGTTTACCAGGACTACTTGTCTTAAATACCTTTGGTAGATCAGACAATAGGTTCTCCATAAAATCAAGCAAAGTATCTATCTCAAACTTGTCTAAAATCTTCTCTCCAAGCACGATCTTCTTAGCTAGTATTCTATCCTCCAGTTGTGCTTTAAGTTCTGCAAATAATTCGTCATCGTAAAGGCCTTTTAAGTTTTTGAATGCCGCTGTTTTAAGTTGACCCCTTAAGCTTTCCAAGTCCTTCTTGGCCGTTTCCTTTTGCTTAAGAAGTAGCTGATGTTTCTTTTGGTATTTTGTTGACAAGACTAAGGCAAACTTGCGGTAAAAGTCATGGGAGGGTCTTAAGCTTCTTAGCAGTTTGTCTAAGTTGTTTTCTATTGTTTCTGCTGGGATGGTGTAGCCTTTTCCGCAACGATTTGGACATTCATAGTAACGATACTTTTTTTTCTTGGCCCAATAAGCGGTTAACCCGGCTCCACAACGAGCGCATTTAATAATCCTTTTAAGCGGAAAGTCTTGGTTTGTTTTTAATCCTTTAACTTGTGTCTTGTAAGGGCTTCGACCGGTTAAGATTGCTTGAACTTTATCAAAGGTTGCCTCGCTAATCATCGGGATATGCTGGCCTTTCTTTTCTGCATTGTATTGTCTTGAGGTAATGTAACCACAATAAAACTTATTCCTAAAAAGCTCGCTGGTCCGTTGGGTAGTAAACTTGCAACCTCGTGTCGTTGTCAATTCTTGCTCGTTTAACCAATCGGTCATTTCGATTGTCGATTTAGTTCCGCTGGCCATTATCATCCAAGCTTCTTTGATCTTATCGAATGTTTCCAAGTCGGAGGCTTCAATCTTTCTTTTGTTTTTAATTATTCGCATATAACCTGCTGGAGGGATTCCTCCTGACAATAGACCTGCTTCAAATCTTCCTTTCATCCCCATCTTAACCCTTTCTGCGTGCTGTTGATTATCATATTCGGCCTTAGCCGCCATGATTGTTTCAACAAACTTATCACTTGGCGATGGACCAGTTGGTTCGGTGGCACTTGTTAGTTCAATACCATAACCGGCGAGTTTCGACCTTATTGCTAAAAAGTCACTTGTTTGTCTTGAGATTCGATCCAGCTTGTAACAGTAAACTGCTGCTATTCTGTTCTTTTCTTTCCGACAGGCTTCCAGTAAAGCAATTAAACCAGGTCGGTTCATGTCCTTAGCGGAAAGGGAATCAGAGAAAGTTTGAACTATTTGGTGGTTGTCTCTTTCGGCGGCTCCTTTACACGCCTCCAATTGAGACTCTGGAGAAAACCCTTTATCCCTTTGTCGCTGTGTTGAAACACGCAAATATACGAAAGCCTGCACCTTGTCTTCATTATCGGCTTTTTTTCTAACCATTGTCAATGATCTCCTCGACTGTTTTACCCAGTGTTTTTAACTCAAATTCCCTAAAGACATGGTTTGCCAATTCGGTCAACAATAACAATTCTTTTTTGGTGTAAGTTTCACCATTCTTTTTTAAAATCTCTTTAACTTCTGTTGTTGTCATTTAATTCTTCTTGCTAAACCTTTCCTAAACGTTGAATCTGAGTCTTTATCCTCATCAAGTACGAGGCTAGCCCGGCCGATGTCGAACCCTTACTTTGTTTTAAGCGGTAAGGGTACAGTGGACAGTCTTTTACCCCGCAATCTTCGTATCTGTCCGCTTGGAAACCGTAACAGTCGTAGCATTTGCCATAAATAGCCCACTTGAGCTTTTTAAGTTCTTCTTTGAATTCCCGCTTCAATTGGTTTTGTGTCTTTTTTAATGCCATTATCACCATCACCCTTCCTTAATTTTCAATTTATAGTTGGGGTCCCTCGTCCTCTTGTAATGATTCCCTTGTTCGCATAGGGTTCCTGACAAAGGTTCAAGTGCTTCCCCGGGGGACCCAAAGCTGCCCTTTTTTATGGTGTTCGGATTGGCGAAGAACTTTAGATGTAAGCACCGTTCTTCTGAACCTGGATTCGTTATTTGGACACCAATTTTTAATTTCGCCATTTTCACTGTAATTTCTCACCAAACTCATCATTTTTAAGTCTGATTTTGCAAATAACTTGGTTGCAATCTGAAACCGAAAATCTTTAATTGTTTATTCACTTGTTATCTCCTCTTGATATAACTTTGCTAATTCAGCTAGTCGTTTTTGCTCTCTTTTCAGCTCAATCTCAAGATAATACTTCTCGCCTCGAAGTCTCTGTTGCTCCAAAAACAGGTCAGCGTTCATATTGATCAACTTCCCGACCAATTCTAGTTGGTTAAAGAGTTTTGTGTTCATCTTTCTTCAAAGAAACCGTTGGGGAAAGTAAGCTCAAGTCGGGTAACTCCGTTCTCGCCCCTTCTGTTCTTCCGAATAAATAACTTCTTTCTCCTGTCGTCTTGTGAATCACGATCTTTCTCCAGCCAGAAGATAACGTCAGCCGCCGCAGACAAAGCCCCGGAGCCTTTTAATCCAATGATTGAGCTTGAAGTTCCCTCTTTCGCTTCCATATTGGAGAGTTGAGAGCAAACAAGAACGGCAGAATCAATCTCTTTGCCTAACTTTTGCAGGCTAATAATTCCATTGGTTAGCTTTTCGTATTCGGTTTCGTTCTTCTCCGGCAAGATGTTTTGAATGAAGTCAACAATAACCAAGTCAACCGCTTGATCGGTGGCAACTTTAGACATATCCGAAATTTTGTAAGTATCATCAACAAGAAAAAGAGGAAGTGAGTCCATTTCCTTTTTAGCCGCTCGAACTCTCTCTAGTTCTTCTGATGTGAGACCAGCAAAATCAAACTTGAACGGATCGACATTAGCGAGAGCCGCCCAGATTCGTTTTGCAAGTTGCTCTTTTGCCATCTCCAAAGAAAAGAAAAGTGTCCTCTTCTCTTCTTGTGCCGCTTTGAGCGCGAACTGGAGAGCCAGGAAAGTTTTGCCCGATCCGGTGTAGGCACCAACCACCCAGAGTTCGCTTGATACGATTCCATGTAGAGAGAAGGTGAGAGAAGGAATACCGTCTGGTAAAGGAATTGTTGGTGTTTCTTTTCCGAGAGTCTTACCAATACCATCAATGATTTCCCTAAGACTTTGGCAATTGTTTGATTTCGTCACGCCAGTTACCCCCTTTCTTTTTGGTGACCCGATCGGCCTGGATTAACTTTGGTAATTGAGATAAAACAGTTGTTAGATCAATGCCTTTGGAACTCCAGAAGTCATCCGCCACAAGCTTGTCAATCGCCCAACGAACTTGCGCTTTGTTAAAACCAGCCTTTAAGCAAAGATTGAAAGCTTGGCCTTGCTTGGCCCAATTGGTCACTGGAACGCCAGTTGCCTTGCAAAGATAATTCACTATTCCTTTAAGAGAAGAAGATTTTGTTTCCTTAGAAGAGACTCCAGTTGGAGAGGTATTTATATTTCTTTTTTTCTTCTTATTCTTTACATTTACATTTACATTAACAGCAGGTTTGCTAAGCAAAACTGGCTTAAGGTAGTTTTTGCTAGCTTTTGCTAGACCTCCCAGGCGGCCAAACTCTTTTCTCATTTCAGAGTTGCGTTCCCATTTTTCAAAATCCCTTGTTAATTGGTTCTTAATTGACAGAAAAGCGATGTTTACCAATGGAGATAGTTTTTTGTTTTTACCATCAGCAAAATTAAAAATAGCTAAAAGTAATTCTTTGCACTCTTTGGGCGGCAATGCCTCAAAAACGTTTCTTTGATCTCTGTATAAAATGAAGCTTTTCTTGTTCATTTTTCCTCCCTTGCTCTCTCGGAAATGGTTAAAAGCTCAGTGATGAAGTTTTGGTAAACAAAGAGCAAGTCTTTGGCGTGGGACTGGATGGGGAACTTCTGCTCCGCTTCCCTAACGCCCCAAGTCAATTGATTCAGGTCTTTAAAAATTGTCCTTAGTTTTAGTGTTTTGGCGAAGATCTCGGCTTCGCTCTTTTTCTCTTTCATTTCGTCTTTCTCGCCCAATTAAAAAACCGGCAACCACAACAAAAACAATAAAATGCTTTGCTATGATTACCGGCCTGTTAACTGATTTCAGCTTCACGGTACAGCTAGTCGCTGGCTCCTTGCGCTTCTCTAGTTCCTGCTGACACTTAAGTTGCGCTCACTCGTCATTTCGAGGTAGTTATTGGTCCTTCTTATTCAGAAGGCTGTTTACCTGGAGACTGCCAGTTTTTAAATGTTCTAGCTTCTTGCTACAACCTTATTTGGTCGTACTTCGGAAGCACTATCAATTGTTATTGATTTCGGTAAATACTTGTTTAACATCTCGTTGGCCAAGTCCTGGATGCTAATGTTTCTCAGCATGGCTTGAGTTTTTAGTCTCAAAATGACTTGTTTATCAAGAAAGATATTAATCCTTGTCTTATTCATTACCTTACTTATAACACAAAGGTGAAGAACGTGTCAAGGGGTAAATAGACCCCTAAGACAAGCCATTTAAAAAGACATTTAGAAGAGGTATAATTGATCCCAAATGTCAAATCCCCAAATACAAGTTCCACAGTCCCCACGAAGCACGCCTTCACAAGTAGATACTTTTTACCTAACTTATGTAGACGGAATAGACACGGAAAAGGTGAAGCACATCGTTAACGTGTGCAACAATATTATTGATCAAGTAAAACCAAAATCTTTGTACTTTCTGATCTCTTCTAATGGTGGAGATGTTGACTCGGGAATTGCTTTGTATAACTTTTTAAAAAGTCTTCCGATTAGAGTAGTGATGCACAATATTGGTTCTATTGATTCTATAGCGAATGTTGTATTTCTCGCCGGTGGGGATCGGTATGCATCAAAACATACTTCCTTCCTGTTCCATGGAGTTAATATGCGAATAAAACAACCAGTACCCCTTGGCCTTAATCAACTAAAAGAGATCACTAACAAATTAAAAATCAGTCAAGATAAAATTGCAGGGATCGTTAGTGAAAATACCTCTATCACTAAAGAGCAAATCAATAAACTATTTGAGCAAGGTAAGACTGAAGGGGTTCAGTTCGCTTTGAATAAAGGGATTATAAGTGCCGAGAAGCCAGCTAAAATCCCCAAGGGAGCGCCCTCTCTTGGTCTTAACTACATTCCTCCGGCACCTATTATCGGAAACTCTCGGTAAAACGGCTTTTTCTACAACCACTGGCGGGGAAGATGTTCCCGCCCCAAAATCGATGGCCCATTCGGGTAACGTGTTATAGAGTTGTAAGTCCATGGAACTATTATATCAGATTTTTACAAATCACAAGATGCTTCGCTTGTGATTTTAATACCGAGAAATCGGTTTGTCAACCCTTTTATCTATATTGCTCTTTTTAGGCACGACATCTACTATTCCCTGTCGTAATCAGCGACATCAGATCGGAAATTGCCGGTGCTAACAACACACGGCTCTTCGTCCTTGCCGGGACCAAAAACCCAATGTCTCTTCTTTTTGACGTTCACAAATGTCGCACAACCCTCCTATTGCGACATTCTTCTACGCCTAAAAAACGACAACGATCTGTTATAATTATTTTCGTAGGCTCAATAGAAAAAATTACTATCCTTATAGTTCTCTGAACAGGACACTTTTTCTTTTTACTTATTTCTAATCCCGTGGGGATCAAACTATTGCCTTTTCCCTACCATTCGAATATGTCAACGATGTCTTTAATTGCGCCTTTTATTTTATTAACAACACTTCTAAGCTCCAGTATTCTAGGCTGTTGAGGAAGTAAATCGGCAATTTCTTGATCTCTTGGTGTCTTTTGTGAATAAATGTAATCACCTATTAAGCCCCTCATTTTATCTATGGGTATGCCTTCTGTTTCAGCCAGCTCTCTTAACACACGAGATCTTTCATTTTCCCAAAACTCACTAAATGCTTTTTCGACATCGCCTGACTTATCAATCTTTGGAAGATTTTCTTCAATGAACTTCTTGATTAAGTCCTTCTTCTTACGCAACTGTACATTACGATCAAAAATACGAAAAATCTCATCGGCTCTTTTTTCCCTAACTGCATCTGATTTGATGTTTTTCAAACCAGCGATCAGCAGGATAATATAGTCAAAGTTGATAATATCTCGAATAGTGAGTTCGAGTTCAAAGTCTATCTGATCTAGAATTGATTCAACACCGCTATCGTCTTTCCTGCGCTCATCATGGATATCCAAATACTTGCTTTGATAATTGTAAAACTCTTGTTCAGATATGCCTAAATCATCAAATGTAAACTCGGCAAATGTTTCAAGGGATGACTTAATTCGTAAAAGATCCCGAAATGACTTAACGAAACCAGTCTGATCTTCTTCGCTACGCAATTCATCTATTGATTCTAACGTCGGTGCTTTCTGTTTTAGTTCCTCTAGTTTATTTTTAAAATCAATCTCCTGTTCTTCGTATGGCTTCTTGAAAACAATTTCCTTAGCGTTTTCGTCTCCAAACAGGGCAAGGGCAGTGTCTGTCGCAACTTTTAAGTTTCTAAATGAAATAATGTTTCCATGAGGTTTATCAGAATTAAGAAGTCTGTTGGTACGTGAGTACGCCTGAACTAAGCCATGATAGCGTAGGTTTTTATCGACATATAGCGTATTAAGTCTAGGGCTGTCAAAACCTGTTAAGAACATGTTTACTACAAGTACAAGGTCAATCTCTTTATTTTTTATTCGCTTCTGTAAGTCACGATAGTAATCGTAGAAACGATCCGTTGAATAGTTGGTTGAATACATCTTGTTATAGTCTTTAATACAATCCTCTAGAAAATCTCGTGAATGCTTGTTTCCAGTTGTTCCTTCTCCAGCAAATACATCAACATCAAGCATGTCTGAACTATCATCTTCATTTACATGAAAGGTAAAAATAGTCGCCATTGAGAAATCATTGGGTTTCTTATTTAGGAGTAGGGTGTAATATTTTTTCAACACCTCAATATTAGATGTAGCAAATAGGGCGTTAAATTTACCCATCTTAGTTTTACGCTTCCAGTCTGCCAAAATATAATCTGTAATCTTTTCAAGACGCCCATCGTCCTCTAACACTTCCTTTGCGTTAACTCCTTTTACCATGGCGTCAGCAAATATATCTGCATCAAGTGTATCTGACGATCTTTGTTTGTACTTTCCTACATATTCAACCGCAAAGCCAAGCACGTTATTGTCAGAAATAGCATCGGTGATTATGTATTTATGTAAAGGAGGTGAACCAAAAACGTCTGCCGTGGTTACCCCGCCGACATTATTTTCAGCAAAAATTGGTGTTCCAGTAAACCCAAACAACTGAGCTCTGGTAAAGAACTTTTTAATTCTTCCATGAGTCACACCAAACTGACTACGGTGACACTCGTCAAAGATAATTACCACTTTTTCATCCTCCAGATGGGAAAGCTTTTTTAGATAACTTTCTCTACTGACGGCAATATCTAGTTTTTGAATAGTAGTAACAATCAGTTTACGGTTTTTATCTTCCAGTTGCGTTACGAGATTTCTGGTATTGTTGGTTCCATCTACTGATCCATCGGAGAAGGAATTGAACTCCTTGGTGGTTTGAATATCTAAATCCTTACGATCAACAACAAATAAAATCTTTTTAATTTCAGGCATCCGCGAAAGCACCTGACTAGTCTTAAATGAGGTTAGAGTTTTTCCTGATCCAGTAGTATGCCAAATATAACCGTTCTTGTCCGACTCTTGAACCCTTTTTTCGATAGCTCTAACTGCATAATATTGGTAGGGGCGTAGCACCATGGGTATTTTGGCTACCTCAGCAAGCACAGTATATTCGGCTATCATTTTTGAGACAAAGCATTTTTCTAGAAAAGCACTAGTAAACTTATCAAGTTGATTTATCTTTCTATTTTCCTCGTCAGTCCAATAAAAAGTTTGCTCAAATGATTGTTTTGGGTTGTTTGAGAAGTACTTGGTGTTAACCCCATTCGAGATAACAAATATCTGCACATATTCAAAGATTGTTCCGGTAAAAGAGTGTTTATGGTATCGCTGAATTTGATTAAAAGCTTCCTTCATCTCCATTCCACGACGTTTGAGCTCAATATGAACGAGAGGTAATCCATTTATTAGCAACGTCACGTCGTATCTGTTCTTATAAGAGCCCTCTTGAGTGATTTGGTGAGTTACTTGATATTCATTTTTGCACCATTGATCCATATTAAAGAAGCGTATCCAAGTATTACTTTCATCATTGCGAGATAGTGAATAATGATCTCGCAAAGTCTTAGCTTTCTGGAATCTATCTCCTCTATTTAAATGATTCATTATTTGGGCAAACTCAGAATCAGAAAAGGTGGTTTGGTTAAATCTTTCTAGTTGAGAACGTAAATTGTTTTCCAATGAATCAGAATCCTTTATATCTATCTTAGAGAAACCAAGTTCCTGTAATTGTTTTACCAAAGCCGCTTCGAGTTGTTGTTCTGATTGGTGTTCCATCTTTATACAAACATTTGTTGCATTAAACCTTTTTTCCAGTGATTAGCTTGGGTGATGCGTTTCTGCTTTGTCTCGATTAAGTTATCAAGTGGGGTTAAAAAGTCGGCTATTTTTTGTTGCTCTAAGATACAAGGAAACGATAATTTCATTATTTTAAATTCACTAAAGCTAATTTGCTTTCCATCTCTAATTCCATAAATAAGGGAGCTTAATTTCCTTATGAAACTATCTTTCTTAAAAAATAATTTATAAAAATTATCACAAATAGGAATTTTACTTCTTAAAACAGTATATGCTGGACTTGATATTCCTCTAATGTCGGAATACTCAATTCCGCCTTGAAAAGATCTTAAACTAATTACAAAATTACCAGGTTCGATGATTTTATAGCTTTTAATTCCAACTTCTGAAGTATTAATCCTGAGATCGAGATCATTCCTAAAAACAACCCCATTTTCTTGAGTTACTGCAAGAAGAGGAAGATCTCCCATGTGATTTTTATTTGTATAGTTTTCAAAAAGCTCTCCTGCTTTTTTCTCCTCCCACTCCGGAAAGTCTTTGCCATTGTTATCCTTGAAACGAATCTCCTGAGAAAAGAATTTTTGCATCAAGCCCTTTTTGTAGGTTTCGAGAGCTTGTTTTTGGGACTTCAGGTTTTCGATCCACGCATCTACTGACGATAAGAAAGAGGCGATTTTTTGTTGTTCTTGAATTGTTGGTAGACTGAACCCAAGCTCCTTTAGTTTTGAGTAGTACATATAGGTTCTGGAACCACCTTGCTTCTGAATCACTGCGTATTTTTTAAACTCAAGTCCCTCGTTCAGTTTTAACAGCAGGAAACTATCGTCAATTTCTTTTGTCGTAAATACCGGATAAAGTGTGCTCACGATCCCTCTGTCAACGATATTGTTAATATTGAACTTAAACACCAGTGTGTCGCTCATGTGACGGTAAGTAAAAAAGTTCCTGGGAACCACGTTATAACCAGTTGTATCCCTGCTTGCAACATCATTGCCAGCAAAGTAGTCCTTTTGCAAAAATATTCCCCTTTGAGAAGAGGTTAAAACTGGGTATTGGTTATTACTAGCAGTCTTTTCTTCATGTTTCATTAAATATTTACCTAGCCTCTCTCTTTTCCAGCCAATCGTGAATCCAGGAAACCGAAGCCTTGGAACTTCATTACCCACAATTTTTTTAGTCTGTGTTTGCATAATTAAAAGGGTTTATCGATTTTGAGTTCTTTGCAGAATCCAGCAATTTTCCCCTGAAGAGAACCCTCCTCTTTATCGAGTTTCTGAATAGCTTTGGCTACAACCCTGATGTCAATCAGTCTTTCTTCCTCAAAAGTATCCACGTAACGAGGGATGTTGAGGTTGTATTCGTTTTCAACAATCTCTTCTAAGCTGGCGCGGTGAGAATACTTGTCGATTTTCTTACGACTCTTATAAGTTTCAAAAATCTTCTTAATGTTTTCGTCAGTGAGCTTATTTTGGTTTTTGCCTCTTTCAAACTCTCTGGACGCATCGATAAACAGAATACCTTGATCCTCTTTACGACATTTTTTGAAGACCAATATGGTCGTTGGTATTCCAGTACCATAAAAAAGGTTTGCGGGTAGTCCAATAACGGCATCGAGATAGTTTTGTTTTTCTACAATGTACTTCCTGATTTCACCTTCTGCACCCGACCTAAACAAGACTCCGTGGGGCAGCACAATCGCCATGGTACCGTTATCTGAGAGATGATGGAGCATGTGAGTCACAAAAGCGTAATCAGCCTTACTTTTTGGTGCTAACCGACCATACT
>Ga0075122_10003261_pt1 | contig 10247 bp, 7 predicted proteins | sample AntAceMetag02UKB_FD_69790 | JGI IMG/M metagenome (GOLD analysis project Ga0075122, IMG submission 69790) | Saline lake microbial communities from Ace Lake, Antarctica - Antarctic Ace Lake Metagenome 02UKB | ecosystem: Environmental > Aquatic > Non-marine Saline and Alkaline > Saline | place...
TAAACTTCTAAAGATAATTTGTGCTATCATAAACTCCGGTAAACCTTACATACCTAATTATCGCTCTGTAAATCCGATTTTAGTAAAATAATACTTGTTTTGGTCTTGGTAATCGGGGCGGTATTACGGTTGGCACTTTTTCACTCAAACATATATTTTCAAGCACAAAGTAAAAGGAACAGGCACTTGTCGTTCGTAGCTTTAGCGAAGAATGATGCCTGTTCCCTACATTTAACAACACCAATTGTCAATTGTCCTTTGTCAACTGTCAATTGTCAATTGTTTCTAGCCTCCGATAAAAAGATCAAAGATATTACCCAGCATACTGGTATTGGCTTTATAAAGTTCGGAATATTTACATTTTTCGCAGCTAACGACGGTAAATTTCTTGTTTTGAACATCCAGTAATTTACTCAGTCCGCCACCGGTGGTGCGAATTTCATCCAGCTCATATTTGCGACTGCCGCATTTGGGGCATACGTAATTCAGTTCTTGTTGTGCCATTGGAACTCCTATTTATTCGTTAGTTGCCGAGAATTTAATTTTAAATGTAAAAAAATGTTACTATTTTTTTGAAAAGGGAGATAATAATGCAAAGAACGAAGATTAAGATCAAAGAGTTGACGCTTAAACCATTTTCTGTTTGGGAAAACGAATGGTTTTTACTGACAGCCGGAAATTTTAAAAATCATGATTTCAACACGATGACCGTTGCTTGGGGAAGTATCGGATGCATGTGGAACAAACCCTTTGCTCAAGTTGTGGTCAGACCTTCGCGCTATACAATGGAGTTCATGGACAAATACGATACCTTTACATTGTGTCGATTTCCAAAAGATCAAAAAAAAGCTCTGTCTTATCTAGGGTCTACCTCCGGTCGTGATGTCGCCGATAAACATATTGTTGCCGGATTGACACCTATTGCCGTCCCCGGGGTGGATGCGCCGGGTTTTGCTGAAGCGAACCTGATCCTTGCCTGCAAAAAAATGTATTGGCAGGATATGGATGAACAACACTTCTTGGATAAAAGCATTATGTCCAAATACACAGGTCAGACGGATTTCCATCGCATATATTTTGGTGAGATCGTGCATTGTGAGGTTGGGGAACAGTAAACGGTAAAAGATCACAGGTAATATTCTTTACATATAAGATTTTATGTCATCTCGACCGGAACGCAGTGTAGTGGAGAGATCTCAAATTAATCGTTCAATAATAATGAGTTTGAGATTTCTCCGCTTCGCTCATCCACTTTCAGTGTACTCACTTCGGTCGAAATGACATTAGACTATTACGGATCGCGTTTTATGTTTCACGGTTCACGTAATTGTCAATTGTCCTTTATTAATTATCAATTGATTTTGTTCCGCTCCTACGGAGCTGATGATTTAAATTGAACTGATAAACTACAAAGCTATCGTCCCTACGGGACTAACGTTTTATGTCTCACAAGGAATGTTGAACTCGTACCCCACTTTCTTAGTCATCCTGAAACCCCGAAACATCGGGGGTGGATACCGATGTTCAGGATCTCTCTGAGTGTCATGTCACAGAGAATTAATATGCGCTAATTTCAAATTATCATGTTCAACCCCTCCAATCTTCGCCAAGGCTACGCCAGGCAGGCGATAAACTCAGGGTTGTGATTTATTAAGTTTTCAAGGTCCCGGGATTCCATCCCGGGTTATTTAAAGTTCAACCCCTCCAGCCTACGCTAAAGCTACGGCCGACAGGCGACAAGCTCGGGGTTAATGATTTACGTCTCATGCCTGCCGGTTCACGTCTTATGGTTCACGTCTTACGATTCACGTAATTGTCAATTGTCCTTTACCTGTCCTCCGAAGCTCACAGAGCGTAGGGGGATTAATTATCAATTGATTTTGTTCCGCTCATAGGGAGCTTATGTTTTTTATGTGACTACATTTCTACAAAGCTATCGTCCCTACGGGACTTACGATTGCTCTACGTATCCCAGCCGGCGGGGAAGTAGAGCCTGCCCTTCGCCCCGACGCTTTGGGGTAGCAAAGAAGGGTCTTTTGTCTCCTCTTCTCCCTTTCTCCCACTCTCCTCTTCATTCTTTTCCGACCATCCGGCAGATCCTCTCTACGTTTGGACACCAGCCGGAAGGTCTTTACGTCTTATATGATAATCGTCTTTCTTTTCAAACACAAATTTTATAAATTAAGCAAATATAAAAAACGGGATACACATGTTCATTACTTTTGAAGGCATTGACGGTTCAGGAAAAAGCAAGCAAGCAAAACGATGCGTGGAATTTCTCTCTAAAGATCATGAAGTACTGCACTGTTTTGATCCCGGACATACGCCCATTGGAAATGCAGTTCGTTCAGTATTATTGAATAAAGAACATATGGAAATGAATTCCCGTACAGAATTATTGCTTTATGCCGCTGCCCGTTCTCAGCTTGTTTCAGAAGTAATAAAACCTCACCTTGAAAAAGGCGGTGTTGTTGTATCCGATCGTTTTTATGATTCCACCACAGCCTATCAGGGTTATGGACGAGAAATACCGCTTGATCTGATCAATAAATTAAATATGATCGGCGCACATGAACTTATTCCTGACTTAACCTTTATTATTGATACCAATCTTGATGTATCTGATCAACGAATCGGGATAGCCGATAGACTTGAATGTGAAAGTCGGGAATTTAGAGGACGAGTCCGTCGGGGTTATCTTATTCTTGCTGAACAGGAACCCGATCGTTGCAAACTTATTGATGGTAATCGCAGTATTGAAGAGATCCATGCCGAGATTAGAGAAATTCTTGAAGAAGAACTCGCAAAATAAAAAGCAAGAAACAATTTCCATATCCTGTAGTTAGGAAGCAAGATAAAGTGAAAATCATGAAATTATTACGACACATATTCATATTGATACTTTTGGTTTTTAACCTTTCTTTTGCGCAATTTGGACAAAATAAAGTTCAATATGATGTGTTTGACTGGAATTTTATTCAAAGCAAACACTTTAATATCTACTTCAATGGTGAAAATAAAACTATTTCAGATTTTTGTGCGCAAACTGCAGAATCTTCCTATGAATCCCTTTCCACGCTTCTTGACTGGGATCTAAAAAAACGCTATGCCATTATTGTTTATGATAGTCATAATGATTTTCAACAAACTAATACGACTAATTCTTATATGCCCGAAGGAGTCGGTGGTTTTACCGAGTTGTTCAAGAATCGTGTAGTCGTTCCTTTTGAGGGATCTTATAGCGATTTTCGTCATGTGATCCACCACGAGCTTTTACATGCTTTTATGAACGATCTCTATTACAGCGGCAGCATTCAATCCATTATTTCCGGGGCTGTAAGACTGAATATCCCGCTCTGGTTGGCGGAAGGAAGCGCTGAATATGAATCCTCGCGTTGGGATACGGAAGCCGATATGTTCATGCGCGATTTTACCTATAACAGTCAATTTGAAGCTTATCCTCTTGAGGCTTTGACAGGTTATTATGCCTACAAAGGTGGACAAAGCATTTTCAAATTTATCCGTGAGACCTATGGGTATCAAAAACTAACTGAATTTTATACCAAACTAAAAATTTACCTTGATGTCGAAAAAGGGATAAAGTACACATTTAATATGTCAAAAGAAGAGTTTACGGAAGAATGGCATCACTACCTTAAAAAAATATACTGGCCCGATATCAGTGTAAGTGAAGACATTCACGAAATATCTGTTCGTTTGACCGATCATAAAAAAATGAGAAATATTCAGAACATTGCTCCGGCTATTTCACCTTCGGGAAGTCGTATTGCTTTCCTGAGTGATAGAAAGGGTTACGCGGATATATATTTAATGGATGTTCAGGACGGAAAACGCATGAAACGTCTGGTAAAAGGTCAGCGAAAAGCCAATCTTGAAGAACTGAAATGGATGTCACCCGGTATTTCCTGGTCCGCTGACTCAAAAAATATTGTATTTGCAGCCAAGACTGGCCAGCATGATGCCCTGGTGGTTGTGGACGTGAGAAGTGGAAAACAAGAATTCTATCCTATGCCGGAATTACAAGGCGTGTTCTCTGCGGCTTATCACCCAACAGACAATCATATTATTGCCTTTTCCGGTCACAACGGTGAACAGAGCGATATTTTTATGTATAACCTGCAGGATGGGATCCTTGTCAACTTGACCCAAGATACACAAGGGGATGAGAATCCGCAGTGGGCCCCCGACGGCAAACATATTGTTTATATCAGCGAGCGTTTAAAATCCAAAGATGTTCGCGACGGACGTCATCCCTATCAGCGTGATATCTATATGGTGAATGTCGAATCAAAAATAAAGACCGCGGAAACGCATACGAACTATGATGAAAATTACCCCTACATGGATCCTCAGGGACGAGGATTTGTGTATACCTCCGATGCCAACGGGATCAATAATATTTACATACAGCCAAATGAGGGCGATGCTTATCCCATAACTAATGTAGTGGGCGGTATATTTCACTTAAATCTTGATCTTACCGGGGAGAATCTGATCTTCTGTGCTTTTAAAGATTACGGCTGGGATATTTTTAGGATGAATGATCCATTTGGGGTGGAAGAAAAAGAACTGCATAAAACACGTTATATGACTGAATCCATCGACAAGCCTTTTGATATCACGGAAGTGACAATGAAAAAGGAGCGAATAAGACGTTTAGCGGAAGATGTCAAACCTGAAGAAGAAAAAGTTCGAATTGTTAAAGGCGATGATGAAGTTCAACGTGTTTCGGATTATGCAGATTACGTTTTTGTCCCCCAGTACGCTTATGGCATGGAATCACCTGATTCACAGATCGTCGCCTTGGATAGTACGGAGATCATTGACGATTCCGGCTCTTATATAGATAAACCCTATAAAACCATGTTCTCACTAGATCTTGTGGATAGCCAATTTGGTTATTCTACTTTTTATGGTGTTCAGGGCCAGGCAACTTTCATGTTCTCGGATGTGATGGGCGATCATCAGGTCTATATCGGGACCGATCTTTACATCGACCTGCAAAATTCAGATTATGCCTTGGCTTATTATTATCGTCGTTATCGAACGAATTTTGGATTGATCGTCATGAACCAATCGGATAATTATGCCACCTATATTCCCGGAGAAGTATCAGAGACCAATCCTTTTGGTTATTTTGTGACCCGTTATACCAATAGAAGTGTGAATTTTATGGTCGATTATCCCATCAATAAATATCATCGTATCGAGTTGAACAATTCATATTATTATGTGAAGCGGGACCTTCTGGATGATCCGGCTATTGCGGCACTGTACGACGAAGATATCCATGAATTTCGCACGGAACTGGCTCTGGTCAAAGACAATACCATCTTTTCTTATACCGGGCCCATGGATGGCAGTCGCTACCGGCTCAGTCTGGACATGTCACCCAAAATAACGGCCGAAACACCGGAATTTTACACGGCGAAACTGGATTTCCGTCAATATTTTAAGATCACGAACAATTATCATTTGGCCTTCCGTTTTAACGGCGGGGCCTCTTTTGGACCCAACCCGCAGACCTTCTTATTGGGTGGTATCGACAATTGGATCAACTACGTCTATAATCCCAATGCGCCGATCTTTGGCAATAACGGCGACAGCTTTTCAGAGCAACTGAGTATGTATTATTTAAGCGAATATATCATGCCGGTGCGCGGAGCTACCTTGTTCCAGACCTGGGGTGATAAATTCATGCTCTTCAATGCGGAATTGAGATTTCCTTTCATCGAATATGCAAAATTCGGATTGCCGCCGGTCCAGTTCTTCCAGGTCCGCGGCGTATTGTTCGCCGATGTGGGAGTCGCCTGGTCCGATAGCTTGCAATTAGTAGAAAATGGTGCCTGGATGATCGGCAATACCTGGGAAGATATGATCGGTTCCGTCGGGGTGGGCATACGGGTCTATCTCGGTTTTGCTCTCTTGCGTATCGATTGCGCTTGGGAATATAACGGGGATGGATTTTCCAGTCCGAGATGGCTGTGGTCGCTGGGAGGAGATCTTTAAAGAGAAGATAAAAGAATAAAGTATAAAGATTAAAGTAGGGGCGACGTAATAGACCTGCCAGCTCGTCCTTCCGCAGATTGTCATCTCGACCAAAATCCCGCCACGAAGCTTCGGGGCCGGGATGCAGTGGAGAGATCTCAAACTACACGAATTGTTGATATGTCGCGATGATGACCGTCAAAGAGGATTTAATTTTTGAAATACTCTAAAGCGAAGATTAAAGAATAAAGTATAAAGATAAAAGTAGGGGCGACTCCATCCTTCGCTGAAGCTATGGATGGCATGCTGGAGTCGCCCAGAAATGAAGAGGGAGGCTCCATCCTTCGCTGAAGCTTCGGTCGGCATGCAAGAGCCTCCCGTACAATATCTAGAGAAAAATATAAGTTTCGACTATAGTCGAAGAAAAGCAATAATAACAGAATAATTCTTGCATAGTATAATAAATAACACTAATCTTTAAAAGATTCGAGTATAAAGGAAACATGGAGAGATAAGATGATTGAACGAAATGAAATCTATAAAGAAATTGCTCCTTATATTGATAAGCCTATAATAAAAGTTATATCGGGTATTAGAAGGTGTGGAAAGAGCACTTTTATGACATTACTAATCAAAAGGTTTGTTGATAAAGGAGTTTTGGAGAGTAATATTTTATATATCAACAAAGAATTACTGGAATTTGAATTCATTAAAGATTATTCCGTATTAAATCTATATGTCAAAGAAAAGCTATCAGACAATAGCGAAAAGAAATATCTGTTTATTGATGAAATACAAGAAATCAAAGATTGGGAAAAAGCTATCACGTCATTTTTAGCCGAAGGAATAATTGATATATATATAACAGGATCAAATTCCCGAATGCTATCTTCAGAACTGGCGACCCTTTTAACAGGGAGGTATGTGCTTATTTCAATGTACCCACTGAGTTTTAAAGAGTTTTTAACTTTTCGGGGAGAAAAAGCTCTTGTGATTGAGGATGAATTTCAACTCTACCTAAAATACGGTGGTTTACCCGGTATTCATAATCTGCCTTTGGTGGATGAGATTATATTTCAATACATTAACTCAATATATAATACTATTTTGTTAAAAGATATTGTTGCAAGATATGCTATTCGAGATGTGAGTTTATTTGAAAGGATCGCCTCATTTGTATTTGATAATATTGGCAATATAACATCGGCAAAAAGAATTTCAGATTACATAAAGTCTCAAAATATTAAGGTAAGTGTTGATACCGTTCAAAATTACATTTCCTTTTTAAATGATGCCTTTCTTACGTTTAAGGCCCAGCGTTATGATATTAAAGGAAAGAAGCATTTGGAGATATATGAAAAATATTATTCTTCAGACTCTGGTATAAGACATAGTGTTTTAGGCTATAGATATGATGATATTTCTATGTTGCTTGAAAATATTGTTTATATCGAGCTTTTACGAAGGGGGTATAGGGTCACGATTGGTAAGCTAGATAGTTATGAAGTGGATTTTATAGCCCAAAAGAATAATGAAAAAATATACTTTCAAGTTACATATTTACTTTCAGGAAAAGAAACAGTTGAAAGAGAGTTCCGACCTTTATTAAAGATCAACGATAATTATCCGAAAATTGTATTATCTATGGATAAAATATGGGGAGGAGATAAAGACGGTATAAAAAGAATTAACTTGATCGATTTTTTACTGAATCCTTTGAATGATCTTTAAAGAGAAGATAAAAGAATAAAGTATAAAGATAAAAGTAGGGGCGACTCCATCCTTCGCTGAAGCTATGGATGGCATGCTGGAGTCGCCCGGGGATGAAGAAGGGAAAAGAGAGAAGGGGAGAATTTATTTGTCATCTCGACCGAAATCCCGCCACGAAGTTTCGGGGTCGGGATGCAGTGGAGAGATCTCAAATTACACGAATTGTTGATATGTCGCGATGGTGAGAGTCGAGGAGAATCGAATTTTTGAAATACTCTAAAGCGAAGATTAAAGAATAAAGTATAAAGATAAAAGTAGGGGCGACTCCATCCTTCGCTGAAGCTATGGATGGCATGCTGGAGTCGCCCGGAAATGAAGAGGGGAAAAGAGAGAAGGGGAGAATTTATTTGTCATCTCGACCGAAATCCCGCCACGAAGTTTCGGGGCGTCTTTTTTTATATGTGCACCAATTATAAATGTTTGATAAGGTTTTTATAATAAATATTACGATGATTTGTGTGATTCGCATCACAAATCTTGCGCAGGTCAAACATTTATACATGATAATTGAATATATTATGATGAAATATTCTGTAAATAAGAGAGAATCACCATAATATTCTCCGGGAGTTCATGAATAATCTGAAGCATAATTATTAATATTTTGAATAAACAGAGAATACTAATGCTAGAAAAACATAAAATCCACTTAACTGAAAATGTCGAAAATAATGTAATTCACACGATGATACATCCTGTTCGGGGAATGCAAGTGATGCTTGACAGGGATTTAGCTTTATTATATCGGGTTGAAACAAAGGTTCTTAATCAAGCGGTGAAACGGAATATTGAACGGTTCCCGGAAACGTTCAGATTTCAGTTAAGTCAATGTGAGATTGAAGGATTGAGGTCACAGATTGTGACCTCAAAGGGGCGTGGTGGCAGCAGGTACTTACCTTATGCTTTTACTGAGCAGGGTGTTGCGATGCTTTCCGCTGTTTTAAAAAGTAGTGTTGCCATTGATATCAGCATTAAAATCATGAATGCATTTGTTGAAATGCGTCATTTTATTTCAAGAAAAGCTTCAGTCTTTAACAGACTTGATCTATTAGAATTAAATCAATTGGAAAATGAACAACGTTTTAAATATATATTTCAAGCACTGGAAGACTCAAATGCTTTACCCAAGCAAGGTATATTTTTTAATGGTCAGATATTTGATGCTTATAAGCTTGTATCGGATATTATTCGTTCAGCCAATAGAAGTATTATTCTTATCGACAATTATATTGATGATACGGTTTTGACGTTGTTTACCAAACGACATAGTAATATTGATCTCACAATATTTACCCATAATATTTCAAAACAGCTCAAGCTTGATATCGAGAAACACAATATTCAATATGATCCGATAAAAATTTATAAATTCGATAAAGCTCATGACCGCTTTATGATCATTGATAATGAAAAAGTTTATCATATTGGGGCGTCATTAAAAGATCTCGGTAAAAAATGGTTTGCATTCACAAAACTCAATATTGATCCCGGGGTGATCCTTGATAGAATAAGGCGAGAAATGTAAAGACGCCCTGAAGCTTCGGGGCGTCTTTTTTTATGTGCATCATATATTTTACACTATTTATCGATATAAGGGTTGAATGATTTCAAGCTGTCCGGTTCACAGAACCTCGACCCCGTGGAGAGGTTCAACCATATAATGACCCGGGATGAAATCCCGGGACTGGGCACTCCCATAAAACCAAGCCTGTGCCTGTCGCTTGCCTGCCCTAGTCCCGATCCTTCGAGACGAAGGGTGGAAGGGTTGAACTCTCTGAAAATTGGATTTTCGGATCGATCGCAATTGAACAATCCCGTCCCACCCAAACAAACGGACTTTTTATACTCCACTCAAAGTGGCAGTAATTCCAAGATTTACCTCTCCAAAAATTCTTTAAAGATGAAGGCCTCTTCAGCGAGGATGATATGTCGGATATTATTCTGAGATCATTTTATCGATATTTGAAAGGGGAGGATGTTAGGTATGAGGAGCAGTTGGCAGATAAGCCGAGGTATAAATAATTAGCTTAGGCTTCTGGCAATACCTCTTGATCTGAACAGAGAGGGTGGCTTTTAATTAAGGAATAATATCTAATCTAAAAATATTTGTTTTATTATCGCTCGAGCACTAACTTATAAAAAATATATTTATGGGGTATACTATGAAAAAAATCATATTATTATTACCAATATTCTTACTTCTTCTTTCCTGTATAGAAAACAAATCAGTAATAAACAAATTAAAACTTGAAGACGTTTCTAAACTAATAAAACAAGACTCGCTTTATGAAAGTATAATTTATGAGATTGATTCACATAAAAGCAATTTTGAGGATAATATAATTTTAATGAGTAAATTTAAAGAATTATCATATTCAGATTATTTAGATTATAAAAAGAAATCATCTGATGAATATTTGATTAATAAGGTTTATTCTGAAGCGGACAGTCTAGCTCAAATTAATTTA
>Ga0075122_10003262_pt1 | contig 10245 bp, 11 predicted proteins | sample AntAceMetag02UKB_FD_69790 | JGI IMG/M metagenome (GOLD analysis project Ga0075122, IMG submission 69790) | Saline lake microbial communities from Ace Lake, Antarctica - Antarctic Ace Lake Metagenome 02UKB | ecosystem: Environmental > Aquatic > Non-marine Saline and Alkaline > Saline | place...
CCTATTTTTTTACTTATCATTTTTTCCATTTTAATAATTTCCCCTTAAATTTTCTTTAGCCAATAAATAATGTTTCCCATCATTTTCTTCATTAATTTTCAAATTTTCTTTAGCTAATAGGAAATATTTTTTATCTTCAACTACCTTTTCTCCATTTCCCTTCTCCATGTTATTCATCAACATGTCTATTTCCCATTGTTCTAATATTTTACTCATATTTATTCTTTAATTCAAAGCTTGTCTTGATATGCAAGCCTTGCAATTCCTCCAATAATAATTTGAATGCGTATGATACTTCAATCTTTTCAACTTCTTCACTGCTACAGATAGGACAAACAATTTTATTTCTAATAGTATCATCAATACCAATACTTCCACATTGAGTACAAATAGGCAATAGAACTTTATCTGAATCATATCTTTCTTTCAATAATAATGATGCTCCATGTGCAACAAGTGCTTGCTGTTCCATTTCTCCCAATCTTAATGCTCCTCCACGAGATCTACCTTCAACAGGTTGACGAGTCAACAATGCAACCTTACCAGAAGCTCTACCGTGAATAAGTCCCTTAACCATACGTTTTAACTTCAAGTAATATAAGTTTCCAACAAAAATTCTTGCTTCCATTCTTTTTCCAGTAATACCATTATACATTGTTTCTTTACCATCAAATCTAAATCCTAAAGAATCTAATTCATTTTCTAAATCCTTTTTAGTTTCACCAGAGAAAGAAGTTCCGTCAATGCATTCACCTTTCAAACATCCTACTTTTCCAGCCAATAATTCCATTAAATATCCTACTGTCATACGACTTGGAAGACCATGTGGATTGAATATTACGTCTGGTCTAATTCCATTTGCAGTAAAAGGAATATCTTCTTCATTAGCAATCATTCCTATAACTCCTTTCTGACCATGTGCAGTTGCATATTTATCTCCAATTTCTGGAATTCTATGATCCCTTGTTCTAGTTTGAACAAGTTTATTTCCTTCAGCATCTTGAGTAATAAATACAGCGTCAACAATCCCTTTTTCTTCTTGTTTCATTGTAACACTTGCTTCTTTCTTTGTCTTAACTGAAATTTCTCTAGCTTCTGATAAAAATTTAGGGGGAGATGTCTTTCCAATTAGAACTTCTCCAGAATCAACTTCTGCTTCAGGATAAACAATACCATCTGCTTCTAAGAATCTATAGCTTGATTCCATTTTATATCCACCAGCGTCTTTATCTGGAATAGAAATTTCATCTTTTAATCCACCTGCATAATTCATTTCAATTGCACTATAAGGTTTAAAGAAGAAACTTCGTCCAACTCCCCTATCTAAACTTCCTTTGTTGAAAACTAACGCATCTTCCATGTTATAACCTTCATAGGTCATAATTGCGATCATTAAATTTTGACCTGCAGGATAAGTATTCAAAGTATCATAAACAAAACTTTTTACAATTGGTTTTTGAGGATATTCTAAAATACTTGCACTTGTATCTAATCTAGAATGATAGTTTGCAACATATAATCCAAGAGCCTGCTTTTGAGTTTTACTTCCACGATTTAATCTCGAACTCTGATCGTGATTTCCATAGGGAACAAGAGCAGTAACAACTCCCATCATATCAATTGGATCAATTTCTAAATGAGTATTTTCTGGAGTAATTTCTTCACCATATAATGCAATCAATGAATTTTCTTCTTCAGCAGCGTCAAGATATTCAATTATTCCTTGTTTTACTAAATCATCCCAACTTAATTCATCTTGCTCTAATTGAATCAAATGTTCATTCTTTAACTTTGAAACACCATTTTCTACAATTATTAATGGTCTTAAAACCCTTCCAGGTTCTGTTGAAATAGAAATTGTTTGAAGTGAAGGATCATTTCTAACATTCATTTGAATTGGAAGTTTATCTTCTCTTCTTTTTTCTTTAATCTTTGCTACAAATTCTTCTATGTTTGTTACACATCCACTAAAAATTCCATTAAAGAAAACTTCTGTTCCCTCAACGCCTTCTCTAGATAATCCATCGCCTTCTAATTCTTTTAAGAATTTTTCTCTATCAAGATTTACTCTTGTTGCAACTTTACTTAGAATAGCAAGGTTTTTTCTTAAACCAATTTCTGTTCCTTCTGGAGTTTCAATAGGACAGAATCTTCCATAGTGAGTAGGATGAAGTGTTCTTGCTAAAAAGTTTTCTTGATCACTTGGCAACATACTTGAAACTCTCTGTAATTGAGAAATTGTGGCTAGATAATTAGTCTTATCCATGTTTTGTGTAATACCACTTCTTTCACCAGTCCAACTTCCAGTAGCAATGGCTGATTCAACACGATGAGAAAACAATGTTGATTTAGCAATAATTTGAATCGAGAAAAATTTCTTTCTCTTTGTTGATTTTTGTAATGAATATTGAATATCTCTAATTAAAATACCAAGATTAACTCTGAATAAAGTTGCCAATAGATCTCCAGAAAGTCTAACTCTTTTATTAGAATAATGATCTTTATCTGTTCTCAATTTAGGATTTGCTTTTGCAATTAAAAATTGTTTAAGTAATTTACATAATGTAACTGCTTTTTTTATTCTATCTTCTTTCTTTTGTCCAATATGTGGAAGTAAATATGAATCAACTCTTTGCTTAACTCTATCTAAAATTTCTTTTTTAGTTCCCTGTAAATTTGTTTTTTCTGCAATATACATCATTGCATCTTCTGTAGTCGCTAAATTAACAAATTCATAAAGATTAACAATAACACTATCTGTTTCTGTTGCAACATATTTTGCAATATCTGATTCTTTTGTTAAACCAAGTGCTTTTAAGATTACAATGAGAGGTAAATCTTTGAATCTACTAAATGAAATATCTAATAATCCTTCTTTGCTTTCTGAAATTGTCGAAGGTATTCTATAGGTTCCTCTTAGTGAGAAAATCTTTAAAGTTAAATTACCCTTTGCATCAGTACCAATAAAAGGTTGGTTTTCAGCAAGATCTTCTGCCATAACCATAACTCTTTCATTACCTTTAATTAAAAAATATCCTCCAGTGTCCATTGGATCACTATAGTTTTCAACCAATTCTTCCTTAGACATGCCAGAAGTATTACAATGTTCACTTTTAACCATAATAGGAATCTTTCCAATTTCAACTGTTTCTGAATCAACTTGGTCATCTTTTCTTACTGTTAATTCAAGTGTAATTGGTGCTGCATAAGTAAGTCCCCTAAGTTTTGCTTCAGCAGGGGTTACTAGGGAAGAACTTCCATCTGCTTCAATTACTTTTGGTTTTCCTACTGCAATTTTACCCAAAGTTATTTCAAAATCTTCACTATCAATTGATTGGGAAATATCATCAACAATTTCTTGCATTCTTTGACTAATAAAATTGTTAAAAGAAGTGATATTTGATTCCACCAATGAATGTTTTTCAAGATATTTTTTCACCACTAAATGTTTATTATCTTTTAACATTTAAACAACAACTCTGAAATAAGTATTCACCTTATCTCCCTCCTTTCTTTCTATTTTTATGATATCACCGACGATACAACCTTCAGGCAAACAAGGGTCTGTAAATAGCATTTTTGGTAATTGAGCTTTAGAAATATTTAATCTTACAAGTAATTCTTCTGCTTCTTTTTCATTGAGTTTATTGTGTTTGGGTTGTAGAATATGCATGGGGTTGTTTCCAGATTGGATAGTATCCACAAAGTAAAAGTTTTAACAACTTGTGAATAATAAAAATTAGTAAAAATTGGTTTAAAAATGTTTCGCTTAGCCCTGTGTAAATCCCAAATTAGCTTAATCTGAACTTGATTCTTTTTTGTGCCTAATGATAATTTTATAAACTAATTTTTTGTAATAAATCTAGGTTCCGTAGCTCAGCCTGGTAGAGCACATGACTTTTAATCATGGTGTCGCGGGTTCGAATCCCGTCGGGACCATTTTTACTCAAAAATGGTAGAATATGACCCAGAAACAAAAGAAGGAAAATGTATTTTCTGCGAGATGGCAAAAGCCAATATTCCCCCAATGGGAAATGGTTTAATTTATGAAGATGAAAAATTTATGGCCTGGTTATCCCCTTTTCCAAATACAAAAGGATTTGCAGTGGTAATTCCTAAAAAACACTATGGTAGTGATGTTCTAAAAATGCCAGATGAGGAATTAAAAGAGTTTGTTCTTGTAGCTAAAAAAGTAGCCCAATTGCTTGAAAATTATTTTGAAGATGTTGGGAGGGTTGGTTTAATGATGGAAGGAACAGGAATCAATCATGCACACATCAAACTTTTTCCAATGCATGGAACAGAGCATATGAAAAAAGGAGAATGGAAACAAATTAACAGTGATGTTGAAACTTATTTTGAAAAATATGAAGGATATATGATGTCAAATGATGCTCCTCAAGCAGATTTAAAAGAAATAGAAGAGTTAGCTAAGAATATTAGAGAGAGTAATAAGAATTAATCATAAATCCTTAATTCATCTCTTCCCCATGTATCTCTATCACAATTAAATCCTTTGTATAATATGTTTCTTATTAGGATTTTATCTTGATCTTCATGAACGTCTCTTGGAACATGTAATGTTCTAGCCACAATTTCTTTATGGTCACAATAAGGTCCAGAATAATTTGGAGGACAACCCATAAGGTTCCATTTAACATTAGTATATTTTGCAGTATCAACGCTTTGAGGATACCAATCCAATGATGTCCAACCTTTTTTCTTTAATTTTTTTTCTAAAGCATTTAACTCTTGTTCTCTTTTTTTATTATTAATCTTTTTAAAATTATATTTGAAAATTGTCATTTAAATCTTATTTTCTTCAATTTCTTTCTTAGAATAATAATTTCCTTGTTCTGGCTTAAAACTTGTTTGAAAACTAATATCTTTTTTATTAAAACTTCTTAACATTCCATCTAATTTATTGGTTAAACCTTTTGTTTTAAATTTTCCAAGGAAAAGTTTCTCTTTTTTATTCAATTCCTGCATTGTAGAAACAAATTCATGTGACTCATTATATGGAATTATCTTAAATGAACCTCTTCCCCTAAATGCCGAAATACAATAATATCCACTTATTTCCATGGATTACTAAACATATAGAATTATTTAAATCTAATCATGCCAATGCAGCATTCAATTTGTCTTCTAATTCATCAACAGACATGGCTCCGATAAATTGTTCAACAACTTCACCGTCTTTCAATAAAGTAAAATTAGGAATGGCACTAACATTATATTTTTGTGCACTTGCTTGATTATCACTAACATTAATTTTTCCCACCTTAATCTTTCCTGCAAACTTCTCACTTATTTCATCAATAGTAGGGGCCATCATAACACATGGCATACACCATTCTGCAAAGAAATCAATTAACACATATCCTTCTTTAGTGAATTCTTCAAATTCTCCGTTTGTTAGCTCCTTAACTTTATCATTATCTGTCATTTTAACATTCTTTCAGAAGAAGAATTCTTTATAAAATTATTGATTATCTAATATCTGCATTTGGTAAATGTTCTAATGCAGCTTCTTTTAGTTCTTCCATTAAAGGCATGGGAGTATTTTCAATATCATCCAATCTCTTATCCACCATTTCACCCTTTTTACAAACATATTTTTGCAAATAATATTTATGACTATCATGTCCAGTAACATCCACAATCCATTTAGCCAGATCAGAAATTTCATCCTTATTCAAATAACTTATATTATTTTCTCCACGGATTACTGGAACAACCGTAGTTCTAAATTCATGATGAGGAAAATTTTGAACAGTTTTCATTGATTCCTCAATATTATCTAAATCAACTTTAACTCCTGCAACCTTATCATATAGATTCTTAGGGGCTTTAACATCCATTGCAACATAATCAATGCACCCAGACTTCAATAAATTCCTTAAGGCCTTAGGATTACTCCCATTAGTATCTAATTTAACTGCCAAATTTCTGCTTTTTATTGCTTGTGCAAATTCTTTTAATCCTTCCTGTAAAGTTGGTTCTCCCCCACATAAAACAACTCCATCAATCCACCCTTCACCCTTATCCAAATATTTAAAAATTTTATTTGGATTAATAATTTCATCCATTTTTAAAAGTGTTTTATTATAACAAGCAGGACAATTATAATTACATCCTGGAGTAAACACCACTGAAGAAGTTTTACCAGGATAATCACTTTGCGATTCTTCTAAATATCCAGCTATTTTCATTTTATTTTAAAAATAATTTTATTTTTAAGTTTAATTGTACTGTGCTTTCAAATAATTATCAATGGCCCCTTCAACTTCTTGAGGATTTATTGGAATTGTGCTACCATTCTTTCCAATTGTTTGACCACGATAAATTTCTTTTGAATTTTTATCTAAAACAACCAAGGCAGGTAATTGGGATAAATTAATATCTCCCAGCATAGCATTTGTTAAACCATCTTCATTGTTTGCTTCATATGAAACAATATTGAATTTTTCTCCAGCTTCTTCAACAATTTTTTTATATCCTGTTACTTGTTTTAAATCATCACAAAGTGCACATCCTTCTTTACCAATTGTAACTGCAGTAATTCCATCATAAGGATTTTGTAGTGAAGGAATTTCTTTTTTATTTCCATTTTTTAAAATAGAATAATCCCCTTTATGCCTCGCCTCTCTTTCTTCTTGTTTAGATGGATTCCAATTATCTACAAAACTATAATATCCAACCACACGAGTCATATGATTCAAATCTTCTTCATTCCCACAACTACCACATTTATCTACTAAACCCCTTCCAGTATTATGACAACTCTTACATGTTGTAAACTCTGGACTAATTGTTAATTGGGCTGTTTGAGTTTTATCAAATGTTTTCTTAACTAAATTGTAAATACTTTCTGAAGAGGGTTTTTCTTCTCCAACAAATGCATGTGTAATTGCACCTGATTCAATAGCAGAATGGAATTTTCCTTGCAATCTAATTCTTTCTGTCAAACTAATTGGAGCATCTGCTCTTGGATGAATTGAATTAGAATAATATGTTTGATCTCCTTCAATATCTCCTTTAACAACAGCTCCTGCTTCTTCAGGGAATCTTGTTAAATCAGTTTTACTTAATCTTCTTGAAGCTGATTCTGCAGGAGTTTCTTCCAATGAAAATTTCAAACCATATTTCTTACCATGTTCTTTTGCCTTAATATTCATATGAGCAACTGTTTTCAAAGCATAATCTCCAAATTCCTTACTATCTAATTCATGCAATTCTTTTCCAGTCAAAGTTTGTACTGCTTCATTTAATCCAATCATTCCTAAAATATAGGTTGATTTTTCTAAGTCAACATATTTTTGTCCATCTAAACTTTTATCTCCTGTTTGCCATTGTGGAAATCCTGGTTGTTGCATTTTTTCTGCAAATTCTTTTTTCTGCAAATGTGCTTTAACTGCTAAATTCATGGTGTTATCAACTTCTTCCAAAAAACCTTCTAAACTTTTGTTTCCTTTTTTAGATGCCCTATATGCTGCTTGGGGCAAATTAATAGTTACATTTTGAAACCCACAAAATCTCATTGATTCAGGATGTTTAATCACATAATTATCTTCAATGGCTGTTCTCAACCTACAACATGCTGCCAATGAAACCTCATCCCTATCAAAAATAAAATAAGGAGAACCATTATCACTTGCAACTTCACAAGCTTTTTCTAAAACATCTATTTGACCTGCATCCTCAAAAGTTTCTCGGCTAATATGTAAATCTGGTTTTGGAAATGCAAAAGGTTGGCCATTTTTATCTCCTTCTCCATAAACTTCTAAAAGTTGTTTTGCAAATAATTTGGAAGTAGAATCAAATTTACCATATGTTAAAGCTTCTTCTCCTTTTCCTAAAAACCATTCTTGAACTAATTCAGAACCCTCTTCATTCATCTTCTCTTTCATAACAACCTTTCCAGTATCATCCATTAGTTGCATTAAATCATATCCAGAAGGTGTTTTTTGTCCTTCCACTTTCTCTTCATCTAAAAAAACTTTTTCCCCATCCCTCAAAATACCATATTTTCCCCCAGGGAGTATTGCTGGAGTATCTTTAAGATATTCTGGAACTCCAGTATGAATATTAAAATCTAAGAAAATATTTTGTCCACCTCTCGAAGATGCATTTTGAGAACCAGAATAAATTCCTTCTTGTGCAATTTGTTTAACAAAAGCATTTGTTTCCTCCTCTGTCAAAATAGATCTAGGATTTTTTTTGTAATTTTCTAATTCTTTTTGTTTTTTATCAATAATTGATTCTAATCCATCTTCCTTTCTTAATTCATTAAGTTGCATTTCTCTATCTGCAATTCTTTCCAATCCTTTATCTTCTAAATCTTTTTCAATTAATGGGGCAAACATAATATTGTAATATCCTATTCCTAGTGCTCCTGCATAATACATTTGCATTGTTGAACAAAAAGTATTCAAGTGGCCTGTTAAAGTTGAAGCATGTTTTGTTGGTTTTGAAGAAGTTTGAAGGGTTTTAATTTCATTAAGGCCCCATTTTTTTAAATATTCTAATGAGTGTGCAGAACAATAAACTCTTGTGGGCATATCTAAATCATGTAAATGCAATTCCCCATTTGAATGGGCATTTGCAATATCTTTACTAAAAATTCTTGAAAGAGAATATTTTTTACCAATTATTCCTGAAAATGTATAATGGACTGCTTCAGGATTGTTTGTTTGAATATTACTATTCTCAGTATTTTTGAAACCAATTATTCCTTCTAAATCTCTTCTAGGAACTGAAAAATCCATATAATTATCTACAGCGTCTTTTTTCCCTAATTTCAATAATTCTGTTATTGCCAATTCCCTAATCAAATCAGTAGAAACATTATGAATTTCTGAATCTATTAATTGATTTTCAATTCTTTTTGCAACATGTTTAGCTGTTTTATAATCAACCTCTGCCTCGTCAACTAAATTATGAATAACTGCATCTTTTTTCCAAATTTTAGAAGAATCATTTGAAGTAGAAGAAACCATTAAAAATTCATCTGTTGATCCTTGACCTCCAATTCCTCCAGAAATCCTAACTTTTTTTCTTTGTTCAGCATAATTTTCAAAACCCCTTGCAACATCTTCACATCCAATATTTTTTAGGGCTTTTACAGCAGTTTCATTTATTTCATCTACTTCCGGAGAATAATTATTTTCAGCATTAAGAATTTTTATTGTTTCAATGGTAGCTTCTTCTGCAATGGAATTATTTTCTGTTTTACGAATATCTTGATATGCGCTATTTATGGCATCAAAGATTTTATCAACTTCAAAATTAGTTAATCCATTCCCTCTTTTTTTAACTGCACGGGGAAGTTTTATACCAGCCTCTTTTATTTTATCACCCAATGTCATTTATAATCCTCTCAACTCCTGTTTAAAATCATTTATGTCTCCAAAGTCCATATATACAGATGCAAATCTAATATAGGCCACCTTATCCAATTTCTTTATCTTACGAGAAACTAAATCTCCAAGCATTGAACTATTAATTTCCTTTTTTCCCTTTTTTCTTATTTGTTCTTCAATTTCATTCATCATTTTATCTATTTTTTCTATTGATACAGGCCTTTTTTCAAATGCTTTTTGAATGCCTGATTTTAATTTAGACATTTCAAATTTTTCTCTACGACCATCTTTTTTAATTAAATAAAGATCTCCACGTTCAATTTTTTCATAAGTGGTAAATCTCTTTTTACATTTCAAGCATTCTCTCCTTCTTCTTATCCCGTCAGGAGAAGTTCGCTTGTCTGTCACCTTTAGTTTATTATTTTCACAATATGGGCAATCCATCATAACATACAATATGTTGTATATTGAACCTCTTTATATTACTATAAGTTGTATAGTTAAGATATGTAGAATAATTAGTATTTAAACATTCTTTTTCATTTAAGAATGAAACTTGGAAAAATAACCGTCAAAGACTACAGCATTCCCAGAGATAATAGCATTGTCAACATCTCTCAACCTAACATATTTATTAGAATACTCTTTTACTGCCTTTCTTATTAATAACTTATCAGAAGTTCCTGGGTGGATTGCCTTAGGGGTTATTTTTAATTTCCCATATAACCCATTAAGGATATTCAGCTTCTCCTGGTTCTCAACTGTTGCACACGCATTTTCAAACATAATTTGTTCAAATTCTTTCTTAGATAATTTTCTAAATGCTTCTTCAAGATCCATGAATTTTTAATAAAAGATTTCTTTAAAAAACTACCTAAAC
>Ga0075122_10003266_pt1 | contig 10238 bp, 6 predicted proteins | sample AntAceMetag02UKB_FD_69790 | JGI IMG/M metagenome (GOLD analysis project Ga0075122, IMG submission 69790) | Saline lake microbial communities from Ace Lake, Antarctica - Antarctic Ace Lake Metagenome 02UKB | ecosystem: Environmental > Aquatic > Non-marine Saline and Alkaline > Saline | place...
AGCATTTCAAGACTTAGGTAAATTTTATCATTGCTCTTGTAAGGCTGCATAATCAGGAACTGCTTATCCCTCAAATCAGCCTTGGATTTTAAATCTGAAATATTCTCAAGTTCACTTTTAGTAAGATACCATATTTCCATAGTAGCATAATAATCATTCTGAACCTCGCCTTCTTTTTTATACTCAATTACCACGGTTAAATCTCCTCTGTCAATTTCAACTGTTGGAGTTTTGAGTTGGCTAGGGAAAGTTAAAAATTCGTGGGTATCTACAATAACTTTCTTAAGTATTGGAGAATTATCAGTTTCTTCAGGAACAAGAGAAAAATCGCCAGCAAGAATATTCACTGAGTAAGCAAAGCCAGCGCCAAGAACAATTGTAAGCAATAAAACACCTAAAAACAAATTTTTATTTTGCAAATTCATCTTCCTCCCATAAACCATTCAAATAGATTTCCTGATAATATTTCTTACCATTAATCACTAAATTACTTTCAATACGAATATTGGCTTCCCTTCCAATAGATGCTTTGATTGAATCTTTTTTAATATACAATAATTCTTTGTCCTTAAATTCTTCAGAAGAATCATCAGGAGCAACATTAATCCTCTTTTCAGCTTTAAATGTATCTCCTGTTAACTCACTATAAAAGGAAAGACTGTTAGACCAGTCAACAAGAGAAATATCTCCTGGAAGCTGATCAAGTGGAGGGAGATAATACAAGACCACATAATCCTTATCGCTTATTTTACTGCACTTTTTTAATTCAGTAATCATCTTCAGCTTTAAAGAGAGATCATCATCCTCAAGATTATCTATTATTGAATTAAATAAGTCACTTTCTTGAGAAACGTTAATAGAAAAAGTATCCGATATATCACTCAACTTATCAGTTATTTCCTTCATGTCCTTCAAGTAACCAAAAAGCTTTTCAGAATCAGCAGCATAAATAAACGTCCTGCCATAAGGATTATCAGGATAGCAGTTCTTTAATTGATTCAACGTTAAACCGGTTTCTTCTTCAAGATTTGTAGGGTTATAGAACCTAAGCATCATTTCAGCAGGAATTGGAGCCAAACCCTCTTGAACATGATAATTAATATTTATAGAAACAAAAGAGGGAATACTTTTATTGTAAGTTGAAAACCTTTCATAAATCTGTTTCAAATCATTCAATGTTTGTAAAGCACTTTTCTTTTGCTCAGCATTAATGGTTTCTCTTTCACTGACTTCTTCAAGCTGTTTTATTTCCAAATCAATTCCGCTATATTCCGTGAAACCAGTAGATTTTAATTTATCCTGTTGCTGTTTGTCCCTTAAAACATACTTTTCAAAACTTGTTAATTCTTCAATCTCGGAAATTTGTTTTATAGCATTCCACAAATCAGCTTCATTTTTAAGATTAACAGTTAAAATATAAAAATTATTTTTACTACTAGAAGGTTTAGCAATAGGCTTCTCATTTATAGAAGCCAATAAAGCATAATATTTACCATTCAATGGAAAAACATCTAGAACATACTCCCCATCAGAACCATCAACTTTCTTGTATTTAAGTGTCTTTTTGGTTTTGATTCCTTTTCCATCTGCTAAATCTTTTCTGAATAGGACAAAAAATCGCGAAACGGAATAGTTATTTTTTAAGTCCTCAAAAAAAGAAAATTCAACAATTATGTTTGGGTTTTCGGCAGCCCCATATTTTTTTGTGAAAGTACTAAGGCGTGAACCTCCACTTGTTGAAGCTGATTCAAAAACCCCGTGTTTTAACGGAACAAAACCTGTGCGTTTAAGAAAAGCTATATAATCTTGATTTAGACGTGTGGTTTCATTCAGATTCATCCAGCCAAAACCAGCAGTATTCGCATTTTCCTCAAAATTATCCCTGATTTGATTGGACAGCTCAGTATACCTTTCTTTTGCTTTGGACTTGAACTCAGTATCAGTAAAAGCAAATTCCACAAAGAAATCAAATTTTTCCGTTTCGGACGGCCAAATCAAATTAAGGTGAATCCCCTCAAATTGAATTGTTTTTCTTTCCCCTTTTGAAAACACTATTTCATTACCTATTCTTGCAGAAGAAGAATTCGGATTAATAACATGAAAAGCAGTATAAGAGTTGTCTTCAAATGCGCGAACAAAAACCACTTTGTAAGTGTTTCCTGCATAAGTAACAAGAATATCGTTTTTTGTCAGGCTTGTGCCTGCAACAAAATCAGCTACAATGCCAAACTTTACCCTCGCAGGAGGAGTTAAAGTTTTGTCAATAATAAAGTGCAAATTATTTTCTGCATCATTTTCAACACCTACTTTTTCTGACGCGGTATCTAAGTAAACAACATTTATGGGATCATCAGCTGCAAAAGCACCAGAAGCAAAAAGCAATAACAATGCCAGTAACAATGCCAAGAGAATCTTATTCAACTACATGCACCTTCCATTAGTTCAACTAGTGATTTCATTTCTCCTAAATCAAGTGAAATAACAAATGTGCCAGTCTCGGCTAACCCAAAATTTATTTGTTCAGCTTCGCTTGGGTATTTTTCCTTCAAAAAATTAACTTTCTGAGAATAACCCGCATAAACATTTTCCATTACTGAATAATTGCTGTGAATCTGTCTCTGTTCATTCAATGAATCACAAACATCTGATTGTGAATCTATTCTTTTTTGCAATACATCATTCTTCTTTGCAAGCAGTGCAATTTCTGTTAATTTTGAATAAGAACTTGAAACAATCTTGATTGCTCCTTGAGAAGAGTTGCTTTTTTCCTCAAAAGAATTTTTTAATTGCTCTAAATTACTCTCAGAAAGATTAACAAGTGACTCAAAATCAAGGTGGTAATAATCACTATTCAAGCCTTTGCTTTTCCAGATTGATGAAAATTCTGAGTATTCTTGTGAAAAGTCTTTTGTTGAAAACAAGAAAATGTAAGCTGACGCAACTATAATTATTACAAGAATAATAATTACTAAATTTTTCCATTTTGAATCCATATAAAATCACCAATTAATTTTCACAATTCTTGTAAAAAGTGCATTTTCCTCCATCTTTTTCCACTTCTAATAAACAATTCTCTTCTGGATATTGTGTGTTTGTTATTATATAATCTTCAGTTAAGTCAATAGAATGAGTAAACTTGTACTTTGAACCTGAATCAACATTTGTGAAATCGAAAACATAGAAAAATCCTGTTCTTCCGGAATAAGTGTTTGCAGAAAGAACATTAACTTTGTCTCTGTCAACAAGTTCGCTATCACTATCTTTAACAACAACCTTTTCTTTATTGGCTTCAAGTATACTCAAATCACTAAATGTCTTTTCATCTGCAACCTTCAGTACAAAATCACATTTTTCAGGTGTAGAATTAAGGTTAACTAAATAATCGTCATCCTGTGGAAGAACTATTTTAAAATCGTCAAAATATTCTGAAGTGATTGTATAACTATCATCCGCTAAATTAATTTTCAAACTTGAATTTAAAGCACTAACAACAGTAAGGTCAACTTCTTCATTCTTTACATTCTCTATTTCAATTGATGATTTTATCCTTTCCAATCCAGCATCACTCACAGGAGTATTCTCATAACTAAAAACCAGAGTTAATATCCCATCACCAGACCCTGGTTTTTCGGATTGGTCTTTGATGTCTCCATCAACAATCTCTTGGCATTTAGCAATGATTCTATCTCGAATTAGCTGTTGCATTTTTTCGTCGTCGCCAATTGCGGAAACAAAGTCAGTATACATAGGTTCATTTTCCTTCGCTTCAATGTTAACTTGGAGGTCAAACCCTAAGCTTGTACTAAACTCGGGAGTAATATTTCGTTTGTTTTCTTTCAATTCAGCCTTATATTGTTCTGTGCATTTAGTAAGCATTTCTCCTTTAACAGATGCTCGATAAGCCACATACTTATAACCCAAAGAACTATCTTCTCTAAACCGATAGAAAAATTCTACTTCGCCTAAATTAAGAAATGTTTTTGTAAATTCATAAATAAAATCGCCTTTACTTTTATCAAATTCTGCTTCTTCCAAAGCTTTAAATTCAGTTGTATAACTATCAAGTGTGGTTGTGCCAGGAGTATCAGTTGAATCATCTTCTCCTAACAAAGCTTTTCCTTTTTTGGATAAGGTAACCTCCAGCGTTACTATTCCCAGCTCCTTTATTTCTGCATATGGGGTCTCTAAATATTCAGAGGAAATTTTGTAGAAACCAAAAGGCAAATTAGTGCTTAACTTTCCGTCACTCAAACTAAATGATTTTTCAGTATAAGGAACAAATGTGACTTCTAATTCACTATTTTTATTGTTTTTAATACTAATTTGTATGGACTCAGCTATTGTTTTCAGGCTGGCTTCATTCATCGGACTTTCAAAGTTAAGTTGTAATTCTGTTGTTTGTTTTTCTGCTTGTCCAACAGAAAACGCTTGCGCAGCAGAAATTATGCCTGCACTCATTGAAGGAAAACTCGCGAATGCTTGGGGAAGTAAAAGCAAAAGAATTGCAATAGTAAATAATTTTTTCATGATTTTCCTCCAACAAAGTTATCTGCGATTATTGTAAATCTCATTTGTATTGGTTCACCATACCCAATAATCTCTGTTTCCAATAAATATTCTCCCTGAGAGATATTAAAAAACCAAAGATAATTTTCAAGCTCAGGATGCGAATAAACTTCACCCAAAGGAAATTCATCAACAGAAGACGAATCAGAGAGTTTTACAACTCTCTTCAAGCCATCCACAACATCATCAGCAGTAAGAGGCCTGGTGAAACCTTCTTTTGAATCATAAATATCATAATTTTTTAATTTTATTATTCCTGAAATGTCAACATAAGCATCGCCCTGAGTCGGAGAAAAATAAACAGGATTGGATGGCAAACCTGATTGGGAAACTTTGAAAGTCAATGAAAAAACATCTTCTTGGAATTCTTCCAAATTTTGATTTATGCTTGACTTTAACTGAGGAGGAATAGTGTCAATAGCAGCCTCATCGTTTTCCAGAGCGTGTCTCCAGATTTTTTCATAAGTACTAAAAGTTCTTTGGCCATCAGCCCACGGCCACCAGCTATTGGAAATAAACCAGCCTTCGTGGTCATAAGTCCCGTCAATAATATCTTTGGAAGCAATAATTACTGCAGGGTGGAAATACACGAACATTATTGCTTCATAATCTCCCATTGGAAACAACTTATCCTTCAAAGAAAATGAATAACTTTTGCCTTCACCTTCAATACAATTACCAGAAGGCAGAAGAACAGAAACAGGTTCGAATGATTGGTCCCTTTTTTTGAACCCGTCAATTTTCCCGGGAGCAGATTTATAAATCATTAACCTACAATGCAAAATCAAATCATTTGCAGGCGCACTCTTAGCTTTAATCATATCATTACCCATATCAATTCTGATTTGTTCAATAGCATCTTTCAGGGTTACGCCGTCACTCAAACCAGCATCAGTGTTCGTGGTTACAATATCAGTCAAATTAAGGGAAGCAACTTCGATTGCAGGCTGTAATAACTTAGTGTATTTTGAAGTCCAACTATTATTAGCTCCTGTGTCCTCAAATATTTCAGCGCTGGTATTCCATTTCCTAATGTTCTTATCAGCATTCACAGAAATATAATAATTAATAGTAGCCTCCTGAGTTACAGGGTTAATTTCAAAACCATTCAGCAAAACATCAGGGGGAGAAGAAATCCATTTGGAGGTTGAAGAATAAATCCCGAGTTTTCCAAGATTGTAACCTGCAACAAAAAGCAACATATAATGGTTTGTGTAAACTGCTCCAAGAGTCCGGGTTCCTGTTCCCACGCCTCTTAAGGCAACACCCCCGAGTTTTCCTACACCTCTAGCCCCTCCAAGTACCCCCTGACTTGTCAACCAAGTTCCTCCTTTAATAGCGCCCAAAAATCCTCTCCAGGTAAACGCAACACCGCCAACAGCAAGGTTTCTTGCGCCCGTGTAAGTATTCCCGACAACTGATTTTAGTGTACCGCCTTGATTCCTGAACCAAACAATTACAGGAGTAGCACTGGTTTTTACTTTGTCAGTCAATGGCTTTGCTCCTTCACCTATAGCCGTTCTTATATCCCTCGCTCTATTAGCGGCACCAGTTCCGATAGTTTGTCTTGCTGTTGTAATACCCTGACGAATGACTCCAGGAGGAAGAGCCTTTTTCAGGGCTTTTGCTTTTTGAGATAAAGATGCTATTTCACTATTTAACCTGGTGATTTCTCTAGGGGCACTTTCCACAAGAGCCTTGGCTCTGATAAACGCGGTTCTTTTTAGATAAGGCACAGAAGAAGCCTCTTTGTAGCGATTATATAATTTGAGTGCTTTTGCAGCGCTTCTCTCCATACCTTTTAATTCCTTTGTTTTAGAAGCAACCTGCGCAACGACTTCTTTGTATTGTACAACGGCCTCTGAAGTGACAACTAACTCGTCCTGAGCAGCGCTTATTTCAGCCATCATTGCGTCGAACGCTTCAGCATTAAATGCGGTTGAATCCGCAAAGCAATTCTGCACAAAGAAAAAGAAGAAAATTACTGCAAAGATTTTTTTCATTCAGTTTTCCCCCTTACTCACAAAACTCTTCCAATACTGCAACTGACTCCTGAACAATGGTAACATCATTAACCAATAAATCAGAATTGAATGACAATTGCAATTCTTCAACTCCGCTTAACTCGATGTTTTCAATAATGAAATCGCTTGTCTCAAAGGAAAACTCCACTGCTTCGGTCTCGTACTCAATTTCTAAGGAAAGAAGTTCGTTAAGCTCGGGCAACAAATCACAATTCACTGTTTCGTCGTTGATTGAAACAATTTTGTCGTAGATTGCTTTCTTCTTTTCATTAAGTTCTACTAATTCAATGTAAAAATTGGCGGTGGTTATTAATTTCGGATTGCTTTCTGGAACAGAGTCCCTGAAGTGCCTTAAATCGTTTTTTAGTTTCAAAAATTTTTGCTCGGAAAAATTGTTTTCTATTTCACTTTCATTATTAAGGGAAAAAATTTCACCCTCCTGAAACCTCGCAATGGGAACATTGTTGTTTTCAACAATCGCATTCAGTTTAATTATTCCTTCTTCAAATGAAACCGCTTCTGAATCTGAAATTGAAGGAAGTACAAAAAATACTATAACCAGAATTATTACCACTGCGCCAATTATCATTGCCAGATTTTTGAATCTCGAATCCATAACCAAAATCCCTCCTCTTACTTGAATACCTCTTTAATAAATTTAAGATCAAGAATGGCCTTGCACTCGCCAATGGTTGCACAACCTATTATTGGTTTTTCAGGTTCTACTTCAGTTTCCCCAATGTGAAGCAAATATGAAGTTGAATCAAGCCAACCATTAGTTTTACAGTTTTGCACGTCTTTTTCACTGCAAACCTCTACCCTCAGCCACACTTTTTTTGCATCTGCCAAAGCTTCTTTCAAAGTAGATGGTTTATTATTCCACCACGCAGGGGTATTTTCCTTAAAATCGAAAGCGCCGACTTGAATAACACTGCTTTCAGCAGTATTATGGGCAACTACTTTTGAAAACTCAAGTTCACCGTGCTTTTCTTTATTGTAAGGAACTGGCTTCCCATCTTCCTCATACAGGTAACCGCCTGATTGCACCTGAACCCTTACACAATCACTCGAACTATCTTTACATGGGTCGCCTTTGCTTGGCTCTTTTTTCCATAACTCCAAAGTCCACTGGTAAATCGGAGCTGATTTTTCTCCGGCTTCGAAACTAACTTTGATTTTATCAGCAGGGGAATAATCAAGTTTATTCAAAACTCTCGGGTCTTTACCCAAATACTCTTCAAATGCTTTACTGTCTTTGGAGATTTGCAAAGATTTTACTTTTGGTGCTTTTGAATCAACAGAACCTGGTTCATCCCCAACAGCAGATAATAAAGCAGAGTAGGCAGCAATGAGATTTACCGAGCCTGCATCAAACTGGCAGACATGCAATTTAGGCAACTCTTTTTCTTTAAACTCAGTAATTGGTTTTGGTTCTCCGTTAACAAGAACTGATTTAATATACCAGGTGTTCCTGTTCTCATTTTCTCCGCTGAATGCACTTGCAGGCAAAGCATAAACAGTAGCTGGATTCACGGACAAAGGAAGAAATAAAGCATTGTCAGGCAATTCTGTTCCTCTCACCCTAAATTGGGCAGTTGCTTCGTCTTTTGCTTTTTTTAGCTCATCAACAAAAGAAGTGTACCCTTCTTTCACACCACTCCAAAAAGACTGGGCTCCAGAATAAGCAGATCCTACGGTTCTGCCTGTTTTTGCACCGAGCACTTCAAGAGTCGATCTGTACTTTGTTTCCTCGGAAAAGTATTCCTGTTCATTTTTAATCCAGCTTAACATCGAAGCACCGGTTTCTTTGGCGTTTTCAAAAAATGATTTGGCGCGGGATTTCCTGCTTTTAATTGCTTCTGCTCTTTCTTTTTTGATTCTCAACTCGTTTTTCTCATCTAATTCTTTTTCCAGTTCATCACAGGTTTTTGAAAATGAAAAAACAAGCGGTTTTGTAGGAATAATATTGCTGACTTTCACTTCAAACAAACCAGCATTTACTTTGGTGGTGTGCTTCAAATCAGGAAGATAAATTATTTCAACCGAAGCAAACTCGGGAGAAGGATCCCCTTCCATAATTCTTCCGTCAGGCTCATATGAAACCACTCTTAATTCGCCACCTGCAATATCAATGTATTCTCCTTTGTCCTGGCAAAAATAATATTTTACCTTGTTATCAGAACCAAAAGCCTCTGTTTTTATAATGGTTTCATCAATCGAAAAACTCGAACCAGGCGAACACTTTGTTGCATCAACCCCAAAGTAAAAAGGCAAGTCAACCGTTCTTTCATTGGATAAATCAAAATTCTTTTCATGAGTGTAAATGACTCCTGTATCAGGATCAGGCTTGAATTTTGCTTTTTTTCCATCTTTTCCAGTCACAACCAAACGAATGCTCAAATTCTTTAACATTAAATCATGTTTGGAAGAAGTTACCTCGATTCTCAAAGCACCTCCAATGGCTTCAAGCATTAATTCATCATCTACTGCTGCTGACAAATCATTAGGGATTGATTCATCTTTGTAAGAAAAAACCCTGAAAGTATATTCAACATCCTGATCAAACCCGCTTTGAGCACTTCCCTGTTTAAAAATCAAAAAGTTTTGGCTGGGGACTCTCACAGCAGTGTACTCAAACTTTGGGAGTCCATCAGCTGGGGAAATGTATGATTTTTCAACGACATACCCGGTTATTCCTGGCTTGGTTACTTCACCCCACACTAATTCAATTGAATCTTTTTTCTCAGGATTGTTCCACATTACTCGCCCAGGCCTTAAAAAATACAAATCATCAGTAGCACCTATAATTGAATCAATTGGAATCGACACTATTTTTTTTGTGCTTTGGAAAACAGAAACAGCAGTATTTTTTATGTTTTGCGCAGTACTCAAAGAATCGGAAGTATCCTCTTTTTCAGGTAGAACCATGGAAGGATCAACTCTGATAAAATTAATGGATCCAAGGGATGTTGAAATTCGGTCAAAAGCATCAACATTAGTTCCTTCCTTATAAGACAGGTTGCCTATGATTTTCTTTAATTCAGCCGGAGCGTCAATAACAAAAATATTAAACCTTGAATCATCAGTCAAGCCTTTTGACTGGCTTTTTGCAACACCAATTATTCTGTTTCCTGGAGCATAATCACTGCAATAATAAAAACTTGTATTAGTAACTTCAAATGCTGTACCCCCGGGAAAATAAGAACAATCAGCCCATTGATCACCATATTTCAAATCGACTTCTATTGTGTTTCCGCCGCCTAAAAAAAAACTGCCTTCTTCAACTTCATCAACCTTTAAACCAGTGGTTGTTACTCTTCCAACTTCTTTATCCACAAAATCATTCGTAGTGGAATCCTTGTTCCCCACAGAAGCAAACAGTAATTCGCTTAATTCGCTTTTCTTGGTGTCCTCCAAAAGAAGACCAAGTTCTGTTGCCTCATTTTTAAGCTGGACCTCTGCTTTGTAAACATAAACAAAAGACTTATAATCAGGGTAAACTGAATCCGGCAACTCGGTGGTGTATACTGCATAACCTTTTGGAGTTATGCTGGACTCGGCAATAGTAAAAGAAGAGCATAACAGCAGTGCAATTGTGAAAAACAGGATTTTACGCGCAGAGTTCATCAAAATCCTCTCCAACTTCTT
>Ga0075122_10003267_pt1 | contig 10237 bp, 13 predicted proteins | sample AntAceMetag02UKB_FD_69790 | JGI IMG/M metagenome (GOLD analysis project Ga0075122, IMG submission 69790) | Saline lake microbial communities from Ace Lake, Antarctica - Antarctic Ace Lake Metagenome 02UKB | ecosystem: Environmental > Aquatic > Non-marine Saline and Alkaline > Saline | place...
ACCGTGGCCCGTAAATATAAAAATAGCGCTTAACAGCGCTTTTTTTATATTTGTGAGTCAGGTGGGACTCGAACCCACGACACCCTGCTTAAGAGGCAGGTGCTCTAACCAACTGAGCTACTGACCCGGCTTTTACACTGCTCTTTACTACTTGTGCCCAGGAGAGGACTTGAACCTCCATGGAAAAATCCACAGCCACCTCAAGACTGCGCGTCTACCAATTTCGCCACCTGGGCTGATTATAAAATTTTTAATTTTCTAAAACTAAAACACAACCTGATACTTTAAGGCATAGGAAATTGTAAACGATTTCGAGGGAAAATACAAAAGCTACTGGCCAGCTGAATCTTTTTCTTGCTTTCCACCAGCCGCTTCCATTTGGGATCTCATCCGAGCTGCTTCTGCTTCCAGCGCGGCCAATCTAGCTGCCTCATCTTTGTCAACTAATTTAGCCAATTCTTCATCCGATAGAGGCCTAGTTTCTTCACTCATATCACCACCTTGGTTTTAATTTTCGTTTGTATTTTAGACAATAACTATAAACATTTCTTAAAGTGATATAAATAGGAATTGCCAGAAAGCCACCGGTTACGCCAGCCAAATTAAAGCCAGTCAAGATACTTAATAAAGCAATTAAAGGATTAACATCTGCATTTTTTTTCATCACTCTTGGAACGAGGAAACTATTCTCTATTTGCTGGACCAAAATATAGTAACCAGCGACGATTAAAGCCATAATATGGCCTTCGTATATCCAAGCGATAGCAATGGCTGGCACTGAGGCTAACGTGGGCCCTAAGTTTGGTAAAATTTCCAGTAAGCCGGCTAATAAAGCCAGTGGTAAAGCGTAAGGCACCTTGATTATACTTAAAGCAATATAAGTAATGACGCCAATGGTGGTCATTAAGATAACTTGACCTCTCACCCACCCACCCAACTGTTGTTGCATGTCATCTAAAAATCTGCGGGCGATAATAAAATGAGATGGCTTTTTAGTGAACCAAGCTATTTTTAAATGAAATTTGGGTTCATCGATCAATAGGTAAAAACTAATCACCAATAATGTTAAGAAGGTAAAAATGCCACTAAAAGTTGAGGTGACTAAAGATAGAACAGTGTTGATAGAACTGCCATAACTATCAATGATTTGAGTTAATCCTTGAGCTGTAAATTTAAGACTCGAGAGCTCTTCTTGAAAATAAGGCAAGTTGATGGTCTTAACCAGTTGAGCCAACTCTGAGGCTAGTGGCGGTAATAAAAATGCCAGCAATGAAATTCCAGTGATCGCTGCCAAAATATAAACGATTGCGATACTAATTGCTCTAGATTTTATTTTTGATTGTAATTTCGTGACGGCTGGATTAAGGGCGACCATTAAAATGAACGATAAAAAGAAGATGACTAGAATATCTCGAATTTGATAGAAAAAGTATAAGCTAAACAAAAAGGCTGTGGTGAAAATTACAATTGAAGGAGAAATAGAAACATAGGTTTTTTTGCGATGAAAGAGGTTGAACATACTTTTAGTATAGAAAAAAAACATTACCTTTGGTAGAGGCGAATCATGATTTAGAACTTGAGGACAGAAAGTAGATAAGACCAGACATCTGTTTCGCAATTTTCATTTTGAGGATTAAACCACTTTCCTTGAGCATATTTTTTTAGCCAGGTGAGTTGTCTTTTGGAGTATTGGATCTCTTGGGTAGTCCACAGTCTTAGTGTTTCAGTTGCCGGAATTTCTTTTTGTAAAAATTTAGTTAAAGGCTTAACTCCGGTGGTGGTTAAGCTGGGTGAGTTTGGTTTAAGCTTGAGCGCCAGAAGCGATTCAATTTCTTGAATAGCCCCGTTAATAAACCGTTTTTTGACTCTTTTTTTAATTTTACTATCAAGAGTTGCTTGATCGGTAGCCAAGATGAGTTGGGCATATGATTTGGGTTGATCAAAGTGAGCTCGATTTTTAACACGAGCGGTAGCTTGGGTTAAGCCTTGGATAATTTCAATAGCTCGGATTAATCTGCGCGGATTTTTTTGGTCTGACTGATTCATGGCTGTAAAGCGCTTATGATCAAGTTTCTTAAGTTGTTCTTGGAGTTGTAAAACAGTTAATTGAGTGGCTTTTTTGCGCCATTTTTCATCTGGTTGAACGTAAATATCGGGATCATTATTAAATAGATGATAATGATAGAGACCAGTGCCACCAATGATGATAGGCAACCAGTTAGATTGCCAACTTTGCTTGATTAGTTTGATGGCCAGTTCGCGAAAATGGGTTAATGACCAATCTTGATTTGGTTTGATAATCGCCGTACCATGCCAAGTGATTGGTTGAGTTTGGTGATGCCAATAATGATAAGCTTGACCATTTTTTTGCTGAATAAAAGTAGCCGGGATATCTGCTCCAGAAAGAATTTCTAGCCCTTGATAAATCTGGCGGGAGTCAGCTGAGATTATAGCTATGCCTTTAATATTTGAATAGCTTGCTAGAAATTTGTCAGCTAGTTGTAGCGCTAGGCCAGTTTTGCCGGTGGCGGTAGTGCCTAGAATGGAGATGAGTTTGTTATTAGTGATTGTTCCCATAGCTATTTTTTTAAACCACTTTGGGTCGATGTTTGAGGTGCGGTTGATTAATGATATCTTCTAAAATATGCCAACGTTGGTGTTTGACCGCATCCGAGATATCATCCGGCCAAAGTTTAGCTGAAGCCGTACCTGGTCGAGGTGAATATTTATTAATAAAACCCACCTGCCATTTTACTTGGCGGGCCAAATCAACTGTGTCCTCGAATTCTTCGTCAGTTTCTCCAGGGAAACCAACAATTAAATCCGTACCTAGGACAATGTTTGGGTCGACTTGACGAAGTTTTTTTACAATTTCAAGATAATCTTCTCGCGTATAGCCGCGATTCATGCGTTTTAGTATCGAGTTGCTGCCAGACTGGACCGGTAAATGAACATAGCGATCAAGTTTTTTATTTTCCCCAATTTCTTTAATCAGCTCATCATGGAAATCCCAAGGATTAGCCGACATGAATCGAATCACTTTAATTTGTTCAAACTCAGAAATTTTTTGAAGAAGTTTTACAAAAGGTGGAATGCCGGTGGGTTTTAAGTATTGCGATTGATTGGTCGGCAAATCCTGGCGAGTAAAATTTTTATCGTGTAACAGCATTTTACGCAAACTGATGCCAACTTTTTCCAAACCATAAGAGTTAACATTTTGGCCGAGTAAAGTAATTTCAGAGTAACCTTGTTGAGTTAGTTGCCTAATTTCTTTTAAGATTTCCGCCATCGGTCGCGATTTTTCTCGGCCACGAGCATAAGGCACAATACAATAACTGCAATATGAATTACAGCCGGTCGAGATGGGGATAAAAGCATGCTGAGACTCAATTCTTTTAGCTGGAATATCAAACCCAACTTCATCGATAGATAAAACTTCATCAATCGCTGGTTCCATCTGTCGAAGCTTTTCTGCTCCGTAATGAATCATACAGCCGGTTAAAATAATTTTTGGCCGGGGTTGATGCTGATCATCATAATATTGACTAATTTTATGGATAAAAGCCCTGACTCGATCCTCTGCTCTTTTACGAACAGCACAGGTGACTAAAATTACTAGGTCGCAATTTTTCCAAGATTCGGTTGGTGTAAAACCACGCTGCTCGTAAAGGGTGGCTAAGCGCTCGCTGTCGGTCTTATTCATCTGGCAGCCATAGGTTTTAATATAGTAAGTTGTATTTTGATTTTTTTGCATGGTACAATTTCTTGGTCTGCCCATTTTATCATTAAATTTTGAAAGTTAATGATGGCAAATCAAGTAGAACAACTGGGGATAGATTTCTCTAATTTTAATCACCCGGAGGCAATTCAGACGGTGGAGAAAAAAGGTGATTATGTTATCACTAAAGGTGCTACCCTTTATCTAGATAAAGGAAGACAAATTTGTTGGATAGCTAGTGGAACTGCTTATTGTGATAGGTTGGATAAAAACAGAGAGTCAGCGGTGGTCTTAAAGGAATCGTTAAAAATTTATAGAGACAGTCGATATAAAACTATTCCTACTGGTCAGAGAATTTGGATTGCTCGTCGAGGATTGGTTAGATCTTAATTTATATAATAACAATAAATAGGAAGATACCGAGGGTTTTAACCCTCGGTATTTAATTTTAGGTTATAATATTGAAAACGACACGGTACCGAAGTGGTCTAACGGCGAGGTCTGCAAAACCTTCGTTCGCGGGTTCGAATCCCGCCCGTGTCTCATAAAAATAGGTTTTGATAGTCTACTCTTATTCAAATCCAGACAACCTTATGCATAATTCTTTTTCCGACCAAGTTCAATTTTTTCTTGAAAAAAATAATCAGCCGACTTATCGTTTAGCTCAGTTCAATCAAGCTTACTATCAGCATCTAATAAATTCTTTTGATGAGTTAACCACCTGGTCTAAAGATTTACGCGCTCAGTTGGCTCAGCAATTAGAGTTTAGCACTCTCACTTTGCTTAAAGAACAAATTTCAGCTGATGGCAATACTATTAAAGTTTTATTCAGCCTCAATCGCCAACCGGAATTAAAGCTAGAAACAGTTCTCATGCGCTATCGGGATGGTCGCAATAGTGTGTGCGTGAGTTGCATGGTTGGTTGCCCAGTGGGTTGCACTTTTTGCGCCACGGGCCAAATGGGCTTAAAAATCAACCTGACTAGTCGAGAAATTATTGATCAAGTTTTATATTTTGCTCGACTAGTCAACAAAGAAGAGCAAAAAATTTCTAATGTGACTTATATGGGTATGGGTGAGCCACTGCTTAATCTAGAAGCAGTGGAGGCTTCTTTAGATGTCCTTATGGATGAAAATAAGTTTGGCCTGGGGAAACGTCGAATTACTATTTCAACCGCTGGTTTTCCGGATCAATTAAAAAAACTAATTGACGATGGTTATCGACCGCGGCTAGCTTTAAGTTTACATGCGCCCGATCAAGAATTGCGTGAGCAAATTATGCCGATTGCTAAAAATTATCCGTTAGATCAAGTTTTTGAAGCGATTGATTATTATGTTGAGAAAACTAACAAATTAGTGACGTATGAGTATCTGCTCTTAAAAGGGGTTAATGACAGCGATGCTTTAGCTAAACAACTGGGTCATTTATTAAAAAATCGTTTGGCTCATGTTAATTTAATCCCGGTTAATCCGGTTGATAATACGCCTTATCAGCGACCAACCCAGGAAAGAGTTAGGCAGTTTTCAAAAGTTTTAGCTCAATCGGGTGTATCAAACACGGTTAGAGTAACTATGGGCGATGATATTAAGGCGGCTTGTGGGCAATTAAGCACCGAGTAATAGTTATCGTTTAGCTATTTTTTTATATGATATGATACATTTTGTCGCAATAAAATAATATTTGTTTATAGATTTCATCAACTAACACCACTACGACTATGGTAAGTGAAAGATTGAGTTTAGCTGAGCTTAATACGAAACCTCCAGATTACGAGTTAGCTGAAATAATTTTGAGATCTTTTTTTCCATATCCTCCGATAAACAGAAGCCAAGCCAGGATAATGATCCATAATTACCACTTGGATCCCGAAAATTTTGAGCTACCTCGTAGAAATACAGATCTAAGAAATATGAGTTTAGTCTATTGGGCTTTAAGTGTTTTGACATGTGAAGAAATGGGACTAAGTCATAAGATGGATCCTAAGCGCTTCAATAGAAGCTTTGGCCGACGACTAAGAAAAAACAGGACTGGTTCGCGCAGAGGCTAAAATTTTTGAAGTTCACTACAAACTCGAATTACCCTTCACCAAAAATATATAGTTCCTCTTCTGCCCTAGTGACAGCGGTATAAAGCCACCTTCGCCACATGTCGTCATCCATTTGTTTAAACCGTTGTTCAAACAAGACTACTTTTTTAGCTTGACTGCCCTGGGCTTTATGAACTGTTAAAGCGTAGCCAAAATCAAATAAATCCCCTCTAAGTGTCTGCTTGCGCTGTTCAGTATAACTTAAGGTTTTATCAGCCATGAATTGTTTAATAGAAATTAAACCTTGATACGGTTCTTCTGAATCATCCATCTTAATCTCAGCATAATACCAATCTTTGTCTTCCTGATTAAGGTTAATAATGGTGCCGATCATGCCGTTGTAAATCCCTTTGGCATGATTATTACGCAAACAGATGACTCTATCTTTAGGTTGGGGCTCATATTCAAAAAATCCTAAACTTTCCCTAATAGATCGATTAAGTTGTTTACGACTGAAGTTATAGCCGGTCAGAACCAGCATTGAACTGTCATAAGCTGCCAGCAAACTTTCGGCTAGCTCTTGAGCATCGAAGTTTGACTGATTAACCTTAATTACTTTTTTTGAATATTCGCCGGGTAAAATTATACCTTTTTTGCGAGCCATAATTGACAGTTTAATAATGGGATTTTTACGAGCCTGACGGTGAATAGTGGTGAGTTTAAGCTGGGGATTATCCATCAGATTAAATCGGTCATCAATTGGTGGTAACTGTCCATGATCTCCGACGGCAATAATGGGGATTCCAAAAAAATTTAAATCTCGCCAAATATCGCCACTAACCATTGAGGCTTCGTCAATAATAATTAAGTCAAAATCGAGCTCATCTTTTTTATCCCAACCAATAATTTGACCGCCCTGACCGATTTTTGGTGAATAAATCAAAGAATGAATAGTGCCAATAAAATCCTGATCATATAAAGTTTTGCTAGATTGAAGATAGCTTTTTAGAACTTGAGTCGCTTTACCGGTGTAAGAAGCAAAAGCAATCTTAAGTTTTTGATTTTTGGTATAGATGATTCGACGCAACAAGGCAATTAAAGTGGTTTTGCCGGTGCCGGCATAACCGCCAACCGTAATGTAGCTACTTTGACGATAGTTGTCTCGATACCATTGGAGTAATTGTTTTAAAACCTTTTTTTTATCAGCTGAAAGTTGCATGGTCATTAGGAGTTATTTTAGCAGAAGCGAGTAAAAGATGAGACTAAAAGAAATTTTGGTTTAATGTTAAGATGTCACCTTATTATGAAAGAACTTAATTTTTCACTAGGAAAGAATTTAACCGGCGATGTTTTAGCAGAATACATAGTTGTTCACACTCCCGAGATTTATCAATCCGCTTTGCAGTTTAGCGAGTTGGGTGAAAATCATACTGCAGAAACAATTGTTACCTTTGAGCAACTGTTAACGGAAATTACGAATTTAAATTTCGAACCTTCATTGGAGATAATAATAAAACTGTTCAGCGATTATGAAAAAGATTTAAATCCAGCTGGTAAAGTTCTTTGCAATTACCTCTTAGGTTTTATACGGTCAGAAAATTTAAGCGTTAAGCAAATTGTTTTACTGTTAAAACAAACCTTGGTTTATCTAAAAAAGCAATAGGCTGACAGAATTTAAGAAGAAGTATTTTCAAACTATTTCAAATGACGGTATTTACAATAATTTAAAGATTTTTGGATCAAAACTAACGTCCAGAATATTGTAATTTATTATATAGTATGAGTATGAATGAAAGAATATCTCAAGCAGCTCGTTCTCAGGGATGGCATGAAGATGACTCTGGAGTGTTCACTAGAGAAGTTCCCTTGGAGGAAAGAAAAATAAACGTGGAGTTTGCCATAGGTGTAATTAAAAATTTTACAGTTGCGGGAGAGGTGATCACAGCCTTAGTAACTTATGAGGCTGTTCTCAAGTCTTTAGAAAGCAATGGACGATTTGAAGCAGCTCAACAGTTACGAGATGCAATAAAGAAGGAATAATTTTTGCTTTGGGCTTTATATTTTAAAGTAATAGCGGCTGTGTGAATTAAATAGCTAAAAGATGCCAGTCTTTAATCTTTAACAAATCTAATTTTTCCATTTTTAATATAGACCGAATAAGAAGTTTGACGACCGCTAAAACTGATATCTTTGACTGGTTGTAAGCTGTGAGCTTCAAGCACTTCTAGCACTTTTTTTCTGGCAATCGATCGAGCTTGACCAACAAGCTGGATTTGATCTGCCTGTCTTCGTTGGATTAGTAATTCAATAAATCTTGATATCTGTTTTTGAGGTCTGACAGCGCTAATGTGAGCCAGATAGTTTGGAGTGGCAATCACTAGGCATGAATTGACGCCACTAGTTTGGATTCCCCGTCCCCCATCTGCTCCGAACCAAGGATTGAAAGAATTAATCGTTTTGGCATTGATAAATTCGTTTTCAAGCGGTAGTTTTTCTAAAAGGCGTTTTTTTTCAGAAAAGTTTAGTGCCATGTATATTTTCCATAAATATTCTTTTTTAATTTTTTGGCTATATATTAATTATATCAAAAATAAATATTGTTGGAATTTAATGCCCCTCCCGAATGTTAATTAGATTACCAGTGACTTAGTAAAACTGTTTAAGTTTTTCGGTTTAATTGGGTTGTTGTTATATTTTGATAAAAAAAATATTACAATAACTAGACTAAGGTAGTAATCAAAAAAAATCAAATGTCAAAAACTCTTGTCATTGCTTTAGGTGGAAATGCTATCAAATCAGCCAAAGAAAAAGGGACTAATCAAGAACAATTTAACAACGTTAACCAGACCACCAAGCATTTAGCTCAGTTAGTAAAAGAAGGTTATGATCTAGTCATCACCCATGGCAATGGGCCTCAAGTTGGCAATCTTCTGCTTCAGCATGATATGGCTAAAGATAAAGTTCCAGCCCTGCCCATGGATGTTTGCGGAGCTCAAAGTCAGGGCCAAATTGGTTACATGATTCAACAAACTCTGATTAATCACTTTCAAATTCTGGGTATTAATAAACCAGTAGTTACAATTGTTACTCAGGTAGAGGTTGATATAAATGATTCAGCTTTTAAAAATCCAGCCAAACCAGTCGGGCCTTTTTATACCAAAGAACAAGCGGATCAAATTAAGACTGACAATCCAGATTTTGTCATCAAAGAAGATGCCGGTCGAGGGTATCGCCGAGTCGTGCCATCACCCCTACCAATCAATAATTTAGAAATCGAGTCAGTTAAAACTTTAATCTCAACAGGTGCTGTGGTTATTACTTCAGGCGGAGGCGGTATTCCAGTAGTTAAGGAGAATAATCAATATCAAGGTGTTGAGGCAGTTATCGACAAAGATTTTGCTGGTGAGCTTTTAGCTGAACTAGTTAAAGCCGATTATTTTATTATCTTAACTGATGTTGAAAAAGTAGCTATTAACTTTAATCAACCCAATCAAAAAGAACTAGATAAAATGATTATTGCTGAAGCTGAAAAATATTTGAAGGAGGGTCATTTTGCCCCTGGCAGCATGGAACCGAAAGTTAAAGCGGCTGTTAAATTTATCAAGTCCGGTGGTCAAAAAGTGATTATTACTCGCCCCTTTAGAATACTTGAAGCTTTAAAAGGAAAAACCGGTACTCTGATTACTAAGTAATTAGGCTAGTGGCATGCTGAATTTTTAGTTTGATGGAGATTAGAGAAAGTAATGTCTGGGTATTAGTTTGGAAGTGACCCAAAGAGTTTGGGATTGGAACTCTATTATTGCAGACTGGTGGATTTGTTTAACGCGTTCCTGCCAGATATAAAATAACTTGGCTTTATTACCCAGTAAGGGGCTTTGAACTACTTTGATTAGTAATCAGTCTCTGGATTGTCTGTGGGTTTGCTTCCCCAACGCCATTTAGGACTTGGACTCTTTTTATATGTTATTCCTAAAAGAATACCTATTAATAACATTAATACTATAAAGAATACTCCCACCTCACTTTGATAAGTATTTCTTTCAACATCTTTTAGTAAGACTATTGAAGAAAATAAAATAGTAATAACAAAACTAATTGTTGTCACTGCACCTTCCCATGTAACTGGGGTCCAGCCATAGCCATATCGTTTTCTTTTAAACCAGAATTTTTGTTTATTTTTCATACATCGAGATTATATCAAAAGCTCAAAAAAAAATATTTATACTTGTAAACGTGTGACCCCACGGAGAAGCTACGACTCCTTCGCTAATGCTCAGTCGCATGTATTACCCAGGTTAGCTTTGCTTTCAGCCAGGCTAACTTGGCGGCAGAACTAGCTCACTTCGTTTCGCTGAATTCTGCCTTCAAACCATGAGGATAATAAATAAAAAAAACCGCGTATTAGCGGTTTTTATTATTTGTGACCCCACGGAGAATCGAACTCCGGTTGCCAGGATGAAAACCTGGTGTCCTAACCACTAGACGATGGGGCC
>Ga0075122_10003269_pt1 | contig 10237 bp, 7 predicted proteins | sample AntAceMetag02UKB_FD_69790 | JGI IMG/M metagenome (GOLD analysis project Ga0075122, IMG submission 69790) | Saline lake microbial communities from Ace Lake, Antarctica - Antarctic Ace Lake Metagenome 02UKB | ecosystem: Environmental > Aquatic > Non-marine Saline and Alkaline > Saline | place...
CTGGAGTTGTTTATACTGCCGGCAATCAGGCCGCTATTTCTGACGGCGCGCAAATAGCTGGGGAGGTTAAACATAATTTACCGAAAATAAAATCAGCTAAGAAAAAAATCGCTAAACTTTGGGGAATAGGAAAAATTTATTCTATTTTTTCCGCCTTAGTAATTGGCCTGGTTTTAATTAGTTTATGGCGAAAGCAAATTATGGCAATGACTAACAGGATGAGAAATAAAGTTGCTCCATCAATTGGTTGGGGAGCGGTAGTTATGTTTTTAACTCCGATTATTGCTTTTATTTTGATGTTTACTTTGATTGGTATCCCATTAGCCGCAATGTTGATTGGTGTTTGGCTAATTGCTTTATTTTTAAGTAAAATTTTAGTAGGCATAATGGTTGGCCAAGCAATTATGGAGAGACTTTGGAAAAAGAATAAATCTTTAATTTGGGCTATGATTATTGGTATTGTTGTTGCCTGGATTTTATTTGCTTTACCTTTTATTGGTTGGCTATTGGCTCTAGTGGCTATATGGTGGGGATTGGGCGGACTTTGGCTGGCTTTTAGAGATAGATAGTTTTTGTTTGATAACTTAAATACAGGAAAAGGCGTGGAAATTTTTCGCGTCTTTTTACTTTTTTATATTATTGCTATAATAAAAGCATCTAATTTATAGTTTTTAAAATAAAATAAGATGACTTATAAAACAAAACAAGCAAGGGAGGAAGAAATAAAAGAATTAAAAGAGGAATATTTTCGTTTAATTGAGGAAAATACACCAGAGGAGATAAAGACTGGAAACTTAATAAATTTAGATGAACCAGGCGAGTTTGAATTTAGGTTAACTAAGGAGTTAGTGGAAAAGCTAAAATTAGAAGATTGGCTGGCTAATTATGAAAAAGAAGCTAAGGTTTCTACCGGCGGAATTCGTGGTCCGCAGAACGTTTCTTATTATTGGGATACGCGTTTTCCTATAAACCAGATTGGAGTGGTTTTAGCGACCTTGGGTAAAGCCCTAGTTTTAAAAGATGATATAAAAAATAAAGAAATAAATAAAATAGTTTCTAGCGAGGTAAGGTATAATAGTAAAGAATACGTGGAATTAATTTCCCGAGTACAGGCGGCTTTAGGCATTAAAGTTCATCGCCCTCTTAATAATGATTTAACCTCAATTTGGCTGGTGTCGTTTTTAATTTTTATGAATGACTATGACGGCGGAGAATATGTTACCTCTTCCCATGCGATAAGCAGTAAGATTGCTACTAAGGATTTAGAAGATCAGGGTAGCCAGTTTTTGCCGGAAATGAGTTTAAGGTTTATTGATAAGATTAAGGGAGTTATTAAAGAGGCTAAAGAAAATAAGGAAGGTTATGTAATAAAATTTTCTAGCAAGGGAAATGATTTAATTAAAGATGATTTTTTAGGCTATGATGAATACATTGATTATTTAAAAAAGAGTGTGGCTAAAGACGTTAATCTTGATTTAATTAAAGAGCAAGCTGAAAAAGGTTTTAAGTTAATGTTTGAAAATGTTGGCGGTTGCATGCACGCAGTTATGCCTTCTATTTTATCTAAACTAGATATTGCCAAGGCTTTTGATTGGCGCCATAGCGAAGCAGACCCTTTTTTTCACGGTATTGGCAAAACCCGTCTTCATAACTCTCAAACTGGTAAAAAGGAATTTTTTGATTATTCCTGCGATTTTTGTTTAATGGAAGTAGTTAAATTGGCTGGCCTTGAGTATGATTTAGTTAATAAGCCGGTGGGCTATGTGGTTTTGATAACTGATCCAGACGGGGATCGTCTCGTAATCGGGCAAGTAGAGTCAAGCGATAGGATTAAGGTGATTGAAGATTTAGGGGCTGATTATTTAGAAATTAATAAAGATAAAATTTTTACAGTTTATCATCCAACCTATTCTTTTTTCTTGATTATGGATTATTATATGAAGCAGTTGCAAGCGGAAAAAATTTGGGAAGATCATCCTCGGTTTATGATTACTACTACTCCATCCTCAGAATGTTGGAGCGAGTGGGCTAAGAATAATAATATAAAAGTTGTTCTAACGCCGGTCGGCATGAAGGAAATCGCTCAGGTAATAAGAAAGGCAGAAAAGCAAATTTTAGCAAATCCAGATAAGGATGTAATAATTAAGGATATTTTTAATCAGGATATAAATTTGGGTAAGAATCCGCGAATGGTTTTTGGCGGGGAAGAAAGTGGTGGCATGATAACCGGTTTAGAAGATATGATTACTAGTAAGGGCGGCCGGCAGGCTATAGCTATGCGGGAAAAAAGCGCTGGCGAAGCTAGTATAATCGCTACTGCCTTAGCCTCTTATTTATTTAAGAATAAAAAATTAATTTCTGAATATTTATCGGAAATTTTTAAGGAGAATAAAATAAAGAATATTTATTATATTCGAGATGATATTATTTATTATAATGAAAGTGAACCAAATCCGATTAAGATGCTAAAAGAAAAATTAGCTGGTGAAGTAAAACGGGATAAAACAGATAGTTTTTATTTAAGTCTGGCTCTAACTTTGCGTGATAAATTAATTACCATAGAGCAGGTTAGAGAAATTTTAGGAAAAGTTATTTTAGGTTTGGATTTTAAGAGATTAGAAGATATAAAATTTACTGGCGACGCGACTTATTTTAAGTTTGATAATTTTTTTGTGCAAATAAGGCGGAGTGGAACTGACGCTAAAATGCGGGGTTATAGTGGTGGTGAAAATAAGCAAGACTGTAAAGAGTATCTTAGTAAAATTTTGCATTATGACGGCGCTAGGAGTTCTGAATATGAGAAATATATTCCTAATAAATATAAGGGAGATATTTATCCCATTGTTGATAAATTGTATAAGAAATATTTATATTACGGAATGTAGTTTTTAGATTATTTTAGTTTACTTTTAGTTTGGTAAAAAGTGTAATGTATGTGTGCATTACTAATTTTTATTGACTTTTTTAGGTTTTTTTGTTAATATAATTTTGTCCCGAAAGTTCGGGATTTATTGTAATCATAATATGCACCCGTAGCTCAATTGGATAGAGTACTTGGCTTCGGACCAAGGGGTTGCAGGTTCGAGTCCTGCCGGGTGTACTGTTTTAGAAATGAAATAAGGCTGGGTAGCTCAGTTGGTTAGAGCGTAGCACTCATAACGCTAAGGTCGAGAGTTCAAGCCTCTCCTCAGCCACAAATAATTCTGCCCTGTTAGCTCAGTTGGTAGATCCGCCCCTATAAGTGGGGCGGACTCTTAAGCAAATATTATGTATTATGTTTATGTAGTTAAAATTAAATAGTATTTTATAAGCCCTGTTAGCTCAGTTGGTAGAGCAGTTGCCTCTTAAGCAAATGGTCGCAGGTTCGAATCCTGCACAGGGCACTTTTTTATTCAAAAAAACAACCCCAAAAAATAGAGGTTGTTTTTTATTTAAATCTATCAAATTATATTTTACCTTTTAAGGCGTCTTTTAGAGTTTTACCAGTTTTAAATTTAGCCACCTTTACTTCTGGAATTTGAATTTTTTCATTTGGCCGTTGCGGGTTTACTCCGTTGCGGGCGTGTCTGGTTCTGGCTAAAAAAGTGCCGAAACCAGTGATAGTTACTTCACTCCCGGCTTTTAATTCTTTAATAATTGTGGCTACCATAGTTCTAAGCATCTCTTCGGCTTGTTTTTTTGTGACTGCCGTTTCAGCAGCAATTTTTTCAATTAAACCTGCTTTATTCATAATGTTTAGTCCTGTCCCGAGTACTCAAAATCGGGATTATTAATTATTTTATGTTAATTGATTTAATTATTGGTTTAATAGATTTAGTTTTGCCTGTTTTGGGATTAATAGATAATAAAATAGCGTTAAAAATTGCTTGGCCCTTTTCCGGAATAACGTGAGAATATTTCATCTGGGTTAAAAAGTTTTTAATAATATTTTCTTTATCAACCCCCAAGCAACTGTCAGCCGCGCCTACCATGCCGACATCAGTGATATAGCCTGTGCCTTTTTTGGTAATTTCTGCGTCTGCGGTTGGGACATGAGTATGTGTTCCCAAAAGGGCGCTTACTCGTCCATTAAGATAATGTTTCAAAGAAATTTTTTCTGATGTGGCTTCGGCATGTATATCAATAATTATAGCAGATAGTGTTTTTTTTGCAAATATTTGCAAAATTTTATCAATTTCTTTAAACGGGCAATTATAATCGCCTTTCATAAAAACCCGTCCGATTAAATTTATAATAAGGATTTTATATTTACCTATAGCTATAACGTCATAACCTTTGCCTGGCGCATCGGTTGAAAAATTAGCTGCTCGGATAAGCGGAAATTTGTCATAGCAATCAAGTTGTTTTAGTTTATCAAAAGCATGGTCGCCGTTGGTAAAAAAATTCACGCCGGCTGCCATTAATTCTTTTAGGGTGTCTTCAGTCAAGCCATTGCCATGAGCAATATTATCGGCATTAGCAATTACTAAGTCAATAGCTTTATTTTTTTTTAGTTTTGGTAATATTTTAGCAACCGCCTTTCTTCCAATTTTACCATTAATATCACCTATAAAGAGAATGTTGATCATAGTTAATTAGCGAGCGTATTCGGTTACGCGCATTTCGCGAATAACATTAACTTTTATTTCGCCCGGGTATTTAAGTTCTTGTTCAATTTTTTTAGCAATATCGCGAGCTAGGTCATGCGACTTTAAGTCATCAATTTCTTCAGGCGTAACAAAGACTCGTACCTCTCGGCCGGCTTGAATTGCATAAGTTTTTTCCACGCCGTCGAAAGAAGTAGCGATTTTTTCTAGCTCTTCCAATCTTTGCAGATAGCGGTCATGAGTATCGTAGCGAGCGCCGGGTCGAGCCGCGGAGATAGCGTCAGCTACCTTAACAATAACTGAGATTAAACCGCGCGGATGATCGTCGTGATGGGTTTCTATCGGGTCAATAATTTCCTGCGGCAGGTTAAATTTTTTAGCAATATCGCGGCCGATTTCCGGATGAGTACCTTGGACTTCATGGTCAACCGCTTTGCCAATATCATGCAGAAGACCGGCTTTTTTAGCAAGGGTAACATCAGCACCTAGCTCTTCAGCGAGCAAGGTCGCTAAGTGAGCGACTTCTAAAGAATGCCGCAAGGCGTTTTGCCCATAGCTTGATCTGTATTTTAAGCGGCCGATGATTTGGACTAATTTAGGATCAAATCCGGTCACGCCGATTTCATAAATCGCTTCTTCGCCGGCTTTCTTAATATCTAAAGATAAACTTTTTTTAGCTTCTTCAATAGCTTCTTCAATTTTAGTCGGATGAATTCGCCCGTCTTTAATTAAATAATCTAGAGCTCGTTTAGCTACATGCCGTCTAATTGGAGAAAAGCCGGAAATGGTAATCGCGTTCGGTGTATCATCAACAATAATTTCTACTCCGGTTTTTTCTTCAATCGCCTTAATATTTCGGCCTTCGCGGCCGATAACCCGGCCCTTCATTTCATCGTTCGGCAGATCAACCGTGGTAGTGGTGACCTCCGGAGTATAAGAAGAAACTAGTCTCTGCATAGCTCCGGCCATTAAATCGCGTGATTTTTCCTCAATTACCTCGGAAGCTTCTTTCTCAAGTTTATTAATTCTAACAACTAAATCTTCTTTCATTTTTACTTCAACATTTTTTAAAAGCACGTCAGCAGCGTCTTGTTTTGACATCTTAGCGATTTTTTCTAATTTAGCTAATTGTTCCTCTTTAATTTCTTTAATTTTTTCTTTTACTTCCTCAACTTGCCCGACTTTATCATAGAGTTTTTGCTGTTTATCCTGTAATTCTAATAGTTTTTGCGAGAAGGAATTTTCTCTTTTTTCTAACCTTGATTGCAGGTTATTAATATCGCGTCGGCGATTTTCTTCGTCTTTTTTTGATTCTTCAATAATTTTTAAGGCTTTATCCTGGGCCTCGAGCATTAACTCTTTTTGCTTGGTTTTTGTTTCATTAAGGATTTTTTCGGCTTTAGCTTCAGCGCTATTGGCCTGGCCTAGAGCTTTTCTTTTTCTAAGCCAGTAACCAATAAAAAAACCGCCTATAGCCAAAATACCATAAATTAAGTATTCCATAGTTTTAACTAGGCTGTTAGGAGGCAGTGTTTAATCTAATTATTTGGTTCTTATAAAATAAAAATCTAAAAGATTAAGGTTTAATCCCGTAAAATAGCAAATAATTTTAGTTTTAGAAGATAGGTGGTTATTTATTTTCACAAGTTTTTTGTAGTGTTAAATAGGGAAACAATTCTTCTAAAATATTCTTCTGCGCCTAACAACAATAATTCATTAATAATTTAAGTTTACCCTGCTATCCTAACATAAGTTTCATGGTTTGTAAAGGGGTAAAAATTATAGGAAAATTACGGCTTTTTAAATTATTTCCGTTTCGTCAGAATCTCCTGCCCGCTTCGATGGAGTGAAAGCGAGGCGAGTAAGGGATTCTGACGGGAAAATAAAAAAAGGCAAACTTAGATTGTGAAGTTTGCCTTTTGACCAGCCTGCATATTGGTCTAATTGAAAGGATTCGGGAAATTTTGAGCTAAACCATCTTCTTCGGTTATATCCGAACCAGTCCTATCACAGACAACTCCGAGAAACCCCGGTTTTGGCTTCATTTTTAGAAGCTCCTTGTTAAGGTTTATGCCTTTATTATTTATCAGCTTAATGCTGATAGTTATATATTTATATTATATCGCAAAAAGAGGAAATTAACAAAGTTATTTTGTAATTATCTTATCAACAATTCCGTATTTTTTAGCTTCTTCTGTATCCATAAATCTATCGCGGTCAGTATCTTTTTCAATAGTAGAAATTTTTTGTCCAGTATGTTTAGCTAAAATTTTATTCATCTTGTCTTTAATTTTTAAGATTTGTTCAGCCCGAATTTTTACATCCGTGGCCTGGCCCTCGGCTCCGCCCATAACCTGATGAATCATTATTTCCGAATTAGGCAAGGTAAATCTTTTTCCTTTAGCTCCGGCCGCAAGTAGCATAGAAGCCATAGAAGCGGCCATACCTACGCAAATTGTAGAAACGTCGCATTTAACATATTGCATTGTATCATAAATTGCCATACCGGCCGTAACTGAACCGCCCGGAGAGTTTATATAGAATTTAATATCCTTATCTTTGTTTTCTGCGTCTAAGAATAAAAATTGGGCAATAATAATATTAGCTACATGATTATTAATAGGTTCGCCTAAGAATATAATCCGGTCTTTTAATAAACGGGAGTAAATGTCATAAGCTCGTTCAACTTGGCCGTCTTTTTCTATAACTGTTGGTATTAGAGGCATATTTTTAAAATTTTTAATTTTTAATTTTTAATTTTTAAATAATGCGAAATTACGTTTAAATTGTAGAGGAAATTAGGGGAATTGTCAAATCCTTGACATATTTTTTTGTTATGTTATTATGGAATTAACCTTGAAAATTATAAAATCTATTTAGGTCCCCACCTAAGTTTTTGCTTTAGCAAAAATTTTGGCGGGGGTTGGGCCTGAATTTTCCAGCTAATCTGGTAAGATAACTTCTGCGTTAGTGGAAGTTCGGCAGCCTCCGTAATCATAGGCTAGAATGTGTTAGCATTCGAAAGTGTCTCCCGTCGTTCGCGAATGACAGGAGGAAAAAAGGGTGGTACCGCGTAAAGCTAAGGCTTTTCGTCCCTTGAAGCATAATTTTGTTATGCCTTAAGAGATGAGAAGCTTTTTTTGTTTTTTTAATTTTAAATGTTCATTTTTAACATGGAGGCCTATTATGGCTGGAAAAGCAATTTGTTTTAGACCTAGTAATAAGGGAGTTTGTGGTGGTGAAATTATTGGAGGTGTGTGCGACAAGTGCAGTTATGCACCTACAAAAGAAGAAGTAGTTCCACAGCAACTAAAAGAACGCCCATCACTTGTTGGCGCAGTCGGATTCGGCGTGTCAGATACACAAAGATCACCGCAACCGCCACGACAGTGTAGGCCAGCGGGATTTGGACAATAACAAACCGTTTTTGCTATCACAAGAGGCAGTCGAAATTTGACTGTCTCTTTTTCTTGCTTTAAAACCTTAAGTAAATTATAATATTAGTATATACATTTTTTAAAATATGTCTGATAAACAAACAATTTTTTCCGGAGTTCAGCCTAGTGGTAATTTACATCTTGGCAACTATCTAGGCGCAATTTCGCAATGGGTGGAAATGCAGAAAAATTATAACTGCATTTTTTGTGTGGTTGATTATCATGCTATAACTGTTAAGCAGAATCCGGGAGAGTTAAAGAAAAATATTATTAATACAGCAAAAATTTATATAGCTTCCGGGATTAATCCTAAGAAGTCAGTTATTTTTCAGCAATCTGATATTAGCGCTCATACTGAGTTAACTTGGATTTTAAATTGTACAAGCGCGCGGATTAGCGATTTAAATAAAATGACCCAATTTAAAGACAAGGTAAATTGCATAGCAAGAGAAGGTACTCTGGGGCATAAGGTGGGAGGAAATCAGGAGAATGTGGGAGTTGGTTTATTTGATTATCCGGTTTTAATGGCGGCTGATATTTTACTTTATAACACCGACGCTGTACCGGTTGGAGATGACCAAACTCAGCATGTTGAATTATCTCGAACTTTGGCCCGGCGCTTTAATGATTATTTTGGGCAGACCTTTAAAGTTCCGGAAGTGGCTATTAGAAAACAGGGAGCGCGGATTATGGGTTTAGACGATCCAACTAAAAAAATGAGTAAGAGCGCGACTTCGGAATATAATTATATTGCCTTAACTGATAATCCAGAAATAGCCGCTAAAAAAATTATGAAAGCGGCAACAGATTCTGGTTCAGAAATTAAATATGATGAAAAGAAAAAGCCGGGTATTTCTAATTTATTAACAATTTATTCTTTGCTAACTAATAAAACTGTAAAAAGTTTGGAAACTAAATATAAGAATAAGGGCTATGGTGATTTTAAAAAAGATTTAGCTTGTGTCGCGAAAGATTTTTTAATTGATTTTCAAAAAAAATATAATAAGGTTAGTGACAGGGAAGTAAAGAAAATTTTAATTAAAGGCGCGAAGAAAATAAAGCCAATTGCGGATGAAACTTTAAAAAGAGTAAAAGAAAGAATAGGAATTAATTAGAGATGAGATTCTTGGGATTATTAAGATTTTTGCGATTATAATTAATTAACAATAAATATGAAAAAAGTTTTTTTAAGTTTAGTGATTATTTTTGTTTTAAGCCTATTATCAACTAGTTTTGTTTTGGCTACTGAAGCTGATTCAACGCAGGACGAATTAGCCGCTTCTTTAGATGAAGTGCAAGCCTTAACCACAGATGAGTTAGAGTCTTTAGACGGCGTAGAAATTACTGAGCCAATTGAGATTCCGGGAACTTTTGGATTATGGTGGCGTAGCGTAAAAGAGAATGTTAGCTTAGCTTTAACTTTTGATCAAACTAAAAAAACTGAAAAGCAGTTGCGATTTGCTGAAGAGCGGGTAAAGCTTGCTAACTTTATCGTAGAAACAAGCGAAGATCCAGAAGCGCAGGAAAAGGCCGTTGCTATTGTTGTCAGAGCTAATAAGTTTATGGAAAAAGTTCAGGCCAGAAGCGGAGATTTTTTAGCTAAAATAAATGAACGGACAGAAAAATTATTGGCCAATGTTGCTCGGCATGAACTTAATAAAGAAAAAGTCCTTGATAAATTAGAAGACAAGGTTTCTTTAGAAAAATTACCAGAATTGCAAAAAGTTAAAGCAACTATTGCGGAAAAAACAGGAGCGTTTTTGGAAAAAATTATGGAGAATGAAAATATACCTGAAGAAGTTAAGGCTAAAATAACTATCAGAAAAGAAGCAATTATTGTCAGGCAAGAAGCGCGAATTGAATTAAGGGAAGATTATAAAGAATTATTGGAGAAGGCTTTAACCGGCGATAAAGAAGCTAAAGTTGAATTTGAATCTAAAAGGGAGGAAAACCAAATTGAACGCCAGGAGATTATTAAGGAATTTAAAAATCAAACACAAAGTTTAATTAATAAAGCTAGGGAAGGTGCGCCTGGAGTGCAAAGGATTATTAGCGAGTTAGGGCAGATAAAAATTCAAGCAGAGAAAGTTATTAGAAATCAGGCTGCGACTATAAAAATTAGGACTGAAAATCAGCAAAGGATTATGGACACTCCGCCAGTTAATCAGGGCGCTTCCGGAAGAACTATTCAGGTTCCAGATCCAGGAGAAGGTC
>Ga0075122_10003272_pt1 | contig 10232 bp, 18 predicted proteins | sample AntAceMetag02UKB_FD_69790 | JGI IMG/M metagenome (GOLD analysis project Ga0075122, IMG submission 69790) | Saline lake microbial communities from Ace Lake, Antarctica - Antarctic Ace Lake Metagenome 02UKB | ecosystem: Environmental > Aquatic > Non-marine Saline and Alkaline > Saline | place...
CCATATAAATATTAAACTTATATCCTTTAAAAACAATTTCTAAACCCTAAAGCATACTACAGAAATCTATAAAAGTCCGACTTTCTTCTAATTTTTATGACATATTATTGTAAGCAATGCAATACAGAAATAACAGATAAAGAATATACTTATTCTCTAAAAAAATTTAAACAGCCACTTTGTAGGGCTCATCAACAAAATGATCCAGAATCAAGTGGATTATCTGAAAAAGAGAAAGATTACAGATATAGCATGGTTAAAGGGCGAATAGCAGAAACATTAATAGAAGAATTATTTTTATCCCTAGATTATAGTGTTTTTAGATATGGTATGGAAAATACAGTCCCAGGAGTTATGAAGTTATTAAGGGGAGTTAGGGGAGATGTTGCAGATAACATAAGAAGAATGCCTGATTTTGTGATTCAAAGCAATAGTGGGGGAAATAAAGGAGAAGTTTATTTTGTTGAAGTTAAATTTAGGGCAAATGAAGAATTTTCAATAAAAAATTTACCAAAAGACTATCCTTTTGAAAACGCATATTTTATTCTTGTTTCAAAAAAGCATATTAAATGCATAACTTACAAAGAATTAAAAGACGGAAAAGTAATAAGTCCTAAATCTCAGAACTATTTAGGAAGTAGAAAAGAGTTCGAATTGGATAAAAATGTAATAATTGAATTCTGCAAATTTGCGGTTAAGTTTTTTGAGAATGTTTAGAGAGAGTGTTAATTTAGAAGTTGGGAAGCGAGAAACTGCAAAGTTGAGGAATAATTAAAGTTCATTCAAAACTTGAGATTTTTTATTATGATATTCATCCTGGGTGATTAATCCTTCATCAAGAAGCCCTTTTAATTCCAATAATTTTTCTTTTATTTTAGATCTCACAACATTCTGAAGTTCAGAATCCGAGCTCTGTTTCCCCACAATGATATGACTTGCACCAGATTTCGCCCTTTGCTCTTCAATATCTCTCAATCTTCTTTTCTCTACCCATTCTTCTTCTTTTTCTTGCGCAATACAATAGATTTTTTTAGCCTGTTCTTTTGGAAGGCTATCCACAACTATTTCTTTGTCATCTTCAAATTGAAAAATCAATTTAGAACCAAATACATGATCTGATAAGTGAACATCAACTAAATCCTTCCATAAATAATCTATAAAAATTGCTCGCAATATTTTTGGCTCGTGCTTTAAAACTCTTTTATTGGTTACAATAATCACATGGGGCATTAAGTTTAAAAGTGGTTTCTGTTGGACTGCCGCACAAAGATGCTTTTCTCCTCCTGTATATAATTTTTCTGCGCGCTTTAATGCTTTTTTAAGAAGATCTTCTCTTTGCTCTTTATTTATGTTTTCTCCAAGTGGCATTTTATTTTTTATCTAATCACACCTTTCTTCTATTCTATATTTAGTGATTGTCCGAGTTTTTTTAATTGGATCTGCTTCAGATCTATATGTAAATTTAGAATCTTCACCTAATGAAGTATCATACTGAGAAATAAACTCTACAATTTCATCAGGATTAATATAATGTCTAACCGAATCTTTCCATTCATCGTTAAGTGTTTGCCAGTTAAATGTAACTGTAAACCATCCAGCCTCATTATCTACATTTTTTAAAGAAACAGTGCCTGTTTGATAAATTCCCTTTCCAAAAAGCTCAATATTCTCTTCCTGAAGCCCACTTATTTTTTGAGCTTTAGGATAATAATCATAATTTTCTGTAACCTCGTAAGGAATCTCTACATTTCTACAATTCTTTAATGTTTTAACAACATTTCCAGTTATCGATGAGCCTCTATTCGCATTAGTATCCAAGATTATGAAAAACCCGACTAGTAAAATTAATAAAAATATTGGAATAATTATCTTTCCCTGAGCTTTTTTCATAATAAACTTAACAATCTTAGCTATTTAAAATTTATTATACTATTTACACCCCATTTTAAAAACTTCACACCCTTTATTCCACCATGAAACCCCAACAATCCCCCCACCCCACCATCCTCACCACCCTCCTTTTCACATTCATCCTAACCCTCTCCCTCTATTTCCTCTACCCAATTCAATCAACCTCAACATCACCCTTAAACACCCCAACCCCACCCAACACCGCAACCCGCATCATAGACGGCGACACCTTTGAATTATCAACCGGCCAAAAAGTCCGACTTATCTGCATAGATACTCCGGAAACTGGAGAACCAGGCGCCCAAGAAGCAACAGATTTCCTTACAGAATTAATTTTAAACAAAGAAGTCAGTCTCGAAAAAGACATCAGCGAAACAGATAGATATGGCCGACTTCTCAGATATGTTTGGGTGAATATTAGTCTTGAAGGGGGGAGCGAGAGCGAGGAAGAAGTTTTTGTTAATAAGGAGTTGGTGAAAGAAGGTTATGCAAGTGTGTTTAGGTACGGAGATGATTTGGCTAGGTGTGATGAGATAGAATTTGGATATTAATTTTTTATGCTTCTCATCAACCCAACTCGAAAATACCCGTTGCATTACCCCCCCAAAAAAGAGTGTTTGGTTTGATAAAATTATCCAATAAACTATAATTAACTAATAAAAAAGAAAGGATTAACTCTCACCCTTTTTTAACTATTCCAACTATCAAACACACAATCCCTGCCCATGACACCGGATTCATAAAAATACCTCCAAGCCCTCCAAGAATTATCCAGAATAAAAACTCAAAAAATTGCATCGCAATTCCAGTAGTACTTATAATTAAAAAAGTAATCAATGCATTTAAAATCATTCCAATAATTATTAAGAAAACTCCAAATTTGATAAAATCTCCTTTTTTCATATCTACTCAAACAACTGAAATTATATAAATCTTCTGCGAAAGCATGAATTGTTAGCGTAGTGCCTAATCAATAAATTTGGAAAACAATATCTTTTTAGGTAGAATTAGAATTTTTATGCCCTCATTCTCTCATAAGAATTTTGAGCTCTCTGTGCAGATGTAGTCAAGGGTTTTTCTTCGTTTGGCCCTAAAGGTGTTACATAAGACTCTTGAGTTCTCTGTTCAGATGTAGTTAAAGGTTTTTCTTCGTTTGGCCCTAAAGGTGTTACATAAGAATTTTGAGTTTTCTGTGCAGATGTAGTTAAAGGTTTTTCTTCTTTTGGTCTTGATGAGTTTAAATTCTCATTAAACCTATATTCTTCTGTTGAATATTTTATTCTAGGAGTTTTAGTTTTATAAAACTGATCATAAAGAGTTTCATTTGCCATACTTTTGCTACTAAAGATCTCTTAATAAATTTACTGGTTACATTATCCCCCCAAAAGAGCGTTTGCCTAGGCCGGGCTAAAAAGCGAAAAATTATTGGTGATTTTGGGTCTAGAATTAGGCATTCTTAGCCATTTCAACAAGATTACCCTTTCTTTGTAAAAATGCAGCATCTTCTACAACATCTGTTGTATGTCGATTAACAACATAATGGCCACAATCTACACAAGCATTTTGGTATGCAAAATGATCTTTTGGCATACCCTCACAACAACTTATTGAACATTGTAAAGATTTAAAACTTGTAGCCTTTGCAATTAACTTTTGTGGACAATCATATAATTCTGACATCTCAAACAAACTCCCCTTAAGTTTATAAATATTATTGAATAGCATTACCTCCATTCCAAAAAGAGCGTTTGTCTAGACAAAATCTGGCAATAAACGACAATTAATAAAAAAAAGAAAGCATCACCTCTTTTTACCCTTTTCTAATTTTACCCTAATTTAAACCCTTCCAGGTTTCCGTACTTTTTTGACTCTTGAATATTGTCTAACAATATTTTTCTTTCTTTTTCATTTAGATCATAGTTTTCTAGACAAAATCCACAAACCGCCTTTACATTTCCTGCGCGGATTAAACCCTGATAAGCCGGGTTTCCATAAGCTCTTCTCTCTTTATACTCAAGCTTAGCAAAAGTACACGTATCTCCATCGTTATCTCCAAAATTGTCTGTTACTGGAGAGCCTTCTCTTACCGTTCGCGCTTCCATAGGACTTAACATTCTTTCTAACAAAAATTCCTTATATTTTTCAGGATCTTTTAATAAATCAAGGTTAGAATAAATGTCTCCATCATACTTTTTAAAGTCCTTTTTCCATTCTGGTTTGAGGCGGTTTAAATACCAAGAATCTAGCCGCCTTTCACAATCGAATTCTCTGATCTTTTTCAATTTCTTTGGTCTTCCCTGCTTAGCTCTTGGTCTTTTTATCCCAAAGCAGTTTTCTGTTGTAGTTAAATCAATTATTCTTGCATTATCAAACTCATTTTTCATCTTTGCTTCCCAAAGAACCCTACTGTACAATTCACTATCTGCTTCTTCTAAAGTTTCTTCAGATCCACTTCTTTTTTCAAGTGCCCCATCATCCCTCCAACTCTCCTTGGTCTCAAATAAGGGATAATGGCCATCACAAATTTTTTGTGTATGAAAGCATTTTATAGTGAAAGGCAAATCCATCACCCTACCTTGGCTTTCTTCTATGTTATGTTTATAATTCCTTGTCAGTCTGTATCCCAATTCTCCTTCAACTCTAAATCTATCAAACTTACCATCTTTTAACTTAGTAATTTCTACAATTCTTTCTTCCATATCTTGGTTTGAATTTTTATTTTCCATTCTTTTCACACCTCCCTTCTATTGATATGTTGAGTTTCCTTTGTTTTCTCTTGTTTGAAAGAGGACCATTTATGTTTGTTTTTTTGTTTGCCATTTTGTTGTGTTTATTTGGTATTTTTTTCTTTTAGTACTTCTGTGATGGCTTCAAGGTTTTCCTTTAATGTTTTCTTTTTCCAACCATCATCTAATCTATCGAATTCGTTTTCAGGATTTCCCCTTGCAAAGATAGCTCTACTGATCCCAGAGATTGCATTTTCTAGTATTTCTGTATTCTTTGTTCTATAGATTTCTAGCTTTCTGCTGTATGGGATGATGATTTCTTCACCATGTCTTTCTTCGTATGCCTTCATTTTTTGCAGTTCTTTTTCTGTGTATTCCATTTTATTTTAGTCCCCCTTTCAGTAATATCTTGAGTTTCCTTTGTTTTCTCCAGTTTGAAAGAGGACCATTTATGTTTGTTTTGTTTGCCATTTTGTTGTTTCCTTAGTTTTGGTATTTAGCTAGTGTTGCCTCTAGGTAGTTTTCGAAGCCCTGTTTGTAGTGCTTTGTGCTGCAGCCCTTTTCTAGGTGGATTTCTCCAGGCCTTAGGCTGTGGTTTTCTTGGGCTTTTCTGTAGGCTAGAGTTGCTAGTTCCTTCAGTCGTTCTAGTTGCTTTTTGTTTGCCCCTCTTGTTGGCAGATTTAGGATTTGGTTGTGGTTCAGGATTTTGTAGTTTCCTGCGCCAGGATTCCAGATTGCTCCAGTGATTCCACCGATTTCTTGGTCTACTAGGTCTGTTGCCTCTAGTGGGCTCAGCTTTCCTTGCCTTACTGCTTTTAGTGTTTGTGTTGCCATTGTGTTTGGTCCTCCATTGTAAAAATAAGACTCAAAAACTCTACTTAAATCTCTGTTGTAGAGATATCTACAACACCACTTTATCTATCAATTTTCTTAGAGATTATTAAGATGAAACAAAAAAACAAACAAATCACATTCGAACTAATTCTAGAGGAAATCCTCTGGGGGCAGGAGAGTAATACTTTAAACTCAACTCCTGCCCCAAACAAACAAATCACACTCAAAAAACTGAAAGGAGGTGAAAGAGAATGGAAGAAAAATATGAAAAATCAGAACAGCAATTAGCAGCAGAAAGATTCACTCGGAAAAACCATGAAAATCTTTCAAAGGATTTTTCAGAAAATATTAATTGCCGCCCACCTAATGACAATCTCTTAGAAAAAGCAGGAGATCTCTGGATTCAAGCAAATGACTCAGAAAAAGCTGAGCAATTTTATGAAAGAGCGGGTCGATATAAATATGCGCATGCAGCAAAAATGTTTGAGAAGATAAATGACTCTCAAAGAGCTAAAAGATTCTGGGCACTTGCAGCACAAAATCCCACGGGATATGGTGATGAACTAGACCGGAACTCTGCAATATACTGGGAAGCAGCAGGAGAGATACAAAAAGCAATAAGCTTTACTCAAAAAGCAATAAACCTTTTTAGAATGCAGGAGGGAGGTTACGATTTACATGGAGACCCAAAAAATGGAAACTCTGAAGCAAGAATTTTAGAGAGAGAAATAGAAAGATTAGAAAAGATACTAGATGAATAAGGGTGGCTTAAAAAATCTTTAAAAAACTGTAGTAGAAAATACCACAACAGAAGAGAAACAAATAAAAGGAGGTGGTCCCTTTTTCTTTCATGAAAAAAGAAGAAAAAGAAGCAGTTAACAAATATGCAATATCTGCAGAAGAATATCACAAATGGAGAACTAAGGAAAATCCTCAAGGTTGGTTTTACAATGACTTTTTAGAGATGCCTGCAACATTAGAATTATTAGGGCAGGTAAAAAATAAAAAAATTCTTGATTTTGGATGTGGAACTGGAATTTATTCAAAACTTTTAGCAAAAAACAAAGCAAAAGTAAAAGGATTTGATATATCTAAAGAAATGCTTAAAATTGCCAAAAATGAAAATCCCAAATTAGATTTAAGAATAGGTTCTGGGTATAAATTTCCATTTAAAGAAAAATTTGATATTGTTTTAGCTTCATTAGTGGTTCATTACCTTAGGGATTGGGATAAAATGTTCAAGGAAGTTTCAAAAGTTTTAAATAAGGGGGGTTTATTTATTTTTTCAACAGGAAATCCAGTTGCAGAAGCAAGAAAAAGGATTAATATAGGAAATAAAAAAATAAGTATTTTAGATAATTATTTTAATGAAGGAAAAATTTATGGCTCTTGGAAGGATAATAAGGGCAAAAAGATGAAGATGTCTTCTTATCATAAAACTTATGATACTATCATTAACACAATAATCAAGAATGGATTTGAAATAGTGGGATATAAAGATTGTTTTCCCCTAAACAAGGCTAAGAGATTATTCCCAGAAGATTATGCAGAATATTCAAAAAAACCTTTTTTTTGTGTTTGGAAGGTGAGAAAAAAATGAAAAAACAAATAATTTTAGCATCAACATCCCCCCGAAGGCATTTTTTAGCAGAAAAAATGGGTTTAGATTTTAAAATCGTCCCAAGTGATTATGAAGAAGATATGACTATGAAAATGTCTCCTAAAAATTTAGTTATGGCTTTAGCTTATGGCAAGGCATTAGATGTTGCCAAGAGATACAAAAAAGGGATTGTTATAGGTGTTGATACAATTGTAGTATTCAAGGGTAAAAAGTTAGGGAAACCAAAGAATGATCAGGATGCATTCAAAATGCTAAAAAGTTTTTCAAATAAATCTCAAAAAGTTTATTCTGGGATGGCATTAATAGATTGTAAAACCGGCAAGACAATTAAAGATTATGAAGTATCTAAAGTAAAATTTAGGAAAATGACAGACCTTGAAATAAAAAAATATATTCAAACAGGAGAACCTAAAGATAAAGCAGGAGCTTATGCCATCCAAGAACTTGCATCTATCTTTATAGAACGTGTTAATGGATGTTATTCTAACATCATGGGGTTGCCTATACAAAAGTTATATCAAAATCTTAAAAAGATGGGTGTAAATATATTCGAATATAAAAAATGGAATCTGAAAAAATAACTAAAGTTTTAGAAAAAATAGGTCTTTCTCCAAATGAGATTAAAGTTTACTTAACCTTAAATGAAAATGGGTCTAAAACTGCAGGAAAAGTTTCAAAATTAGCCCATATTGATAGAAGTAGTTGCTATAATTCATTAAAATTATTACAAGAAAAAGGTCTTGTTAGTTATGTCATAATAGCAAATATTAAATGGTTTCAAGTTACAGGTCCAAGAAGATTGTTAGATTATTTAAGAGAACAAGAGGAAGATATTAAATCTATAATTCCAGCACTTCAAGAAAGACATAAAGGGAAAAAAATAGAAGGTCAGGTAAGAATGTTTAAAGGAATTAAAGGAATAAAATCAATATTTTTAGATATGGCGAGAACAGGAAAAGATAATTTTGCATTTGGCTCAGAAGGTCAGTTTTCAGAAGCAATGCCTGAATTCGCATTACAATTTGATAGATTAAAAAGAGAAAGCAAGATGAAAACTCAACTTTTAATTAGAAGGGGAAGAAAAGAAATAGACAGCACAACAACAACTTATAGATATCTTCCAGGAATACCAGAAAGCCCCGCAGTAACCAATATTTATGGGGATAAAATAGCAATAGTTATTTGGACAGATGAACCTGAAGGAATAATTATAGAAAACAAAGCAGCTGCTCAAGCCTACAAAGGATTTTTTGATTTTATGTGGAAAAAGGCGAAAGAGGAATGAATATAGAAAAAACAATCAATTAGTTATCCTAGCAGCCCTCCTCTTCACATCCTCCCTAACCACCTCAATCTATCTCCCCTAATCCTTGCTTAACTTCTTTTGAATCTTCTTCAACTCTTCTTCATTCTTAGCAACCGGAAAAATAATCGCTTTGAATTCACAATTTTTACAGATATATGTTGGAGTTCCCGCACCATGCAAAGCAAACGATTTAAACTTAACATTCATATCTTGACTCCCGCAATTAGGACAAAATCTTAATTTATCTCCTTGAGGTGGAAATTTTTTAAATAAATAGATGACGATATAATAAAGTATAACTGCACTTATAATCAAAACAATAATTTGATAGATAATCCCATAATCCATAGATCTAATAAAAATCCATTGCTTTTAATCCTTCCGAATCTTCTGTCAAACTCAAACCCCCACCCCACATTACCCCCTCCAACAAAGAGTGTTTGCCTAGACAAAGTCCGGCAATAAACGACAATTAATAAACTTTAAACAATATTTAATAAAATGAAACCCCAATCCCCCCACCTAATCATCCTCACCACCCTCCTCTTCACATTCATCCTAACCATCTCACTCTATTTCCTCTACCCAATTCAATCAACCTCAATATCACCCTTAAACACCCAAATTCCAGACAACACCGCAACCCGAATCATTGACGGCGACACCTTCGAATTATCAACAGGCGAAAAAGTACGACTTATCTGTATAGATACTCCTGAAACCGGAGAACCAGGTGCCCAAGAAGCAACAGATTTCCTAACAGAATTAATTTTAAACAAAGAAGTCCGATTAGAAAAAGACATCAGCGAAACAGACAAATACGGCCGACTTCTCAGATATGTTTGGGTTAATGTTAGTCTTGAGGGGGGAAGCGAGAGCGAGGAAGAAGTTTTTGTTAATAGGATATTGGTAAGGGAAGGTTATGCTAGTGTGTTTAGATATGGGGACGATTTGGCCAGATGCGATGAGATTGAAAAAGGGTAAGTTAACAATAATCTTAAAAACGCCAAACCTTTTTAAAAATAGGCCCTATAGGAAGAAGAGTTCTGATAAATTAATAAAATGACAAATGAAATACCTTATTTACAACACATCAATGAATTAGAGAAAATAATAGCTGGGCGAAAAATAAATCTAAGTAGAAAGGCGAAGTTAGCTTATAAAAAATACCAACATGATCTAGAAAGAGAGGGCAATTTTTGGTACTCTATTGATCTAAATTTTGGAGAACTCCCTGTTTTTTCAGAGAATTCTCTTCAAGAACTATCTAGATTAACATTAGATGTAAGATATAAGGGTAAACCCGAAGTTTTGCAAGAACAAGAATCTTTAGAACCCTTTAGTATGTTTGTAGAATTATTTTCTAAAGACGTTACTAAAAGAAATAGAATATATGGGGTAAAATCTCATATGGGACTTTTAGAAAATGAAAACACAGTTAGACAATATAAAGAAACTTTAGCAAAACATCTTTATTGTCCAACTGATGCAGATAAAAAAACAATTGTTAATGTAAGTGGATCAGTAGAATTTCCAAAATGTATTGAATTTGGCTCTGCTAGTCGTATTAATGGATACACCCGTACACATTTGTGGTCTATTAATAAAAAGTTAGATTATGTTAATCAAGCTATGGAGATATTCTTTAGAGAGCAAGGGTTTGATACTTCTGAAGTAGACTTAACAAAGAAAATCGACCAAATCTATAAACGAACAGATAAAAAAGAAAAAGATATTGTGAGGACTTCTCAAAGAACATTAAGAGGTCTTAAAAAAATGAAAAAAGTAGATTTAAAAGACAAACAAATAACCCAATTAAAAAGTTACCTCCCTA
>Ga0075122_10003276_pt1 | contig 10226 bp, 9 predicted proteins | sample AntAceMetag02UKB_FD_69790 | JGI IMG/M metagenome (GOLD analysis project Ga0075122, IMG submission 69790) | Saline lake microbial communities from Ace Lake, Antarctica - Antarctic Ace Lake Metagenome 02UKB | ecosystem: Environmental > Aquatic > Non-marine Saline and Alkaline > Saline | place...
CTTGAACCATTCGACCCATAGAACCAGGGCCCTGGTAACAACTTAAAATCATTGTGTTCTTTGCGTTCTCCGCGAAATTCTTAAAATATTCTACAGACGCCCCACCCTGCAACATACCTGAAGTCGCAATTACAATACACGGCCCGCCTTCAATAACTTCTTTCCTTTCGTGAGGCGAACCAACTCTACTGAAAATATCTGACAAGAAAGGATTCTTGTCCTGAAAAATTTGCGACCTTATATTACTACTCAAGAAATCAGGATAAGCAGTATGGATCGCATTAATATCCCATATCATACCATCAATATACATTGGAACTTTCGGAAGCGCACCAGACCTAATCGCTTCCTCAACTCTCAACAAAGTTTCCTGCGCGTGACCTAATCCCAACTCAGGAAGCAAAATCTTCCCGCCACGATCAATTGTCTTCTTGACCAACGCAATAAAGGCATCATCCGTAACTTTCCTCGGCGGAAGAATATCATTTTTAGAACCATAAGTCGATTCTGTGATCACACTTTCAACCCTCGGAAAATTCGCAACTGCCGGATCCAAAAGTCTTGTCTTAGTATATTTATAATCGCCAGTATAAAGCAAATTATGCAAACCGTTCCCGATATTAATATGAACCAAAGCACTTCCAAGAACATGACCCGCATTGTACATCGTAATCCGAATGTCTGGGGCTATATCGGTAACCTCATTATACTCCAAACAAACACTATGTTTAACCATCTCTTTTATATCCTTAGAACTAAACAACGGAGCCGATGCCTGTTTGTAAGCAACACCTATAAAATCCAACGCTAAAAGCGAAGCGATATCTCGAGTCGGAGCAGTCATATAAACCGGACCCTTGTAACCCATCTTATACAAATACGGAATCAAACCTGAATGATCCAAATGGGCGTGACTAAGTATAACAGCATCTATGCTTTGCAAATCAAATTCAGGAATATTAAAAATTGGAAACTTATCTTTTTCTCCACCAGCAACATCAACCCCGCAATCCAATAAAATCTTTGAATTCGGAGTTTGCAATAACATACAACTTCTTCCAACTTGTCTCGCCCCACCCAAAAAAGTAATCCGAACCCATTCATCAACTTTCTCCGGATTCCAATCTTCATAAACTTTCTTTCCAATATCATTCAAAAATTTTCTCCTGAAGGTATTATTCGCATAAAGAACTTCCCTGATGTTTTCAATTATTTGGCTTTTTATCGCAGGGCTTCTTTGAATCTGCGGCATCCACAATGTTTTAACCCTTATCTCATCAAGAATACTCCCACCTTTTCCAATAACCATTCCCGGTTTCTTAGCTTCAATCAAAACAATACTTCGGTGCGGCTCAAAAACTATTTTTTCAATCTCTGCGTCTTTCGGAACAATCTCACGAATCTTTTTCTCTGCTTCTTCTTCAGACAGCAAAATCTTTTTATCTGCCCTCAATTCAATCCTTTTCTTGATATCATTTACAATTTCACGAACAGCGCCATGATCATCCTTGAAAAAATTCTCATTATCTGTGTAAATCACTATGTTCGCACCTTCAAAACTCGCCTCACGAATCTTTCCACCAAGTTTATCCGTTATAGTCTTTAGTATATTCATCTGTTTATTCACCTATGTTTAAAATTATAAAATTATTATTTGTTTACTCTCTATCCCTAAATTCTGAAACCAATTTTTGTTTCAATACTCTTTTTATCTCTCCTTTTTTTATCACGTAAGCATCTATTCCTTCTCCTGAAGCCGGATCTCTTTTTCTAGAAGCGTTAACACATTTCTTTACTAAATCTATCCCTTCCTCAAGAGTAATATCTTTTTTATGTTCTAGGTCTAAAATAGGGTCTGCTTGCATCATTCCAGAACCTGTTGATCTCCATTCTTCAACACTTGTTAAAGTCCCATCTGCTCCAACTTCGTACATGTAAGCCCCAGTATCATCATAACCGGCTATTAAAAAATGAGTTATCGAGACAATGACCGAGGGATTTCTAATACTTTGATAAACAATATTTGTAAATAAATTTGCAGAGTCTTTTACAGAAGATTTTTGTCCGGTCTTCAATTCCCTCAACCTTAATTCAGCCCTCACCAATTTTACCAATCTTTGAAGATCTGAAGCATTTCCTGCAGTAGAAACAAGAAGATTGTCAGTTACAAAAACTACTTTATCTTCATTTCTTGGACTAATATAAGCAATACTTTCCCCATTTCCTAAAGTTATCTTTCTATCTCCAGCTAATACAATTCCATCTTTACAGACAACACCAACAGTAGTAGTGCCTGTCTTCGAAACATGTTTTTTAATATCGTCATCCATTTTCTTAATTTCCCTTTAGATTTATAGTTCATAAAAATCTAGAACTTTACATAGTTCAGAGGACTCTGGGTTTTATAAAACTTTCGATTGGGTCTTGTAAACTATGACTAGATCTTCATCGGTCCCATCAGCTTTTCTAGCTTCATCAAAAACCGCTCTTGAAATAGACCTAAATTCTTGAGGCCCGCTTAATCCAGGATTATGTACACAAACATTTTTTTCATCGTAACCTACAACAGGAACAAAATGCCCTTGGTAGCCTTTTTCTTTTTTTACTATTACAACATTCCAATCAATAAGAACAATAGGTATACTCTCTTTTGTAACAAACTTCAAGAAGTCATCAAGTGAAAAAGTTTTCTCATAAACCCCTACACCAACACCCCTTGCTTCTTCAACCAATCTCTTTGATTTCTCTAAATCCATACCTCCATACTTTTTATAAAATTCTTTATTCAAATTTTCCTCATTAAACAAAACATGTTTTGAATAAAAATCAACCTTGCAACCGGACAAAATAGCGGCAATAGCTAGTTGTATTGTAGAAATTCCTTTGCCTTCTCTTATCCCCGTTTGTTTTTCTATGATCTCTAAGGAAACCTTCTTCCCAAAATAATCCAAAACCATCTTCAAGGCTACAGGCCCGCAATTTAATGGAGTTGTCTGTTTGTAAAAAGGAACATTTAATTTCATTATATTCTCTATAAAACCAACTTTAAAAATAATTCCCTCTTTTCAAAATCCTGTCACCAACTGTCCGGACATCCAGTAAATCTGTCGACATTGCAAAGTGTCACCATCATAAAGTTTATAAACCCAAACTGCATGATTTTTTATACAGAATCCAATGGATTTTGTTAATTAAATAACTTAAAATGAAACAAAAAATGACAAAAAACCTATTAGGTTTAATTGTTACTATAGTAAGCTTAGTTCTTTTAGCTACTACTCTCGTAACTGCTGGTTCAATTGCAACTATCAACGATGTTGAAATTGATGGTGTTAATGCAAACAGCGCAAGTGTTGTTGCTGGTGAATATGTAACTATTGAAGTTGCATTCACAGCTATAGAAAACGATACTGAAGTTACAATAGAAGCTGAAATGGAAGTTAACGGTGAAGAAACTCGTGTTGTTTCAAGCGTTTTTGACGTTGAAGCAGGAAAATCATATGAGAAAGTTTTAACATTGAGAGTCCCTTTCGATCTTGATGATGACGTTTCAGACGATGGAACTTTAGAAGTTGAAATAGACGGAAAAGACCACGATGAAACTGCTACATACGATATAAGAGTTCAAAGACCAACTTTCAATGCAGAACTTAAGTCTGTTGTTATCCCACAAAACATAGATGCTGGAGATTCATTCCCAGTAGATGTTGTTGTAAAAAACGTAGGATACAATGACCTTGATGACACTTTCGTGACTGTTGCAGTACCTGCATTAGGTCTAGTAAAGACAGGTTATCTTGGAGACTTAGTGGCTATCGAAGGCTGTGACGCCTGTGATGACGATGATGATGAAGATACTGTTATGGCAAGACTTTATTTGGAAGTTCCATATGAAGCTCAAGCTGGTGTCTACACTCTCGAAGTTACCGTTGAAAATGATGATACAACTTCAGAAACAGTAAGACAATTTGCTGTTGGAAATGATGTTGAGAACCGTTTGATCGTAACGGATTCAAGAGAAACTGTTGCAGTTGGCGAAGAAGCTGAATACAGTTTGTTATTGGTTAATCCAACTGACAAGCTTAAAGTTTACAGAGTTGTAGTAGACTCTAACGACGACGTATCAGCCCAATCAAGCGATGCTGTTGTTGCTGTTCCTGCTGGTTCAAGCAGAAACGTTGTAATAACTGCAGAAGCTCAAACAGCTGGCGAATATGATATTGTTGTGAATGTTTTCTCAGGTGAAAACCTAGAAGAATCAGCAACTCTACAGTTAGAAGCAGAAGGAAGATCAGTTGCAAATCCAGTAGTTATCTTAACTATTGTATTGGCTATAATTTTCGTTGTACTTCTTGTAGTACTTATCGTATTAGTAACAAAGAAACCAGAAAAATCCGAAGAATTCGGAGAAAGTTATTACTAATTAAATTTTTAATTTTTTTCTTTTTTTTATTTACTTTCTTCTTTTCTTCTTTCATAATCAATTGGCGGCGGGGTGGTTGGTGGCGGAAAATAATTTAAATGAGGAAAGGGGTGATTTATTGAAGATGACAGAAGAACCTTGCACAGTATATGAAAGAAAAATAAAACCTCTAGAACTAAAAAGAATGGAGGCTTCTAAAGATTGGGATTTACAAAGAGGCCTACTAGCTCAACAAGGGATTGAACCTTCTGCCGAAGAAGTTAATTTGTCATTCGTCAACTGGCGGGAAAATGGGGCCCAAGTTTATTGGAAAAAATTCGGAGAGGGCTTCTTTAGTATTTCACAAGATTTTCATAAAGCTCAGTATGACACCTCTTCTGGAAAACTTTTATCTGAGGAAACATTTAGAGAAAAAGATCCATTGCAAGGAAGCCTCGCTATGGGGGCCCTCTTTTGCGCAACAGTAATATTATCTCCCATCGGTTTGTGGGTATTGGGAAACGAACTCAGACCTTCAATAAGAGAAAGAAGAAGAAAAACAAAAAGATTTGATCAAGAAGTAGAAGAGTTAAGGAGAGACAGAATAATCTATGACAGAAAAGTTGAAAGACAAGAAGGACAACTTCTTCATGTCTTAGGAAAGGGGTCTCCAATAGATGCTTCTGAAAGACATTTATATAATATTTTTGATGTGGAAACCGGTAAAAGAATTTCTTCAGAAGAAGTAGGACTTATTCAGTCTCCAGAAGAATATTGGGGCCGCATTACTAAAAAGGGAAGGGAAACCCACCAAGAAAGAGTAGATACTAGAAGAAGGCTAACAAGATTAACCGACGAATTTAGGGCTCAAAACAAACAAGGAATCTTAAAGAAAGGTGGAAGAGTTCAAGTATATGATTACAACTTATATTCTGCAGAAAAATTCATAGAATCCCGGGGTAAAACTCTAGAATTAGTTACTCAACCAGAAGGTCTTTACATTTATGCTCGGCAAGGGAATCCCTCCACAGATTATCTTGACTCAAGGGAAATTCTCAGATGGAAAGCAGCCCAGATGGGGGCCAATGCTCTTGCAGAAGTGAAAGAAGGAAGATTTGATGTTCCTGAATCAAATAACCTTTATGATATAAGGGGAATCCCCATAAGATTAAAAGATAAATAAAAAATGACAGATTACGACACGGATTATTTCCCAGACCATGATTTGGACCCTCCAGCCCACCAAGATGGAGATACCTTAGAAAGAGAATTGGCCATGAATGATTTCTTTAAATCTTTTGAAGATTGTTGCAGAATAGATCCAAAGCGTACAATAATCACAAGAAGACCAAGGAGATAAATAAAAAATGACAAATTTCAGACCCCCAACATTACATATTGAAAGAGAACTCCAAAACCCAAAAACTCCCGAAGTTCTAATAGATTACAAGATAAATCTATCATATTTGATTCTTGGTAAAAACCAGGGGATGGGCACACCCCAAGCCGATGATACTCTCTACGAAGGCCGTGCAAGAGTCTTAAACAAAACTTTACTGATGGAAGAAAGGAGAGAAAGGAAAAATAATTTCCAAGCATGGGATGCCTTTCCAGATAGCGAAGAAAACCGGAGACTTGCTTTCCAAAAAACATTGGATAGGGCCAAAGAAACTGCGGAATTATTAAAAGAAGAATATTCTCCAGAAATATTCCCGCCTAGAGAATAAATCAAACCTTCAAACTTATCAACTTACTGACTCCGTCAAACATACTTATACCAAATAAATTTGTGGCGTTCGAAATCACTTCATCATTGTGCGTGATTACTATATATTGTCCTTGCTGCATATATTTCTGCAACAATCCCGCCAAACGATTTGAATTTCTTTTATCCAAGGCCGCATCAATTTCATCGAGAATATAAAACGCATACGGATTCAATTCTTGAATCGCGAAGATCAAAGACAAAGCAACAAGCGTCTGCTCTCCTCCAGACAAAGATGTAACATCAAAATATTTTCCATGTCCTGTCTTAACAATAATCCCAACACCGCCATCAAAAGGATCTTTCCTATTTTCCAATTCCAAAGTAACTTGCCCTTTCGTAGAAAGCTGCGCAAAATTCCTTGTAAAAGTATCATTCAACTCATCAAGTGTCTTCAAGAAAACCTTCTTTTTCTTAATATCAATCTCATGAACAATCTTCAATATACTTTCCTTCTCCTTTGAAATCGTTTCCATCCTGCCATGAATAGAATCATATTCTTTCTTTACAGAATCATAAACCTCCAATGAACGAAGATTCACACTTCCAATCCGCAACAAGATATCTTGAATCTTCTCCAACTTCTCAACCAAATTTCCCCTATCTCTACTTCCAATTATCTCAACACCATGAAACTCTAACATTTCGGCTTCCAAACTTGAAACTTCAGCCCCAACTCTCGCTTTATCAATTTTAATATTATTAATTCCTTCTTCAACTGCCCTCATAGAATCCTGTTTTTGCGAAAGCAAAATCTCATTATCCCTAGTTTCTCTCTGCAATTCATCTCTCTGAGAAATCATTTTATGGAACCTCTCATTCAATTCTTCCTCCTGCTTATTCTTTTTCTCAAGCATATTTTGCTTTCCTGAAATCTTCTCAACAAGTTCTTTCAAATCCTCATGGAAGTTTTTCCCTTCGATATTCAACTGCTTCAAACTTGACTTACTCCTCTCCAAATCTCTTTTCTTATAACTAACTTCGGATTCCAAATTCTCATCAGCCATCAAAGAAATCTCCTGAACCTCTATTCTCACTTCCTCATATCTTCTTTCAATATCTGAATTCTCATCAAAATTCTTTTCAAGATTCTTCCGCTTATTTTCCAAAACAGAGATCTCCCATCCAAGTTCTTTAATAGAATAATTCATAGAACCAATTTGTTTTTTCTTTTGATTAATCTCTGAAATCTTCAATAAATCAGATTCCTTACTAGAAATCTCTAATGAAACATCTTTAATCTCATCCTTCAAATTTTCAACTTTCTTACTTATGGATTCTATTCCTTTTCTAAAAGTCTCCTTTTGTTTTTGCAATTTCTCAACTCGCGGATCAATCTCACTTCTAATATTTTTAATATGTTCTTCAGTTATTTTACTTTTACATAAAGGACAAATATCCATACCTTTGATCTTAGAGATAATTTCTTCCTGAGATGAAATGCCAAACTCTGCTTGATTCAATTCCCTTTCAAGCATTTTCTGTTTAACGTCATAACCTTCCAAAAGACTTTTCTTTTCCTCAAGAGAATTTTTCAAATCAGCTACTTTCTCAGCAGTAGTATTCCTATCTGAAAGTTCTTTCTCCAAAGCTTCAATCTGCTCAACTAAAAGATCCGATTCAGATTTTTGCCTCGACAAAACAATCTTCTTATCTTCCAATCTTTCTTTCAAAGATTTCAATTCAGAACGCGTAACATAAAACTTTTTCCTCTTCTCCTCAAGCTCTTCCAAGATATTCTTCTTCGCGGTAAGTTCTTTTTCTTTATTTTTAAGAACTGGCGAAGCAACTCCAATCTCTCTTATCTGAATTTCATACTCTGAAATCTTTTCTTCTAAACTTTCTTTTTGTTTTTGGATTTCCCTAATTTTAACTTCTGAATTTTCTCTTCTAACATCCAAACCAGCCAAATCCGCCCTTAAGTCAGCTATCTCAGTGTTTAAATTTTCTTGTTCAACGCCCGCGGACTCTTGAATTTTTTTATTAATTTCAGAAATTCCAGATTCAATATTCTTAATTTTCAACTTCGTTTCACTAATAGACTTCTTAATCTTCTCAACATCTTTTTTTCTTTTCTCAATCTCCTCTTCAATTCCTTTCAAATTTCTCCTCTTCTTATTCAAATCAAAACCAATTATACTCGCTTTAAACTTTTTTTCATCCTTCTGCAACTTCTGAAACCTTAACGCCTGTTGCCTTTCCTTCTCAAGATTATTCAAATAACTCGTCCTCTCTCTTAAAATTGCCCCAACCTCCTTCAGCTTCTCTTCTGTCTTCTCCAACTCACGAATGGATCTCTTCTTCCGAGATTCATAAATAGAAATTCCCGAAACCTCCTCTATAATTTTTCTTCTTTCCTCAGTATGCATGCTAACAAAATTCTGAATCTCCCCTTGGAGAATAATATTAAAACCGTTGGGATCAATTCCGGCCTGCGCCAACAACGCAAGAACATCCTGCCTTGTTTTCGTCTGCCCATTAATCTTGTAAATGCTCTGACCGTTTCTTCTAACAATTCTTTTTATAGCAACCTCTTTGTCCTGAATTGAAAAACCGTTATCCTCGTTATCAAAAATTATTTCAACTATAGCTTCTTTCGCCGGGCTCGCAGCCTTGCTTCCCAAAAAAATTAAGTTCTTTGCTTTGGCTGCTCGCATAGACTTGATACTCAATCGTCCAAGAACAAAACACAAAGCATCTGAAACGTTACTTTTCCCAGAACCGTTCGGCCCGAGAATAACATTAATGCCCGTCGTGAAAGGAATCTCTGTTTTTTTGACAAAACTTTTGAAGCCTTGCATCACCAATTTTTTAACATGTACCATGAATTGTAAAAGAGAAAAGGATTTTTAAGGATTGCGTTAGTGAAAATACAATAGAAAATTCTAAACTAAGCTTGATTAAACTTCAGAACCTAACATAAAATTTTCTCCATTAATTTCGCCGAAGGCGACTGCAGTTGAGCGAAGCGTCTTGCCGAATGGCTGACGCGGAGCGAGCACTTCCACAATCTACACCAACTTCCTCTGCCCTTCTTGACCAGCAATCCTCTTCCATGTTTCCCAAGACTTCCTAAAAATTCCGTCGTCTTTAAACTTATGATGATTCTTTTTCAAAAATTCAACTGAAAGAGTATCTGAAGTATAACCACTCCCAATTTTATCGCCATACTTTTTTCTCAGCTTTCCCATTTCCCTTTCCCTTTGACATTTCGCCAAAACGGAAGCGGCCGCAACCGCAGGATGATTTACATCTGCTTTATGTTCACATGAGATATCAAGATTCGACAACTCTTTTATCTTCGTCATCAAAAAGTCCCTCCATTTGACAAGACTCACCGATGGACAATCAAGAATAACTTTTACTTTCTTTTTCGTTTTATTCTTTTCCAATAATCTTGAATTCAATTTATCAATTATCTTCGCACAATGCTCTGCTTCAAGTTCATTCAATTTCAAACCTTTATCATTCCATGAATCAATTTCCTTAGGAGAACAAACAGAGACTTCAATGTCCTCAGCACTTTCTTTTATTTCTCCCTCGAGAAACTCCCTTCTTTTTTGAGTAAGTTGTTTAGAATCTTTGACACCAAGTTTAGATAATTCTCTAGCCTTACTTTTTTCAATTAAACAACCAGCAAGAATCATCGGACCAATCACCGGTCCACGACCAGCATCATCAATTCCTAAAATAAGGTCTGTCATAAGATGAAAAAGTTCGGGGAGTTTTTAAAAGTGATGGTGGTACTGTAGTGATCGAATTAATCAAAGTTTCTTAATTGTTAAAAAAAGAGATTATCTCTTCAGAGGGGATAAGATTATCTTTCCCTTTTCAACTTTTATTTCAAAATTTTCTGTTGAAGACAATTCAGAAATAGATTCAATAATAATCTTAGGAATTGTAATCACATAAGTAACATAGTTATTCCTTCCTTGTTTTGAAATTCTCTTTTGCAATTTAACATTTACCATAATACATTAATTAGTGTAGTAATGTTTAAATAGAATACATCACATTAATTAATGCGTTAAAAATGAAAGTAAAAAATACAAATTTCTT
>Ga0075122_10003277_pt1 | contig 10225 bp, 9 predicted proteins | sample AntAceMetag02UKB_FD_69790 | JGI IMG/M metagenome (GOLD analysis project Ga0075122, IMG submission 69790) | Saline lake microbial communities from Ace Lake, Antarctica - Antarctic Ace Lake Metagenome 02UKB | ecosystem: Environmental > Aquatic > Non-marine Saline and Alkaline > Saline | place...
TTCATTTGTGCATATGAAGTCGGCACTACAAGCCCTGCGCTACCAGTTACGGGCGTGACAACATAAGCATCAGCCGCGCCACCATCTTGAAATGATTGCGCTGAAATGCCATTGATGAACTGAGCCGTTGAAAGCTGTGTGAATATCTCCGATGTACCAGCTTGCACAGCAGGTGTCTGTCCTGTTCTTAACACGGCGTTTGTAAGCTCATCAAGGAATGAGTTTGCTTCCCCTGCGCCTAATTTTTCGGCAACAATCAAATCAGCGCCACCGCCTTCATTCGCCTTAGTTTGATAATCTCTCATTTTATTCTCCTACTCAGATACAAGTTCAATTAAAAGTATTACATTTGAAGGCATGATTTTATTCATTAAGCAATTTATACGGTCAATATTTATCCCGTTTTCAAATGTCATTTCAAAGTCATATTCAAATTGTTCTCCCATGCCGACAACATGAGCAACGATTATAAACATCGGATTTGACAAATATGCATTTGCGATTGTTTCAGTTAACCAACCCCACAAACCACCTGCAATCGTGCCATCCGATACCGCACCGCTTGAAAGTGTTACCGTAACTTGCGTGTCAGATGTGAACGCTGTGATCAAGAGCCTTGCAAGTTCATCACCAGCAACATCAATTATTTTTATCGTATCGCCAATGTTGCCAACTAAAAAATATGATCCGCTTGAATTAAGTTCGTAAGCTGATGCAGGCGTGATTGCTTCCGTTGAATAATCCCATGTGCCGCCCGTGTAAACAGTGTCAACCAATACGCCTGTCAAGAGGTTAACGCCCACAACGGTTGTGCTTGTCCATGACATTATTTCAAAAGTGTTTACTGTGTCACCGTTAGCGTCAATGGTTTTGATCGTATCGCCAATAACAGCCGAGCTTGCAAAATATGCCGCCCCTGCGGTCATTATGTAATCACCATCATCAACGACAGGCTCGGTGGAAAAGCCCCATAGACCGCCCAACGTAACACCTAGATCAACTATGCCTGTCCTATCGCTAAGTCTCAAGCCATCGCTACTATCATACTCAATACACTCTCCAGTTCCAACGATTAATCCGTTTGCGTTTATAAATCGTATAGTTTTGCCAGTATCACCATTGGAAAAGGTTCGATCTGCATTTTGAAGCCATTTATCAGACGATAATGTTGCATCATTCCCAACCGTTTCAGCGATATAATGCGGCATTGGGTTTGTCGTGCGGGTCAAATTATTGGCAACCGTGTTTGGGTATACCGCATCTGTGCCAACTGTAATAGCTAAACTGTTACCAACTGTGCTTTCATACTCAGGCTTGAATGTATTTGCAGGACATAACCGTACAATGTTATCGGGTGCTTTCTTGTCAATATACGCCTGCATTTCAGCAAGCGTTACGGTCGGGTTCTTGCTGAGTTTCTCAATAACTACTTCACGGCGCTCTGCAAGCGTTCCAACCGTACCGCTAGAACATGAATCCGGCTCACCAACAGACGTTTCCCAATCAGGCAACAAAGCAACCGTGTTATTAATATTGAACTCACTTGCAAGCAATTCAATTTGCTGCTGCGCACGGTTCGGGGCAACAGATAAAGCATTAATCAGCTTGCGTACGTTGGAATCATCAATGTTCTTTGATCCCCACGCTTTGCCCTGCGGTAAGCTGTCGGCCATTTGCTGTGCTGTGTTTGTAGGTGCTGTGAAAATGTTAGCCATTTATATAGACCACGTTAAAGTTCCAAGTGATGCAATCTCACCATCGGTAATTGTTATGTCAGCCGCCGGGGCTGTAAGCGTGAACGATGTTATGAAAGCGCCCGTTTGCAAATCCTGCGTGTTTTGTATCGCGCCTAAAAAGCTCGCTTCCGTTACGGTCTGTTCAAACTCAACCGTATCTTCAAAGAATGCAATCAAAGTATTTTCAACCGCTGTTCTCATGGTTGGCGTGTCGGGGCTCAGTGCTGTAAAAGTGAAGGCAGACGCTACAAGAGACGGCCCCTGCACAAATACATCGGCTTCAGCAGAATTTGCAGGCAATGCACCATCGTCTATAATGGCGGTCTTTGTAAGCGCAATTACAGCAGCAGACGGAATTATATTTGCATCGTTATCACGTAGGACAAATACCGATACTTCGCCAGGCTCTGGGTCAAGATACCCGCCGCCTGCACCATAGGTTGCCCGCTTGACGAATACTCTTGTGTTGCCAGTTACGGAAAGCCCTGCCAGCTTAACTTGGTCAGGCGTAAACACACCGCTTATAGTTGACCTTGAAAGCATGATCCGAGCGCGGTATGGCTCATCTGTCTCTTCAGCCGCGCCACCTGTCAATCCGTCAAACTGCACAAGCGCTGTTCCATATGTATCGTTTGAAAGCTGTGCGCCGGTGCTAAGGTTTGTTGTCTTTCCTGTTTCCTGTGCTTCAACGGGTATGCTTGCCATATTCAAATCATAAACAGGCGCTCCGGTTGCAGGGGTTGCAGGCGTGCCGGTTATCGTATACGTGAACGTATCGCGTGCCGTTACGGTAATAACAAATGTGCCGTTGTATTCTGGCTGTGTTGCACCGCTGACAACCACTGACATGCCAGTAGCAAGCGCATGCTCTGAAGCCATTGTAGCCGTTGCCGTTGAGCCCGAACGTGTAAGGGTTGACATTACCTGATTAGTTGCCGTGATCGTTGCAACAGCCGTTGACCTGTATATAATGCCGTTGCTACCCGTGAACTCTGTCAGTGCTGGAATAGTCGTGCCAACTGCTGCCGTTGTGTCGTCAAGTGATATGCTACCAATAGCCGCTGATGCATCAAGGCGTTCAAGATCCTCATAGCCGCCCCACAAATCAAGGAACACATCCGTTGCGGTCTGCGGAAACATCTGTTTTTCAAGGTCGCGCACGATAAACATTATGGCCTGCGCAAGCACCGCATTCCCGTTTGCAAGCGACATAGCCCACGTTCCAAAAACAGTTGGGTCAATTGTCGGCAACTGCACACGAAACTCAGCACGTATCTGCCCGGCAAGTTCTTCAAATGTTGGATATTCTAAGCTCATGATATATTCCTTGAAAGATCGGTATCACGCCATAGCGTTACATACCGCAGCACAGTATTGTCAACCGTTGTGACATTTGTATAAATCTTAACTGACCGCGTATCGCTTTGATTCACTATTACCTCAACAGACCGCGCAACATCATCATCAGTCATCCATTGCAGACAATCCATTGCAAATTGTTTTGCAAAGTTCAGCGTATCTTCTGTAATACGTGCTTGGTCTAATATCCAAAGCAGACCGCCAATTTCACGCCCGTTGTCAAGGTATAAAATATTGCCAACCCATCCGCGCCGGTCTTGTGCTTCCTGAACTTGCACAGCAGGAGCGCGAGCATCTGTAAATAGGCTTGTCGCAATAGCTGTTTCAAAGCCTTCAGCAGATGCAAAGTCTGCACCGTCTATTACTAAATCGTATATACCTGTTGCGTCTGGTTTGATAAGTACGTCTTGCATTAGAAAGGCCCGTTTGTGTTGGCTTGTGTGTCGCCCCTTGAATCATCGTTTTGTGTGTGCTTGTGTGTTCTGCCAATATTTGTTCCATCATGTGTAACTGTTCCACCGCCAAAATTTGCAGCTGGGGCATTAAAGTTAATCCCGGTTGACGCTATCACCGTAAATGTTTCGCAGTCAGTCCGAACGAATGGGGACTCAATTCTCACTTCCACGCTCGCCACTACCTTAACAGTTGGCGCGGTAACAATAACCTTTGTGCTTGCAACCACATTAAGGGTTCCCGTTTCATCGAAATATAAGTAATCGCCTGTGACATAATTCCCCAATCCAACTTCACCTTCTGCCATATCTTTAATCGGTCTGTTCTTTGGGTCGTCTGCCAAGCCGATGCCGTTTGATTCCTGCCCGTTTTGTGACCACTGCCCGACAATTGAACCAGCAGGCGGGTTGCTCATAAGTCCGTATGGTTTCAGCATTAGAACTTTCTGCGTCTTTCCCATAGCCGAAACGGTTGCAAATTGATAATCACCTGAATCATCAACCGATAATATCTTTGCTATTTTAAATAAGTTTTTGATAAGTCTAATTGGGTTCATATGGTACGCTCTGCAATGGTTTTTTATACCGTATCGCCTGCACCTGTACGGGCGGCGTTTCATTTTCGAGCTGTGAGCCTATATCTGATTTGCGCTTGGTTGCCGTTGTCGGTTCTGCTATGACCTGATAAGCGTCTGACTGCACGCATGTCAGCCGTGTGCGTGTACCCTGCCGCACATCTTCTGACCATTCAACGGACTTAATTAACATTTCACCTTTAACACCCTTGGTTTCATCGTCAACCTGAACAAACTGCCCGAAATCCCACACTGTGCCGTCTGGTTGTGCGTTCTCTGCCACTGTAGCGGTATATACCTGCCCCATTGCCCTTCTTATGTTTACTTCCTCTGCTGCCCGTTTTTGGCACTCCCCAACGGTCATCGTTTCTTCAGCCTGTATTTCAAGATACCTTGTAGCCCGAACCTGACCATCTTCAGCGGTGTTGCTGCGGTCAGTGCCTTCCCCGTCTGAATCGGCAAACGGGTCAAATCCGAAATTGTCCTGTGATCGGCAAAGTATCTTTGCAAACCTGTTTTGCTGTGAATGCGAAACTGATGAGAGTATTACATTGTTTGTCGTGCTACCTATCCGGTTTATAAGTGCTCCTGATGCCTTGTTCGATGTGTCGGGCCGGTAAATTAATAAATTCTGATTGCCGTCCGGCACTAAATACACTTGCCGCTTGCGTGCGAAGTTGACAAGATATGACATGCACGTTTCGCCAGTACCAGCCGCCTCAATTTCATCTTTAGTAAAGGCCGCTAATCCTGTAACGCGCTCAATGACTTTAATCTTTGCGCCTATTGCTGCAATTACCTTTTCGCACAATTGCTTTAATGTTTGCTCACCTTCAGTTACCTTTGCGCTATCCGGTACGCTGCTATCAATCAAGTCCTGGATATTGTCACGCCCTGAAATAGACACGGTATGTGATTTGCTATCTTGCGTATCGTTCATCTCATCGATGAACCCGACAACCTTGCGTATAGTATCAATAATGATCTCAATGTTATCGCCAACTTTCATCGGGAAGTCTTGAATAGGAGAGCTTGAATTGGTGAACCGGAATACTCCACAATTGGTATCAATGGAACGCTGCGCCCGGGCAGTTTCCCAATTTGTGAAAGGTATTCCGTTTACTCTAATTTCAAAGCTCATGCTTGCAATACCGTTGTTGTGCCTATCAGCTTATCTGCCGGTAGTGTCGGGTTTAACGCCCGTATTTCAATAGCCTTAGTGGTTGCATCTTCTGCCGTTGCGAAATCTTCAGCATACAGCGCATACGCTTCAACGAATGAACTGATTTCAACCTTATTGGTAATCGTTGTTAAGCTAAACGCTGATTGCTCTTTTTGGTCAAGCACTTGCAGGGCAGTCAACCGGATTGTTTCAACTGCCGCACGTACTTCGGGTTGTGATTGAATAAGCGTCTTGTCAGATGTGTCAACCCGCATTAGTCGTTGGTGTGCTTCTTCAAGATTTGCGCGTGTTTCTTCAATTTCATCATCGGTGCTGTATGTTGTGTCAGACGCTTGTTCGTATGCCGCCGTGAGAGCATTAAGCCTGCAAGCATGAACGGTTGACAATCTGTTTTGATTGCGCTTAATACGGCCTGATGTGGTTGCATCCCACAGCGGTACTTCATCACTGCTTGATGATGTCGTGTCTGGGGTATTGGCGTTTTTAATATCTGATAAACTCAGGCTCAACTGTGAGCCGAAATTAGTTAATTCAAGCAACTGAGATATGCCCGCGCCACCAGACAAGCCTTCGCTTGTAGCCTGCCACAATCCCACAATCGCGCTTTCCATATCGCCACTATCACGAACAATTGAAGGCGTGTTGGTATCAATCAAGTCAACCAGCGTATTAATGTCGCCTGCATTATCAACAACCGATGTTATATTCTGCACCGCTTTAGTCATTTCTTTTAAATCAAATTCAGCAGAAACAACGTTTGATGTATTCGTGGGTACTTGCCATAAATTATCGATAGCGGATTGTACCTGCTGCCGTGCGGTGTCACCTTGCGCGTATACAGTTCCAGCATGTGGCCTTGAAATTACCGGTCCCGATCTTGCTGTTCCTGCCACAAACGCAAGCTCAAAACGGATCTCACCAACCGATGTTTGGCTTGCATCTTTCTTGTACGGCATTGCAAACAGTCTTTGCACGCCAAAGGTCGGCATTGAAAGATTGCCCTGCCCTTTTTCCCTTAATGCACGTTCTAACTGTGCCGCCCGGTCGATGAAGTCAGCGCCCGTGACAAATGCCGTAACGCTGAATTTAGGCGGTAACTCACCTTGATCTTCAACGTATCGGGTATTACTGTTCGGATAATCATGAAGAACAATGCGCCTGCCGCCTTCTGCCAAGACTTCATTCTTGACAAGAAACGGAATGCCTTTCCACGATGCCGGTAATAGTCCAGTTAATCTGCTCATTATCCTTGCACCATTGGTATGTTATTACCTGCATTAGCTGTCATGCTTGCACTTTCAACACTTGCACCACCACCAGCAGACAAACTTATTTGACCGTCAATAATCAGTTTGCCAGCTGCCGCCTTTGCTGCAATACGCTCCTGAGATTTTTCAAGTGCAGCGTTTTCGGCTTCAGTCTGAGTGTGCTTATAAATATCAGATGGATCGCGTTGTTTTATATAGTTCCAAAGATGTTCTGGAAGGTCTTTTAGGTTTGTAAGTTGATCCCAATGTTTCCAAACTTGATATAGCGCAGCACCCAAAGCAACAAATGCTATTACCGCCAAGCCTACTCCCGTAATTGTTAGCCCTAACGGGATTAGAAATAGTGATGCAACTCCAAGCATCAGTTGCATTGCTACCCACAGCCCGCTGATTACTGGGATAAGCGCACCCACCGAAACTGCAATAATCCCAAACCCTATGATAATCGGTGGTAATATTGCGGCAATAGCAAGAAACGCAACAACTATTTTCTTTGTTGTGGGCGATAACTTTTGAAACTTAGCAGCTAATTTTGCAACAAAATTTAACATTTTATTTATGGCTGGCGCAATCAATACAATAAATGATTTGAATGCAACAGTTATCTGACCCATTGCACGTTTATATGTCCATGTCATGCTGGAGTTCTGGTCTGCAAACGCACGCATTAGACCATCGCCAGTTTTTAAATCTGAATTTATCTTTGCAATTATCTCGGCTATTTTCCCAAGTTTGCCACCGCTCACAAGTGCGGCAATTGCTTTCAATGCCCTGCGTTCAGGGATCGCACGCATTACTTTATCTTCACTAAACTTACTTTGAGCTACAGCAATTTCCTTGAATATTGCCTGCAACCCCTTTGCCTTAATGTTAGCAACACCATAGCTTATCCCCATTTTATCCATTAACTTCATGGCATCTTTTTGGGGTTTTGCAATAGCTAAAATAACAGCATTTAATGATGTAACTGCCGAGTCTGTGTTGATACCTCCAAGCGTCATTGCTGAAAGTGATGCAAGCATTTCATTCATTCCAATGCCTGCCATTTTTGCAGTTGATGCAACATTACCCATGCCAGCCGAAAGCTCTGAAACTGTTGTCTTACCTTTTACCTGTGCAGAAAACAGAGCATTGGCGGCTTGTGTGGCGGTGACATTTTCCTCCTCATAAACACTCATGAGGGTAGTTAAACCGCTGACAGCTACACCCAAATCAGCGTTGCCGCCTATTGCAAGTATTTGAGCTGTTTTAAATGTTTCAAAACCACGCTTGCCAGCTCCAAGTGCAGAAACGGTGTCAAACAAACCTTTGTTTGTATCGTCTATTGAAAAGCCTGCCTTGACTGCATTTTCCTGCAATACTTCAAGGTCTTTACCGAACCTTTTTAATTCTGGCCTTGATAGCAGGTTGTTTACATCTATAAGGCCCTTCTCAAGCCTTGCAAATGATATAGTTGCCGCCGTTCCAACTGCCAGAATCGGAACTGTCAACCGCATTGACATTGCTCTACCGGCGGCAATAGACTTCTTACCAACCCGATCAAGGCTTTTGCTCATCTTGTTAGCACTACGAGCTGCCTTGCCTGCCACGGTTGCAAACTTTTTTGTTCCCCTCGCTATTTTTGCAAGTGGCGCAGAATATCTGTCTTTGATTAGATAAGTATATGCAGCGGTTAACATAATTATTTCATGTTTCCTTTTGTTTATTTATTAATTTTGTCAATCTCGCTTGCCACAATAGACGTTTCCCACATTGGCATGTTCAGCGCCGTTTCGTAGCTTATGCCTCCATCGGTTCCGTAGGCAATTCTGACTGCTCTTCTGATGAAGTCCTCTCGCCCTCTTCCGAGGGCATAACGAAAAAAGCCGCCCACCGTAAGGCAATTGCCTTGGCATCTTTTGGACACAAGTTCGCCCACAAGGTGCTATTCATAGCAAGCCTTCCGTCAATTAAACAGATTGATTTTTTTGGATTTACAACACAGGCCATTTTTGCAAACGTTGCATTGAACTTGCTGTAATCAACACGGTTGGAATCTTTCAGCACAACTGCAAGTGCTTCTGCCATTTCCTCTGACTTAACTTCTATTTCTTCAGCTTGTTCGTGAAAAGGTTTAACAGTTTCACCAACTTCGCTTTGCTGCGCACCAATCTTTTCGGTATAGTCCATCTGCGCTTTTGTGATCATCTGTTCGATCTTGTCACAGAACTGACAGTGCTCCATGCCAGGCTCTTGCAGTTTTACGTGTGTTGCATCGTGTGATGTACTGTCAAACTTGTATTTAATCGGTCGTGTCAGTGTAAATTCAAAGATCCCATCTTGAATACTCATTGAATACCCTTTCTTTACTGGTTAGACATCGGATCGCCCTTGAACTCAAGGCTTGTAACGCCGTCTGCTGAAGCCTGCCGTTCGACAGGTGCGGTCAAGCTCATATTATCGAATGACAGCGTGGTTGATTCCCCGCTTGCGGTACGCTGAAGAGCTTTAATTTCATTGGCTCCTATGTTTTCTTTCCATGTTGCAATGTCGGCATCCACGCCAAGCACAAGATAAATGTCAAACTTGCACATGCTGATTTGTGTTTCAGCGTTTTGGGAATGGATACTTGATGTGCTTCCACCGCCTGCACTTGCAGACCTCACATTAATTTCCCCCTCGCCACCATCATAAACAAAACTGTTAGGAACAATCTTGTATGTCTGGTTGTTTATCTGAATCGCGGGGGTGCTTAAAGTCTGGTTACCCATGATTTAAAGTCCTTTCTATACTGTGATTTGCGTGCCAGTGCCTTCGATAGTGAAAGACAAAGACAGTGCGTAGTTAATAGTTCCAAGCTGCGTAACAATCGGCAACGGGCCGACAATCGTAGTTTTGCGATCTGCAAGCGATACAGTTACAACGGTATTCTGTGCAAAAGAGCTCTCAGCTTTTCGGCCTGACTGAGTGAGCGCACTCTTAGACAAAAAGCGGTATATGCGTAACAACTCAGCCTTAACAGCTTCAGCGTTTGTCATAGAGAAACCCGATTCCAAATCGCCTTCTGTTAAGCGTGATTGCGCATAGGTTGACTTTAAAACGTTATAGAAAACCTCACGACATGCGCTGCCAGTATCAACATAATTGAGATAGCTGAAACTTACATTGTCGTTACCGCCTGCATCAGTGAGCCATGTAGTTACAACCGGCCCCATCAGCATAGCGTTCTGAGCTGGATTGACACCGTATGTGGTAAACCCTGCTGCTTCCAATGCGGGTTGCTCAACTGTTGATGTCCACAAGTTTGTCGCTGCGGTAACCGGAGTGGCGGGAAGCGGGGTGTTAAAATATGGCCGGCTCGCAAGGTGCGGGCCGCCAAAATTATCAAGACCGCCAGAAGTGGTGATGATGTTTTCTGCAATAGCCGCGCCTGGGGTCAAACGCTTTGCCCTGATGCCTGCAAACTCACAAGCAACCCAATCAGCGGGGCGAACAATAGCCGGTCCTTTGTTGTCTGCCAATGCAAGCAGCGGCGCACCCATGAGAACCAGAACTTGACTGTTTATCAATGCACCTGCTGCCAGATCATCGGCATATACGGCTGTCTTACCCTGAAAGATTGTTCCGTCCATAATGGCATTTGAAGCGTTGAACCGTGATTCAAATTCAACCA
>Ga0075122_10003283_pt1 | contig 10216 bp, 15 predicted proteins | sample AntAceMetag02UKB_FD_69790 | JGI IMG/M metagenome (GOLD analysis project Ga0075122, IMG submission 69790) | Saline lake microbial communities from Ace Lake, Antarctica - Antarctic Ace Lake Metagenome 02UKB | ecosystem: Environmental > Aquatic > Non-marine Saline and Alkaline > Saline | place...
ATTTTATTCTGCACCCCTGTTCTAAACTGCATCTCCAAATTAAGCAACTCAGTTCTGTGGGTTTTCTTTGTGATCTCACTCATCCTATTCCAATTATTATTCATGATGATGTTTGTTTATTTTCCTGATAGTTTCTTTCTTAAACATCCAGAATTTTGATGTTGATTGTGAGAGTTTGAATATAATAAACAAAGCAATTGAATTGTAGATCATGATTATCCCTGCAATTAACCAAAAGTTTATGTTGCTTATAATATTGAATGCATATCCAAAAAACAATAATCCAACCAACAAATAAAATATCCCTGCATAAATCATTGGCCTGATGTCTTTTCTCTCAGGATCTTTTGAGAAAGTGTATATCTTTCCTTTCAACTCTTTTGTTTTGAATGGGAAAAACCAATTGATCCCTGAGATTGTGCAACTATCTTCAAAGAGATGCAATAATTGTCCGATCAATAACCCAAAGAATATTGCCAACATAATCAACCAGTTAAATAATTTGAATACAAGGCCAAAAATTATCAAAGGTAGGATTAACATCAAACTACTCAATAAAACTCCAACAGGGGAATGCATAACGCCTCTGTGTTCATCCTTAACCTCATGATCTACTTTGATCTTTTTCTTTGAGATGAGGTGATTGAACATGAAAACAACCGATTTGCCAACAACCTTTTTCATAAAGCCATCAATTGCAGGAAATCTATAATAAAGAGTTGCCTTGCCTCCACAATCTGCATCAGGCAATAGTGATCCAATTAAAACTGCAACCATGAATGAGAGGAACATCATCATTGGGGTGTTGCCTATTTCAAGAAAGATTAAGGGAATGAGAAAGGGGAGAATAAAAGCAATGCTTATGTTGATGTGATCTTTTCCTAACATAATAAAATCATACTCACACACTATTTATTATTTATGTTTAGTAATCTTTCAAGCAGATCATCATAAGTTTCAGTGAAGTGTTTTCCATTTCTTTCTTTGTATTTCAAATTACTTCTTAACATCTCCAAAGTTTCAGGGGATATTGAGATCGTTGTTCTGTCTTTTCTTTTATCCATGTTCAAATAAACTACTCTTTATTTGTTTGAGAGTTTTCCTCCTTGAATTTAGTTGAATTATTAGGGGGTAGTTTGTTTTGCATACCTCAAATAATAACCTCCCTTTTTTCTGTAACCTTTATCCTTTGATCCCTTTGGCCTCCCCAACTTCTTCCCCTGTTTTTTTCTTCTCTCTAAACCCAACTTGATCCTTTCCCTGATCAACTCTCTTTCCATTTCTGCAAATCCTGAGAGAATGACAAAGAAGAATTTTCCCATTGGAGTTGAGGTGTCAATGTTTTGAGATGTTGCAATCAATCTCACACTCTTATTCTTTAATTCCTCCAACACTTGCAAGAGATGTGCGGTTGATCTCCCCAACCTGTCAAACTTCCATACAATAACACAATCAAAAGATTTGTTTCTTATGTCTTGCAACATGAGATCTAATTGAGGCCTTGATGTTTTCGCACCACTCACTCCTTCCTCTCGGTATACCTTAAAGATTTCAATGCCATTATTCTCACAATATTTCTTTAATTCTAATTCTTGATTGAGAGTTGTTTGATCTGCTGTGCTCACTCTCAAATATAGCCCTGCTTTCATTATCCAAAATACCCCATCCTTTCAGCATTGATTTTATTTTTTCTTAGAGTTATGAATTCGTGATTTGTTTTGATGAGGTCATCTGCAATACTTTTGCAGTTTTCCAATGGCTCAATATTGCTCTCAACTTCAACATCACACACACTTATTTTATTATGAGGAACAAATTTTATTTCTCTTTCAGTAGTTAAGGATTGGATCAGGGAAATCAATTCCTCTTTTGATAAGTTGCTCAATTCTTTTTCCATTCTTTCCTCAACTCTTTTATTTCATTTCTCAATTCTCTGATTTGGATCGTGTGGCTTTTCGTTCTGTCATTTAATGTTTCAATCTTTGTGCATAACTTATCAACCCACATCCTAACCTCATTATCTTTAAGGTCTGTGTCCGCCTCTAATACAATCTTGTTGCTCATTTCCAAAGCCTCCTGATCCATGCACACAATTTATAGATCCAATGGGTATACCATACCTCAATCAATCTCTGCTTTGTTTCCTCTCTCATTCCACTCCTCCAAAAATACTCTGATACATTGCGACATTATAAGTTAATTTAATGACTCGCAGATTAGTAGCCCATAATGAAAAAAATTGCTCAATTTCCCTCATTTTGCACCACCTCCATGTATTTCTCCTTATAATATCCCTTTTTCCTCATTGCCTTTATGTGCTGAGAGATGCCATCGCTTTTCTTTCCCATCTCCTCTGCGATCTTTGATGTTGAGAATACCCCTCTTTTCCAACACATCAAAACCTGCATCTGTAATTGTGTGAGTGCTTTCTTGCCTTTACAATCATTGACAATGTTGTTTTCAACCACAATCCTCTCCTGCTCTTTGTGTTTCTCTGCATCATCTGTTTTAGTGCCCTCAATCTTATTCAACTCTGCCTCAATCTCTGCATTAAGGTTTGATGTAAAATCTGTTTTCAATACCTCATATTTATCAATCATTTCTTTTGATGGTGCAGGAACATCCCAAAAATCAAGAGGTGCGAACCCACCACCTAAAACACTCACCTTTAATCTGTGCCTGTAAAAATCTTGTTTATGAGATGCCCATTGCAAAAGGAGAGGCTTAATCTTTGTTGTTTTGTTTTTGAAATTGATCTTAATGGTTTTCATCTCACAATGGAATAACCTCCTTGTTTGCTTATCAACAAAATCAGAGTAGGGGGTTGTGAAAAATAAGATGTATCCTTTATGTCTGAATGTTTGGAAAACAAAATTAAGGAGTTTGTTTGTTGCACTCATCCATGCTCTGTTGCTCAAATCAATTCCTGCCTCATCCCAAATTATTACTGATCCCCTTTTCAATTTCCCTGAATTGATTAAAGCCAATAACTCTGTGCCCTTAAAAATAATCTGTCTTATGTGAAAATCAGGATCAAGCATCTCTGCAATTGATAAAGCACACCATGATTTTCCTGATCCTGTTTGGCCTGAAATCAAGCACACAAAGTTTTTGTTTTGTCTTATTCTCTGATTTATGTATTTAATAAAAAAGGGATCATTATTCTGTTTTGTTTCTCTCACCATTCCTCCCATCTTATTGTGTTATTCCCTTTGTTTCCAAATATCCCAATCTTTTCAATAACAAAGATAATTGTTGAAACAAACTCCTTTTAATTTCTAATTTTTCATCAACCCAATCATCTGCATCCGATCCTGTATCCTCTTGGTATACCTTTAATTTTGAGCCCAATTCCTCATTAATTTCTTTATTCCTCTCAGTCATTATCTTATCAAAGTGAGGCAATAGGAGATCATGAAAACAATCAACTGCATTGATATATGCTTTTCTGCCATCTTCAACATACTCCTCTGCTATGTATACCCCTGATGATGTTGAGATTGGTTTCTTTCTCATATAGCCTCTTTTAAATTCCCTTGTGCTTAATTCAGAGATCTTTGAGAGATGCCTTAAACAAATTTCTTTAAAACTTGCACCCTCTTGTCTGATTGAATAATCATCTGCATCCATAAAACTAACTTCATCTTTACTCATCTGATACTCCTCCGATCATTTGTTGTTTCTGTTTCTCCATAAAGCAAGGGAGATAAAACTTCAACAATATCTGCTCTAACCAAACAGATGTTTCTCAGAATAAAAGAATAATTATCTGTGAGACGATATTCAGGATCTAAGTGGGATACATGATCCTCAAAACCCTCAATAAAAGGATTTTGGCATTTCATCTTAATAATGTTCATCTTTAATGAGATTTTTTTATAATCCTCAGATTTCAACTTTCTTTTCACATCGGGCAAAAGCATCTCAATCTCATCAATTAATAAATTAAGCATTCTTGATTGATATTCTGCACCTTGCTCTCCATCAAAAATAATTAAGTCTTTTTCATCTGATGGCATTCCTGATCTGCAAACTCTTTCAATATTTGTGATCTTTGTTATTCTTTCAAAAAGATTGTCCAACCATTTTGCTGTAACATTCAGTTGAGGGATTTCTTTATTTTCCTCCATCAAACTCCTCCTTTCCATTAATTTCATAAATTGTTTTCCTTATTGAGATCAGAGTTTTATTCAAACTTTTCAGATCGTTTATATCAAACTTTTCAAATTCATGAGAATTGATATTGTTTCCTGTCCTAATACTAATAAAATCAACCTTGATTGCGACTTTCAAACTTAGACTGAAATCTTTATTATTTTCTTCTGCCATTAGATCTCACCTCCATTGCACATATCATCATATTCTTGATTTAAGGCATCCTGAGTTGATTTTATTCCCCTGTTGAACTTATCCCTACAATTTCTTGAACAAAGGGGGAGAGATGGGTTTTGCACTGATCTGAAAATCTTTCCACAAACAACACATTCATGATCTTTCATTTTTGTTATAATGCCTTTCATTTCATAAAAACAAACATCACACACTCTTTTTTTATTAAAGAAAGCTCTTGCTTTATTTTTTTTGCAGTTTTCACATATCATGTTTGCACCTCTTTTTTTGCAAAGCCTGAGAGAAGATCAAATGTTCTTGACATTTCACCTGTGCTTAACTTATCATAAAGATTGTGGATCGCATAATATTTATCTTTAAGATGAAAAATAATTAAGAGTTTGAGATCTTTTATTTTATCCATGATATGCTTCCTTTGATTTTTTAATTTTATCCTGATCAATTTCGCCTTTTTTCAAGAGGGAGTATAAAATATATTTAAATCTCGCATCTCTTAATTTTGAATTTTCAAATAATTCATGCTCAAAACAAAACTCCTTATCTTTTGTTAATTTCAAGAATACACTCTTTAATTCTTCTTGATCTTTTATGTCATCACTTGATACTTCAATAAAACGATCCCAATCAAGTCCTCCTGACTTTATTGATGTTGATCTCAGGCTATCCTCAAATAATTTTTTTGCATTCTCAAAATCTTCCTTGTTCGCATATTCTCTTAAATTCAATTTTGCAAATGCCTCAACCAATCTGTTCAAAGTATCCTTAACTCTAAAATTTGCATCTTTTTTTGAGATAATTAAAGCCGACACATATCCGTTAAGTAAATCTTTGATGTCTTTTGGTATTTGCGTTTTTTGTAATTTGCAATATGCAAGATATTTTTTGAAAAAATAAAATCTCTCCATTGGGATATCCTCATTTAAATCTTGTTTTTCCAAAATCATTTCAATCTCGTTGCGATTATTGGTTTTTACAAATCTGCCAAAGATCAAATCAAATCTTGTTTTTAGGGCAGGGTTTAAAGGGATTTGTTGCATGACAGGTAATTCAGGGTTGAGATAATTCCCATTTTTTGGGTTCATAGTTGCAAGAAAAGAGAAAGGGGATTTTTTTGTCAATTGTCCTGTTGCCAAAGTTACCGAATACTCTGAACTTTCCAAGGGAGTTTTTAATGTGGCCTGAACAGAGTGATCCGCCTCATTCAATTCTTCCCATATAAGCAACCCTCCCTTTGCCTTATCCAAAAGGCCCCCCATTCTGACCTTTTGTCCTAATTGTTGATTATATTCAAATGTTCCTGTTAATCCTGCTGATGTTCCCCTATTGCTGTCCGCCTGTGCATTCCTCACTCCCAATTTTTTTTGAACACTTGCCAATTGAGATTTTGCTGTTGCAGGATCCCCAATAAGCAACATATGAATATCCCCTCTTTTATATGCACCATTGTTTAATTTTTTCGCATTTCCACCAACCTGTTGCAAAATCAAACCTTGTTTTACACTCTCATGACCTGACACAGATAAATCAAAAGTTTCTTTCTTGATTTTTTCAAGAGGGTTTTGTTTTGAGAATTCTTTAAATTCTTCAATTTCCTCATCTGAAAAGTTAAGCACCAACAACTCATCATTTGGTTCAACCCAAATGGCTTTAATATCAATTTCTTCCCCCTGAGGAGTTTCTTTGATTATAGGTATACCCATGATTTTTAATTTTGAGGAGGCCTGAATGTATTGCTCATCAATATTTGCGATATCTCCCAAAAAATGAAATCTTTTATCTCTTGTTGGAGTGTTGTCCTCAATATTTTCAGGATTATCACCACATAAAACAATCCTATAATCCACCTTGTCACTTGCCAATTCCTTAAATCCTCCCCTGCGACCACATGAACATCTTTTTGGCTCTTGCTTTTTGCCTCTAACTTCAAATTTTCCATCATTCTGATTTATTGTGATTATTGTTCCGCAACCTGAACACTCATATTTGATCAATGTTGTTGCAGGATATATCTGAGTAGATGTTGTGACTTCAACATCAAATGAATAAAGGCGACCAATATCAGATGTGTTTATTTTCTTGATCTCTTTTTTTTGGAATTTTGGGAGGTTTTTTATCCTTACACCTTTGTTTTGAAATATCCCTGAGGCCTCCTCTGTCAAATTTTGCTCTAAAAGTGTGAGTGTTTGATCAGGCCTATCCAAAATTAAATCGGTTAGTGTTGGGTTTAGTTCTACAAGTTTCATAAAGTCCAAAACAATGCTTTGATCAATAATTTCCCAAACTTTTGAATTTGCATCCCCCAAATTTTCTTTCAAATCAAAAAGGGAATTCTTTAATTTTTCCTCAAATTCAAATTTTTCAAAGTTCTTTTTTATATCTTCAAGTTTTTCAATAAATTTGTTTTCAACCAATTCCAAAAGCTCTTTTTCGGTATTTTCTGATAAAATATAACAATTTTTCGGTTTTGTCATACACTTGTCATACACTTTGTCATACAACTTGATGTCACCTGCCTCTTTCATCCTTTGGCAGATTTTTCCCATATTTCTTATGTTTTCAACCCCACCAATTTGTGCCATTTCACTATAATTCAATCCATGAAAATCCTTTTTTTCCCTCGGTAAAATAAATAAACCCCACTTAATTCTGTTTTGTTGTGTATCGCTATCAAATACATCATTATAAGAAAATGTCATATTTGTCATACTGTCATATCTGTCATATCTGTCATACTCTTTGGGTAATATGACAAATATGACAAATCTGACAACTTTTCCCATAAGGGCATTTTTTTCAAGAAAATTTTTCATAAGATCTGGCTTATTTTCCATCACAAATAACCTCCATCTTTGAAATTGTTTCAAAAGAAATCAACTGATACACTTTCTTTTTTAGATCAAAAATCTCAACAAAAATATTCCCACCAACCTCACTTATACGATTAACCTCACATAAATAATAAAATTTGTTTTTAAGATACAAATGCACCTTTTTTCCAATATAATTATTTAGAAATTCATTATTTTCATCTTTCTCTTTTTGTGTGTTGTCTTGTATTGTCATTTTGTTGTTGTCCTGCATCAATATGATGCGATTTATTTTATAACGGCAACAATAACAAAACACCCAATCCAAAAAGGGAAATAGTGTGTGTAAAGGTTTTTATATTCTTTTTTTCTTATAACCTTATCTTGTTGCCTCGTGTAACTTGATAGTGGAGTGATGTGATGTTTCGCAATTGATCATCACTCCATGCCTTTTTTGATTATGATTAAACTATGATTTGCCCCCATCTTTTGCCTTTTCATTAATTTTCTTTCTCATCTCTGTCAATACTTTCTTTGCATGTTCTCTTTGATCTTTTGTTGGAATTGGAATATCGGCCTCCAACTCTTGTTTTAATCTTATTGATGATGGAGTTTCCAAAAGTGCCTTTCTTTCATCTTCTGATATTTCCATAAGCATTTTGATTGCCTCTTTTTCAGGCATTGTTGATCCCGCTTTTTTTAAATCCTTAATTGTTTTCTGAACAATTTGATGCACTCTGTCCCCCTCATCTTTCTCTTGGCACCATTGATCAAGCAAGACCTCAATATGATGTGAAAGGTTCCCATTATACATTTTTTTTGTTTTTTTAACCACACCAAGATCCAGATTAACACTTCGGATCTTCTTTATTCCTGATGCAAATTTTAATTCGTGTTTTTCCATGTTTAAATAAGTTATATAACTTATTTAAATGTTTCGGTTTTGTTCAGGCCACACACTATTTAATAAAAATTGTAAGATCATAGAATTTTTTCCAAATCATCAAATTTCTGCATTTTATCGTCGGTATTCACAAAAAAACACCTCCTCACAGGCCTCATGATCAAAGATATTTCATCATTTATCAAATACATCAGCCTCCAAAAAACAATATTTTTTATTTTAGAATTTTAAACATCTCTTGCAATTCCTTCAATAATTCTTTCTTAAAAATTGTATCCTGTTTCAATTTTTCAATCTCAATCAGATAATCTGTTTCAGGCATTCATGATCTCCATTGCATTTTTTGAGTTTTTTGTTTTCTTTTTGTGTTCTTCCATTGTGTCCTTGATTGTTTGATCTCCTGCCTGTTTGATCATTTCCATCATCTCCTCTCTTGTTATTCTGTTGCTCAATTCCTTTGTTAATTCTTCAACTTTTAATTCTAACTCGTGTTTCATTTTTTCAGGGATCTCCTCATCAAAATTATAAACATTCTTGTCCATTGCATCTCTTACATCATCACTTGACAAATGAGTATAAACATCTTTCATGCTTTTGGAGTGTCCCAAAAACTTCTGCACTATGCTGTCGGGGATCTTTGAATTGATGTATAATTCAGTTGCCCTTGTGTGCCTTAACAAATAAGGATTGACCTCTCTGCCAATTGCTCTTTTACTCAATCTCTTCAACCAATCAGACACCCAACCTCTATTCATCGGTTTATGAATATCCATCTTTGCATGAAATATTAAATCTGCATCTCTGTTCCTTAGATCTTTCATCTTTCTTAAATATCCTGTGGCCTCTTTGACAAAAACACTTCTTGCCTTTGATGTCTTTGTTGCAAACACATGGATCTCACTTGCTTTGCCATCTGCATTCAAATCAACCTGTTGCCATTTCAACTCTCTTAATTCACATGGCCTTAATCCACTTTCATAAAGAGTGATAAAAAATGTTTTCCAAAATAATTTCTTTTCCTCTCTCATAATCTTCTCAACATCTTGCTTTGATAATAGTGTTCCTTTGTTGATCTTTTTTTCATTTACTCCAAATTTGAGTTTGAAATCCGACAACTCATCAAACCTCTCCCACCAATCCTTAAACCTCCATTTCAAAAATCTCTTAATAGTTGCCTTGATGTCATTCTTTGTTGATCTTGTCCGATCACTCCTATTCAACAATGCCAAAAATTCTCTTGTATCTTCCAATGTGATTTTATCAAAATCTTTCTTCATAATGTATCTGAATTGTGTTAAAACTCTCTTGTATTCATCAACCCTCCTTTCTCCTGCGGTTGCGGTTGCTTTTCTCAAAAATAATTCAATGATCCCCTTTTCTGATTTGCTTAACTTCTTATCATGATATTGCAACAATTCTCCCCTCTTAAATGAGGGATATTCCTTTAATGTCATAAATAGTGTGTGTTATAACACTTAATAAAAGTTTGGAAAAAAACTACCCTGATACTATTGAGGCCTAAATTGTCCAAATTTTCTCTTGTGTTAATTCGGATAATTTTGTGATCGTTATAACCACGAAAACAAATCAGTTTTTTGATATTTAAACTTTACGCACACACTATTATCCTGAGTATTTGATATAAGAAAACAAACAAACAAGGGCAAAGATAATGATAAACACTATCGCACCGATCTCTCCTGCACTCATCTTTTTTCTTTTTGCCATATTATAGCCACTTGGATTTTACGCCACTCTTTTTGACTTTCTCATTAAAGTCCAATATGCTATCCAAAACTTTTTCTTCTTCTTCCTTGCTTGGCTTGTTGGCCATTTTATTCTGCACCCCTGTTCTAAACTGCATCTCCAAATTAAGCAACTCAGTTCTGTGGGTTTTCTTTGTGATCTCACTCATCCTATTCCAATTATTATTCATGATGATGTTTGTTTCTTCTTCTCTTCTTGCCATGATTAATCTACACACTCACTATATTTAAAATTTTAGATACTCAATATCTCCCTGCATTTCTTTGCATTCTTCTTGAATGTTTGTTTATTTTCCTGATAGTTTCTTTCTTAAACATCCAGAATTTTGATGTTGATTGTGAGAGTTTGAATATAATAAACAAAGCAATTGAATTGTAGATCATGATTA
>Ga0075122_10003285_pt1 | contig 10211 bp, 21 predicted proteins | sample AntAceMetag02UKB_FD_69790 | JGI IMG/M metagenome (GOLD analysis project Ga0075122, IMG submission 69790) | Saline lake microbial communities from Ace Lake, Antarctica - Antarctic Ace Lake Metagenome 02UKB | ecosystem: Environmental > Aquatic > Non-marine Saline and Alkaline > Saline | place...
TATCGTACATCTCATTGGACTAAGCAGACTAAGATTAGAGATGATCAGTATCTACAGCTCCATGACTCTCTCAAATCGATTCAGTCGACTTCTAAGCATCTTAACTCTAAAAGTAATAGTAAACTACCTCTTATTAAGAAATATCCAATACGAATTGAATATATCTTAGAAAAACCAAGGCCTTATGATTGTTCAAATATCATCACAAAATATTGGGAAGATGCTCTTGTTCAGTATAATATTATTGAAAATGACTCTCCAAAATTTGTTGAAGCAATCACTTTAATTTCAAAAGCATCAAAAGAAAAAAAATTAACGATGCGACTTTATCAGTAAGGCCTTTACTTTTATATTAAAATATGGTATAATATAACTAATAAATTTTTTTATGCTATTAATCGATAACTTAATAAAATACTTTGCAATATGTTTATTTGGCACTTGAATGTAAAAAAAATTAATAATAGTGATTTAGATTTAATAGAATTAGAAGAGTTTGTAAAAGAAAGAGAAAAAATAGTATCTAAAAAGGATAAAAAAAATAAAGTTTTAAATAAAAAAAGTTATGGTATACTAAACATAACTACTTCAGAAGCGTTATTTGTTAAATATATAGAAAGAAGTGTAGCTAAGTATATTCCTTTATTAGGTTTATCATCTTATAATGTTAAAGTAAGTCGATCAAGCTATGAAGATTCTAAAGAACCAAAAACTGGTTTCTTGATAGATGTATTGTATCCATATAAATCAGCAGAGCTTTATTGGACTAAACTAGCTTTTAGAATATATAAAGCAAAAAAGTTTAAAAAATTAGAACAAGCCATCGTTCATGAATTATGTCATATTCCAATTGAAAGACTTAAAAAATTAGCAATGAAAAGATATTTGACTAAAAAGAATATATGTGATGCTACTGAAACATTAGTTGATCATTTTGCCTGGGTAGTCTTTCGTCTAATAAATAAAAAATAATGTCTAAAATAGCATCATTATTCATAGCATTTATGTTAGGTGTCATCATTACTTTTAGCATTTGTATACTTATATTTTCACCAAACACTGAACTTTCGCCTGAATTTGAACTTCGACTTCAAGAATACCAACTTCAAAAATGGAATACTTACTTCGAGTATTGTCAAGACATTTTCGAATATGAAAAATATGATTTAGAAAATATAAGAATATATAAAGAAAAACTTGATAAATGTATGTATGAAAAAACAAAACAAGGCTTAAATGAATTTTAAAATATGATTACACAACAACAAATAGATGAATTTTTACAAGAATCAAATAATATAGAAAAGGAATATTCTTTCAAAGCATTTGAAGATGCTCAACTCGCTTGGAAATATGCTTATAAAAACAGAAATAAATCTTTTGATTTAAAATATCTTTTAGAAATTCATAAATTGTTAATGAAAAGACTTAGACCTGATATAGCTGGGAAATTACGAGATTGTGCTGTTTATATCGGTGGAGAAAAAAGAACTTATACTAATAGAAAAGAGTTAGTTGCAAAATTAGAATTAGTATTTGGAATATTAAATAATTTTGATTTTAAAAATAGAAATCAAGAGAGAAAAAATGAATGGACAAGAATGGGTCATATTCATTTCGAATGGATACATCCTTTTGAAGATGGCAATGGAAGAACTGGTAGGATACTATGGGCTATGCACAGAATAAAATTGGACTTGCCAATAAGAATAATTCATGAGGGTGAAGAACAATATCGGTATTATGAATGGTTTCGTTAATAAAAATAAGACCCTGTCATCTAGCCTGGTCCAGGATAGCTGGTTTTCATCCAGTCAACCGCAGTTCGAATCTGCGTGGGGTCGCAAGGTTAATAACAAAGGTCGGAACGAAACGAAAAAAAATAATAAAATAAAAAAATGTTAAAACTTAAAAAATTGTTTAAGAAAAGTCCTATTGTAGTTGTTATAGTAGGTGTATTGATAGCTAGTGTAGCTTCAGCCGCATTGGTAGTATCATATGTGACAATAACTGGAACTGCTACAGTTGAACAAGCAGTAATTACAACTCTTGAAAGTGAGGTGTTTACAGAAACTGCTGGTAATACTTATATTCAAGATGCTGATTTAGAGAATAGAGCTGAAGTTATAGCACCTATTGAATTTGTTACAACTTATTTTCCTGATGGAGGCGGTATTGATACTTCCTTTTGGAGTACTTTAGTACTTGAGAATAAAAATGATGAATGGGCTGTTATTGTCGATGATACAAAAGCAACTTTAACATATGAGTTGGTATCTTTGGTATCTTCTGACTTTAATTATGAGTTTGAAGCAACTGGTCTTATAGCAACTACAGAGTATTCATTAATATACTACGCAGACAGACCAGAAAGGTTTGAGGATTGGGGTGGAGATAATCCAGGTGCTTTGATTGATACATTCACTACTAATGCAAGTGGTGACATAGTAACAACAACTGGCAGTGTAGCTCTGGGTGTTACTTTACCTAACGGTCTTGACTGGAACGCAACAGCAGAGGCAGATTATTGTGTTAGTGATCTTTATGATTTATGTCGAGGAGCAAAGATTTGGTTAGTTCCTTCAAGTGATTATTCAGAACCAGAATTAACATTATGGAACCCTAGCACATATTTATTTGAGACTGACCTAATTACTTATGGTAATGACGGAACATTGAATCTATATAAAGGAGTATTGAACTTCTTTGTTAAAAATGTGTTTGATGTTGGTATGGAAGCAGGAGCATATACAATTAACACAGATGTTGTGCCTATTCAATAAACTACACCTTATCCTGCTTCGGCAGGGTAAAGGCAAGCCCATTTCCAAAGAAGTAGGTTTGCCTTTATAAAAAATTATGTTTAAAAAAATAATCGTCACAATTTTGTTAGGAACTTTTTTCTTAGCCACTTCTGTAAATGCGAGTGTCAAATTAGAACTTGAAGAATGTGTTATTGGATACGCTGGAGATAGTTGTTCGTCTGAATTAAAAATCATTAATGATGTAGAAGAATTATCTGATGCTGAAATAACTATAACAATGTATCAAAAAGATGTCTTATTTGATGGAATTGGCATTGATATTACATACAACGAGGAAACTTCTATTTGGAATGAGGGTACTTTATTATTTGTTGTGCCTGTTATAGAAAAGGGAATTGTTAACCATATTTTAAAAATAAAAACTCATCTATCATTAGTGCCAGATAATTATAATTATGGTATAACCCTTGTTGCTAGGACAGAAGAAGAGATACATACTGGAACCGTAATAAGTGGAGGTAGTGGTGGAGGTTCGTATTATGTACCACCAACAAATAATAAAATTTCCACTATAACAGATACGATAACAACTGTAGGAATGACTAATGAAGAAATTAAAGCAAAGATTATAGAAATACAACAACAACTCATTATATTGATATACAAACTAATTATTGAATTTATAAAACAATTAATAACCATTTCTTAAAAAAATAAAAACATGCTAAAAGCAAAAAATAAAAGTTGGGTTGCTTATTATGCCCCAGCAAATGATGTAGATTATACAAGGTGTGATTTTTCAACTAAAAAAGAAGCTATTGAATATGCTAAAGGTTTTGCTTGTTCCCTTTGTGTAAAAGAAAAATGTTTTGAGGCTTCTATGTGTGGTTGTGAATGGTTGTTTATTAAAGAAAAAAATTTTAAAAAAGCTAAAAATCATGGAGATTTAATGAAAGCTGCTGGATGGAAAGAAGTTATTAAAAAAGTTAAATAAATATGACAAAAGTAAAAAAGCCAAAAAAAGAAGTTGACATTAAACCAAAAAAATTAGAAGAAGTTCTTGCTGAAATAAAAGAAAAGTTTGGTGAAGATGCTATTATGCAATTAGATGGCATCAGAAAAGTAGATGTTGATAGTATTCCAACTGGCTGTATTGTCCTGGACTATGCTTTGGGAGTTGGTGGAATACCAAGAGGTAGAATAATTGAGATATATGGAGCGGAATCGAGTGGGAAAAGCACAACTGCCCTCCATATCGTAGCTGAAGCACAAAAGAAAGGTGGAAATTGTGCCTTTATTGATGCAGAACACGCTATGGACCCAGCTTATGCTAAAAAAATAGGAGTAGATACTAAAAATTTATTAATTTCTCAACCCAATTGTGGAGAAGAGGCTCTACAAATAGTTGAAGCATTAGTAAAAAGTAATTCAATGGATGTAATTGTAATTGATTCTGTAGCAGCATTAACGCCAAAAGCAGAGCTTGATGGTCAAATAGGTGATGTACATATGGGTCGCCAAGCTAGACTTTTAAGTCAGGCTATGAGAAAATTAGCCGGAATTGTTTCACAAACTGGTACGATCGTTATATTTTTAAATCAAACTAGAATGAAAATAGGAAACTTTTATGGATCTCCTATTACAACTCCAGGAGGAATGGCTTTAAAATTTTATTCCTCGATAAGAATTCAATTGAATCAAGCTGCTAAAATAAAAAAAGGAGATGAAATTGTTGGAAGTAGAATAAGAGCAAAAATCGTTAAAAACAAAGTAGCAGCTCCTTTCAAATGTGTTGAGTTTGATATTTATTGGAATGAAGGTATTTCAAAAACAGCTGATATTATAAATACTGGACTTAAATATGGAATTATTAAAAAATCAGGGAGTTGGTTTCATTATAAAGATACTAAACTAGGGCAAGGTATTGATGGTGCTAAAACTTTCTTAAAAGAAAAACAACTACTCGAAAAAGAAATAAAGAAAGAAATCATTCGAGCTATGGATAAGGAAAATGAAGCTTTAATTTAATATATTATTAAAATATGAAAATTACAAAACAAAAAGATAAAATAATAGTAGAGATACCCTTCTGGAGTAAACGACATAATCCATATATCCCAGAGGATTCTGATATAGGGGAATATCAAACATTGACTGGTCTGATTGTAAGACATACACCTGATAAAAATGGAAATGGTAGTGATTATGACGAAATAGGATTTGCTCAAACTATTGATATGGGATATAAAGGTAAGCAAGATCAAACTAATGGTTTTGTTATTATGTGGGACGGCGAAGAAATAGATTTTATAAAAAAATGTAAAGAATTAGGAATTGCTATTGATGAAATAGATTAGTAAAAAATATGTCTCAAATAGCATAAAATACTTTTATGAAGAAAGAAATAGGAAATACAATTTATAATTTTACTTCACATCAGTTTAAGATATTACAAAAATGTGAGAAGAAAATAGATGAATCTGATAAATCTACAAGCAAAATGAAAAAAATTGTAGGTGGGTATATTGTAGATAAAAGAATAAGCAAAGTAGTCAAAAGATATTTGTATGATTCTTATTTGCCCGTAATAGGATTATTAAGTTTAGAAGATGAAATGTATTATCTTGGTCAAATTAAAGCAAGAGATTTACTTAAAAACTAACCCAAACCCCTAACCAATATACTTTTATGAAAAAAACAAACAAAGCGTTAGGAGGGGAGAGTAATTAAAATAAAAATATACCCTGATTACCAAGTTGGACTGGGCGAGAGGATAACTGCAGTACCAATGTCCTCGGTGTCAAAACTAAAATGGTTCGAATCCATATCAGGGTGCAAATCAATTAAATAACCCCCCCCAAAACCTATTAGATAAGGTGCTGGGGAGGAGATAAAAATATGAACATCAACACAATACACAAACAAGCTGTGGAGGAGTTAAAGAAAATTATTGTTTCAGATAAAACAAATAGATTTTATATTAGAACTAAAAAATATCCAGATGGTGAATTATTTATGGACAAAGAATGCGAAAGGAAACTTTTTGCTTCTATCAAAACCCAAATAACCAAAGCCATTAAGCAGAGTTTTGATGCTGTTAGAGAGTATGATTTTGAAGAAATTATACCAGTTGACAAAAAGCCAAAAAATATTGCAAGATACGCTGGGAAAATTGGTTTCAACCAATCAAACGCCCAACGTATAAAGAACGAAAAAGAGTTTTTAATGGAAGTCAATCAATAAATATATGAAAAATAAAAAACTAGTTCGAATAGTGTATGAGTATTCTGATGGTAAGCAACATGAGATTACAACAATACCACAACTTAAATTATATACTATAGTTTTGTCAACTCCAGCAGATCAAGTTCAAGCTATATGGCAGGGGTTTTCTTCTAATCTAGAAAATACTATGACACAAATTCGCCAAGATGTACATAAAACTCAACCTGATGTAGATTCTTTATTTTGGCAATTTGGAGTGATGTCTACTTATTCGATCGATGATTTATTAGCTAGCATGACTAACTTAGCTACAAAAGCTAAAATAGCTGCTGAGATTGAACTAAAAGATGTAATATCTGACAAAAATAAGTTGATGCAATTAATAGTCAAAAACAAAGACAAAAAACTATTTAAAAAAAATTTAGACAAATTTAACAAAACTGATTGCATGTTTTTGAACGAAAAATTAAAAGAAACATTAAAGGTCGTAAAAAAGTAAAGTAAAAAAAGTATGAAAACAAAATTAAGAACAGTGCCATTGAGAATAATGTTATCAGACAAAGAGCACAAACAATTAAAAACATATTCAAAAAGAAATGATATGTTTATGGCGGAAGTAACCCGTGAATTTCTATTTAAAGGTCTAAAGGGTCTATGCAAAGATTCAATAAAATATGATAGAAGTGGTAAAATATAAATGTATGAAATTAAAATGTAAAAAAGAAGGTAGAAAAGATATATATGTTCCAGAAAAAAATAGCTTAAAGCAATTCATAAAATCAAGAAAGTTGAAACAAATACATAATTTTATGCCAAGCGGAATGATGATGATAGGAGCAGACCACGATGTCAAAAGTGTTTTGGAGGATATAGATAATTCAGATAGAGTAGCTATATTTACAGATGAAAATGCGAATATGGGGCATTCTCTTGCTTTAATAAGCAAGGAAAAATTAGAATGTTATGATATTGGTATAATTAAAGAAAATAATTTAATAATTAAATAATATGTCAATAAACTATTGCGAAAAATGTGATACTTACATAGACACAGATATAGAAGAAGAACACGAATGCAAGGAGCATGGAGATATAAAGGACTTGTACGAGGGGATAATTAAAAAGTCAGAAAAATAAAATGATAATCCAATTCCTAATCTTAATCATAGCCTACCTACACATAATTTAGAGATTATTCTTATAGGTGTAGGGTTTGTGATTATGTTAATGACAATAGAGTTATGCAAAATAAAGAAATAAAAATATATGAAAACAATTAAAAAAATCTATTCAGATAAAGATATGGATAAGTTTTCTGAAGAATGCGGGTATTTTTTGGGAGGAAGCGATGGTTTATTGGCTAAAAATCATTTACCATCAGAATTTTATGAATATAAAGAAATAAAAGACCATATACTTTTTTCACTTGTTATTTTTGAAAACACAGATAAACAAACTATTTTAGATTTAGAGAAATATCTCAATAAAAATATCGCTTTAGAAAAAGGTAGGATTAAAAATTCTTTAGAAGAGATACAAAGAACTAAAGCAAAGATAGAAAAATATGAAAAAAATTTAAAGAAAACAGTTGTCGCAAAGACTTTTCCTATGTTGTTTGATGAGATTATTAACTAACCTATGATAGAAGATACAACAAAAATTATGCAATACAAACAAACAAAAAAAGCATACGAAGAAATACTCGAAGTTATGAATAAAAATAAAGATATATGTCTTTATGATATTAGAGATTTTAAACAGAAATCAAAATATCACTTATTTGGAATTGAATTACAGGAGAAATATGGTCTAAATATAGAGCCAGAAGATATTAGATCGTTAGAGTATATTAACTTTAATGATTATATATCTATTGGTTGGTGGGGAGAAAAATACAATAGAACAATAGGTTGGGAAAATAATGGAAAACAACCAGAAGATGAATTGTTACTTGTACTTGGGTTTTCTACTGGGGCATATATCTTTGGAGCTGATTACCCAAAAGAATTTTTTCAAAAGTTTTTTCTTGAATTGCAAAGCTATAATCCAAAATACACGGACACAGCAAACAAGGATTTATACTTCTCAATGGATAACGCAAGTAAAATATTTAACGAATTTCCAGCAATCTTAAAACGATATAGCGAAGAAAATCAACAGGACTTTAAAAAAAGAAAGATTGAAAAATTAAAAAAAGAATTAGAGGAATTAAAGAAATAAATATATGCTACAAGAATTATTAGATACATCAAACAAAATAAAACGGAAAGTTGAGGCAATAGATGATGTACAAAGACAATTATTATATACAGAAGGATCAAGGTTTGACATTGGACTTATACTTGGAACATCAGTTAAAGAATATTTACGACCTCTTGCAAAATCATTTTTAGAGGCAAAACTTATCAAACTTGAAATGGAACTTGAAGGATTACTTAAGAAGAACTAATATATGACAGAAGACATAACAAAAATTATACAGAATAAAGAAATAGAAGAATACAAAAGAAGAATATTTTATGAGATTTTATCTTGGTATGAAGATGAAGGCGATTATCAACCAACAGAAGAAGAAGTAAATAAAAAGGTTATTGAGATATTAAAAGAGATGTTGAACAAATAATATGCAAAACAAAGAAATAAAAATATATGTTTGAAAATGTAAAAGCGTACAAAAGCACTGGGATTAACTGGGCAAAATCTCAAGCTCAAATAATGAAACTATTAGAAGAAAGGGAGATTAAAGAAACACGTTTTACAAATATCTCTTATGAAACAGCAAAACGAGCTGGTCTTGAAATGCAAGAGGATACTTCTGCTATTATGATAGAGTTTTTCAAACCAATAGAATTAAGTGATGGTGTTGGTGGTACAATACCAATAAGAATAATTATACCAAATATTCCAAATGACGAACAAAAGAAAAATCAAGCATTTAGGGGACTTTATTGGTATCTTAAAACGAAGTTTGAGGGCATTGAAATGGGTCTGATTGAGTTTGAGAAGGAATTTATGGCTCATATAGCATTAGGTAAAGGGAGTGGCATAGGGACTATGTGGAGTAAATTCAAAGAGAAAATGTTGCCTCAAATACTTTCTGGTAAAGTGTCTGATATTAAAATGTTAGAACCACCTAAACAAGACCTATGACAGAAGACACAACAAAAGCTATGCAGAATAAAAAAATAAAAATTATGCCAAAACAATCTTGGAAATACCACAAAATAATGTCTATCTTTAAAAGAGATAGAGTAACAAATAAGTTTATAATCGGAGAGTATTCAACTCCTGAAATTGAATATCTAAAAGATAATCAATGGATATTTACAGAGAAAGTTGATGGAACTAATTTACGAATATCTTATGACGGTAAGGATACCTTACTTGCTGGTAGGTCTGATAACGCACAAATACCAGTACCTTTGATTTATAAGATAGACGAGTTATTTAAGACATTTACACAACGCCAAAAACTTGAAGAAGCATTTGAAATGAAAGAAGATGATATGATTTATTTTTATGGCGAGGGGTATGGTGCAAAGATACAAAAAGGTGGTGGTAACTATATTAAAGACGGAGTTAATTTTGTTTTGTTTGATGTTCGTATTAACAACACATATCTTGAAAGGGAAAATGTTGAGGACATAGCCAAAAAACTTGGACTTGATATTGTACCTATAATCGGACAAGACACAATAGCTGACGGCATTGAGATAGTTAAAAAAGGTTTTAATTCTAAATGGGGAGATTTTACAGCAGAAGGAATAGTTGCAAGACCTAAAGTAGAATTGGTTACAAGGCGTGGAGATAGAATTATTACTAAAATAAAGTATAAAGATTTTCATTAACCCTATGACAGAAGACACAACAACATTCTTCCTCTTCTTCACAGTAATTATCATAATAGCTTTCGTAACAGGACTTGCCGAGTTAGCCATAACCCACATACCCCCAATGGTTGTATCACTTGTTCATTACCTAAAAGTAAAAGAAACAACCGTGGTGGCAGTAGCCATATTCGCTATGCCTGTAATAGTGTGGGAGATTATAGCAAGAATAGATGGCGTATATGAAGACACCAAGAGAAAAGCCACACTGGTTATGGTATTAGTAGGTTGTGCCATCTTATTGTTATTCCGTGAGTTAAACTTACTCCTTTTCTTACCACTTACAGCGTGTATGCCGTGGGTGAGGGGGAGGGTTATGTCGTAGATATATGAA
>Ga0075122_10003289_pt1 | contig 10205 bp, 7 predicted proteins | sample AntAceMetag02UKB_FD_69790 | JGI IMG/M metagenome (GOLD analysis project Ga0075122, IMG submission 69790) | Saline lake microbial communities from Ace Lake, Antarctica - Antarctic Ace Lake Metagenome 02UKB | ecosystem: Environmental > Aquatic > Non-marine Saline and Alkaline > Saline | place...
ACCGTCCCTGGAATATCGCGGAAATGTGCATCAGCAAGCCGCATTATTTTCCAGCCCCTTTAGTAAACTCTTCGATGATCTTCAACTTATATTCACCTTTCTCTTTTGCTAAAACTTCAAGAGAATCTTTTAAAACTTTTCTTTCAACAGCAACATCAGACAACTCTTGCTTCACTTTCCCTTGCGCTTCAACACATTCTTTTTCAAACGCCCTCTTTGCGTTTGCCAAGAATACGCCTTGTGCTTCAACAGCATCCTTCTGAGCAGCAAGAGCTTCAGCCGAAAGAAGTAACTTCTCTTTACCTATAACGACCTTTTCTCGCGTTACTAAAGCTTCCGTGGCTGTGAGAAGCCCCTCACGGGCCTTTCGTGAGTCCTCTAGCTCCTTATCTGCCTCCCTACGAGCCTTATCCGCTAAGGCTGAAGCCTTTTTCAAACCAGCAAGAATATCGCTTAATTGCTGTAATCCATTACTTAACAACGTTTCATAATTGTAATCTGCCATCCCCATACCCTCCTTATTAAAAATAATTTTTATTCCGAATAATCTAAACTGACACCTATGATACCCGCAGTCCTTGTAATATCAAGATAAACCCCGTTGTTCGCAACCCAGTTCTTTTTTATAATGGGGAGATTCTCGTATCCGTTAGCTGCAGGAGCTATGAACGTATAAAAAGCTGTGGCCCCCGTTGTCGTTCCGTTACGCAGATCTAATCTATCGCCAGCTGTCACGCCTTTGTAATAGATAGACCCATCATAAATGATAGTCTTTGTGGTCGTTATCTGTTGATCATTGGTGCCATATTGACGAGGTAACCAATATGGAGCCGCAACTGCAACGCTGGCTACGAACAACATACAAACTACTAAAATAAAAGTTACTCTTTTCATTTCCTTCCTCCTTAGTTTTACCATTCAACTAAACAATATCCTGAACCACCAGCTCCTCCATCATGGTTATTACCACCACCAGCAGCACCAACACCAGTATTGGCGGGGCCATCTACCCCGTCAGCACTTGCTGTGGGTTGGGTAGGTCCATATCCAAATAATACAGTTCCACCGCCACCACCACCATGACTAGTAGCATCTCCCCCATCTCCCCCGGAAAATCCTGGGGAGCCTCCAGCACCACCTTCATCTCCGCCATCTATAACCTGTGTTCCACCAACTCCTCCAGTCGAATCACCCTCGTCAGAACCACCACCAGCTTTTGCAGTAATTGTACCAGAGTTTGCAGCAAATGTTGTAACTGCTCCATCTCCCCCATCCTTGGAACCAACTACCCCCTTAGTCCCTCCAGCTCCAATATCAACGGCAACTACCTCAAGCGCATCTAAGGCTACTCTGTGTTTCAATATAGTTTGTCCACCACCACCACCACCACTATACTCTGCTCCATCTCCATATCCAGAAGCTCCGCCTCCACCTACCATTGTAACCCAAACAACAGTTACGCCAGCAGGCGCAGTAAAATTACCGTCTGAAAGAAATTCTTCTTTCCCACCTATCGGAGTATCTGTGAGATTATTGTAAGATACAGTCTTACTATCCGCACCGTCGTGATCATGTCCGGTAACAATATGGTTAGCCGTCGCAATCGCAGCCACTATGATAGCGCTTACAGCACCTGCAGAAACATCAGCGGCTGTCGCTGACGCGGCTGCTGCCGTGGCTGATAACGCTGCTGCCGCTGCTGAAGCCGCAGCTGCCGCTACTGAAAGAGGATCCTGATCTGCGTCATAATCGATCGTATCTTTTATCTGTAAAATCTGCATGACAATCACGTCTAAAGCTTGTTCAATAACAGATTCATTAAACCCGCCACGAACAGGAATATCAGCAGGCTGGGTGTAAGGTATGTTACGAATCATTAAGATTTTAGCATACGCCGCAGGTTCAGTAGGTACTGTGGCCACAACCGTCTGTATAGACCCACCCTCTGAAATTGTGCTTATGTCAACGGTATAATCTGTTGTTAAAACAAGAGGTGTTAACGCAGCAGCGGCATCCACTCCATAAACCTTGATCTGCGATTCGTTATATATCTTAAATGTAAAATCGTAATCGTAGCCGGATACGGCTAACTCAGTTCTATTATTTGAATTGGCGATTGTCATTAATAATCTCCTCGATAATAATTTATCATGTCTATAGACTGCCCGAACCCAATACCCGGTATGTCTGAAGCTTCAAATTCTCCTTGAGAATGAAGATACATAGCGCGAATAATATCGCTTGCCTCCCCTGGAATACCAGCACCTAAACCCACCGTCTCCTTACCCGCCCTAAGCAAATCAGTTAAAACCTCTTCGGGATCACTATCTTCATCCATCGCTTTTGCTAAAGCCTCACCTAATATCTTTTCAGTTTTATTCATCTGACTAACAACAGCGGGTCCTGTATCAAACCCTCGATAACCAGCTATCAAGTATGAAGCTATGTTAGTCATATTACCTAGAATCCAAATACCAGAAAAAGGTCCAGCGATCATAGCACCTATTAACATCGCTCTTTTCTTCTCTTCCATCTCTTCATCATCGTCAGGTAAAAATAACTGTGCGATCCACCAACGTGCAGCAGGAATAAGACCATGTAAAACGACCATAGTTCTAGCCCACTGTTGAGCATTTTTAACCGATGGGTCTTTAACTAAATTAGTCCACGCATCATAATAAGCACGGCCGTATTGTCCTTGAGCACTAGCAAACTGAAAGAAAAATTTCCAAGCTCCTATCGTTGCTGCTGTCTGCTGTTCTCGTAACGCTGACTGCTGAGTGTTTAATACAAAAGTATCGAAAGCTTTAAAAGCCTTATCTACGTCTCCTGAACGTTGATACTCAGCGCGAAATACCACCCACCCACCTAAGATAACTCCTCCTTTGTTCCCGGCCTTAACAAAGAAGAAAGCATGTTTATCAAAAAAATTCATCTTACCGGATCCCTCTAAAGCCTTATCTCGAATCTCTTTCAGCTCAATTATCATATTAGCATATCTTTCGTGCATAGATAAAGCTTGCTCTAATAACTTAGTAGCGCCGACAGGGTCGCGCATAAAAGATGCAAGACCTTTAACGAAATTAATACCTCCTACACCTTCTTGTTGAATAGCCATAAAAGCTGAAGCTACCTGTAACGGCGCCTGTCTAGGTTTCACTAAATAATACCGACTGATATTGCGTCTAAACATCGCCATAAAAGGCGCGCGTATAACTCCATCAGTCCGGCCCTGAGAAACTAACCCCTTTAAATGATAATCCATCAGCTCAACAACATAACTATCCCTCCACTCATTCTGCTTCTTATTAAACTTTCCCCCCGTCACTTTATTTATCGCTTCTCTGATAGCTTTGTTTTTCATATACCTCTGCATACGCGCTGCGATATCACGAGTAGCCACCCAATGACTCATAGTATCGCGAAAATTCATATAAGTATCCATCAACCCTACTTGAGCAAAAGGCGCTGTAGAAGTGCTTCTACGCTCTTTTAAAGACCCAGGAAACGGCGTTATGTGGGCCTCTACCATAGCGTACTGCGTAAACATCTCCTCAACAGCCTGCTTTGAAGCTGTTTTACGAATACGAGGCATGTAATGAGGAAGATTAGTCCCATCCACACCAGTTGCCCGAGCGTAAACAGGATTAATTATAGGCCAAAAGGATGCAAATATCTGACGCATCTCCATAGCAAACTGTCTATCTTGCGACGTAAGATCAGAAAACATCTCCTCTAAAGTGACTGCAGGAATGGCATTACCTTTTATCTTAGCCTTGCGCTCAACGACTAAAGCTTCCGCAGTCTCTTCTGATTCTAAAGTGGCTTGCTCTTGGATAGCCGCTAATTCATTCTCACCAGTCAAAATCTCATAAGCTTCAGCGTCCTGAACACCTTCTTCCTGATAAGCAGAAGCATACCAATACATAACCTCTGATCGCGTCATTCTGATTTCCGCAGTCTCACCGTTATTTAAAACGACTGTCTTTATAAACGGCCTAGTATTCGGATCATCAGACTCCTTTAAGCTCATACGCTCAGTTAAAAACTTCATAAAAGCACGAGTATCATTCTTTGGTACGTTATAAATATCAGCTATCGCTTTCCTTACAGGCTTATCAAAGGTCTGTCTTAGAGCAGAAATATTACGAGATATGTTATGTACTGGGTCAGCTACCATCTTAGCTAAACCTAGATCTCGCCAAAACTTTTCAAGATGAAAAGATTGAAAATTAAATATCAATCTGAAAAAATCTCCTACTTTCTTTACCGGCGTTAACAAGATATTTGGATTCCATTCTGACTTCTCTATATTAGCAACTGCCTCAGCCTCTTCAACTTTCCACTGAGCCTTACGTAACTCACGAACAACATCTTTACCTGTCTGAAACTGCGCTAATTGTTTTGCAAGTGCGCGGATAGCTGTTTCTAAATCATCAGCCCCACGCTGTTCAAGACCACCAAGAGAAGATATAAGACCTGCTTTATATTTAAGATCCTGAGTAATCTCGCTTTCACCTTTGCCTGCCTCGTTAAGCGCCACGATCTGCGCGTGTAAGGCTGTCAGTTCCGCTTCTGCAGCAGGCGCAGAAAGTTCGGAAATACGTATGACTTCATCAGCAAGAGCCTGGATATTAGCGTTAGCAAAAACACCTTTCTTTACACCCTTGACTATCTTTGACCGCATCCTATTAACAATATCACCGGCACGTTGACGCAACTGTTTTGACCGTACCGTCTCACGCAAATTTTCAATTTCAGCAAGCATTTTCTGAAGTTTCGCTTCTGTCATATCTTTAGCCGCACGAAGCATAAACTTCTTATGTAACTTAGCATTTTCAGGACCTGGCAGTCGAGCTTGTAAATACTTAACGAGGGCAGTTCTACGTTCAGTAGCCTGCGCTTTCTTGTTACGAAATACTTGCTCAACTTTTGAACGTGCCACTTTAGCACCAACATCACGAGCTTTCCCGCGCAACGTTTCAAGCGTTTCACCAGGAAGTAACACTTTCTCTTTCGCAAGCTCTTCAGCTGTAGAATCAACCACATCAGATAACTGAGCGTGGATAGCCATAAGCTGCTTCGATAACTTAGTAAGCTCCTTAGCCTTAGCAGCGATAACCTTTTTATCCTTAGTGTTCTTCATATCTTTTTCTAAAGCTGTCATGGTCTTTTCGATTGTCGTACGCTGAACGTCTAAGTCTGCCGTTCGGCCCCTAATCAAAAGCTCCATCTGCTTTTCACGATCAGCCTCTTTAAATTCTTTTGAAGAGGTTATATCTTGTACCCTCTGACGTTCGGGTATCGGCTTAGTCTCATCAAACTTAATGCCGCCATCTCTTTTCTTAACGGTAAGCTCTGCTAGTTCTTCCTTAGTCAATTCGACTTGTGGTAACGGCGCAAGAGCTTCTTTTAAGGCAGTCTCAACAGGATCGTATTTTTCCTTCTTAACCTGACTGGCTAAGGATCCTGTTTTTATACCTGCCTCTTTTTTCTTATCTCTATACGCCTGCATAGCTCCGTATCCACCTTGCATAGCTAAACCAGTAGCGCCGGGAACAGCTAATACCCCCATCATAACAGCCAGTTCATCTCCGTCGGGAATAGCAGCAAACATCCTATCTAACACATTACCACCTTCTGCACCAAAATCTCGTACATTAAAAAAAGCTCTCATCTGCTCACCAAAAACCTCTTCCCCAACTTCAGAAACAAAACCATCCCATCCTGTCTTAGTGAATAAGTTACTTACCGCCTCGCTTGGGTGTAGCTTTTTATACAGCTTTGTTATAACCCTACCTGTACCGGCAAGAAATTTCCCACTCCCTAATTTCTTAAACAAAGGATTAAAAATAAACTTACCAGCCTCTTCAGAAAAAACTTCAATATACACGTCACCAGCAGCCTTTAAGAAACTAGTTACCGGCTTAGACTGTATCTGATCATTTAACTTAAGACCCTTATCTGTCGGAGTAAGATTTAAAGCTGATTGCTTCTCATAAAAACCAGCCGCTACACGAGGAGCAAAAACCGTACCTGTACGGATAGCCGCACCAGTACCCCACTTAGCGGCCCCAGCAGCAACTTTCCGAACTCCTTGTTTTGCCCCTGTCTTTAAAAGCTGTTTAGCAGTAAACCGAGCCGCTGTTGTAGCACCAGGATCAGCAAAAACCTTACTTAACGCAAATTCGATCATGTACGCTGGAAGTTGAGAAGCGCCCTCAATAACAGAACCACCCCAAGTAAACCCTCGGATCTGTTCTTCCCCTGCAAACTCAAGAGCTTTATCAACTAAAGCTACGTCATGAGCTTTTAAATCACTATCGTCTTTATATTCGTTTTTCTGCAACCTCGTATGTGATCGCTTAAAAGCAGCAGCCTCGTATAAAAGAAAAGGTAAACCAACGACAGGGACTTTTTCCATCTTCTTCATACGTACTGCTTGTTCAAAATAACCGATCTTACCTTTAGCGCGCAAAGCATTTACTTCCTTTTCATTGAACCCTAAAGACCCTAAATCCAAGTCATTAACACTAACATCCTGCACATCATGAACAGCATCTAGATCGTCTGCTCTTATAAGAGTAGCCGGACGCTTAGCCTCTCTTGGTAGTGGCGAAGATACAACCTCCTCTGGTATTTCGTCAGCTCTTAAAAGCATTATTCAACAACCTCCAATAATGGCATACCGTCCTTATCAAACTTCTTAATTCTGTAAGACCCACCACCTCTATAAACAATATCTTCTTCTCCTAAATAGGTTGGCAACCCTATCTTTCTTAACTGCATCTTATTTCGAGCATCTTGTATCATCCTTCCTAGTTCAGCTTGAGGTATGGCCGCAAGATCTTCTTCGTTTTGAAAGTCCAAACGCTCACCTAAATCAGCATAAAAAATCTGCATCGTCTCGTATAAGTCTTTATTACCTTGCGCTGGATCGTGCTCTTCAATCACTTGAGTAAAAACATCTCTAAGCTTTTGAGAAGAAGAAAGCTGGTTTGCATTTTTAGGTTTAAGACCGTCACTCCAAAACTTTTTCTTAGTCTGAAAATCTGAACTAGGAGCAAGATTCTGTATGTCTGCCTGAAAAGCAGACTCTGATAAAGCTAAGTATTTCTTAAAAAATGTAGGGTCTAACTTATCTCGATTCTTTACCATATCTTGTTGAAACTTAAATACGTCTTCTAAGGTGGCTTTAATACCCTCTTTTAACCTCGCGTGCTTAAACAGTCCAAAATACCGAGCTGTCAGATCTGCTTGAACTTCCTCATCAGGGATAATATACATATTGTTTCGAGATAGCTGAGCACTACGGATATTTTCATACATGCCTAACTGCTGTTTTAGAACCTCAACCTCTTCCTGATTAGCTTCTCCAGCGTCAACTGATTTTTGCTTACGAGCTATTGTATAAGAAAGAGAATTTATCTTCTCTTCTGTAGCGGAAATTGGTTCCGCCAAAGCTTCATCTATTTTAAAATTCTCTTGCACGACATTAACCAAAGTTAACGCTGCAGCATCGTCCTTACCGGCAGTTGCCATAGTCCTAGCCGCTGTTTTTAAAGCCTTTAACTCAACAGGACTAATTAAACCGTTAGTGACTACTTTTCCATCTTCATCTTCCGTAGGTCCAAACCGTCCATCTTCAATCTCTTTCAAAACTTTAAACGCGTTTCCTTTACTTAATTGACCATAGAAATAAGCCTTCACCATACTCTCTTGTCCAGCATCAATCACCTGGCTACCTTCTAAAACCCCACCCCAAGCTTGATAAAAAGCCTCTCTATCCTTATCTAGAAGAAAACCTTTTTCAACAACCTCGTCCAAATTATCTGTCTGTCCAGCAAACGTAACATCTTGCGTTATCCGATCAAAATGTGTTTTCTGAATTATCTTGTTATTCTCCTGAAAAGCCCATATTTGATCAAGTGCTTGCCCCTTAAATAAACTCTCAGAACCAAGACCATCAAACTGTATCTTTACTTCCGGATCCTTAATAGCCTCCTTATGTAAATTAAAAAGCTCTTTACGCTTTATGGCTAACTGCTTAGCTCCTTCATCAGGCTCAGCGATATACTCACTCTTAATCTCCGTAGCAGCAACCGCCATATCAGAATCAAATTGACTCTTCTGTTTAGTTAACTCAGCTCTATCAAGAAGAGCTCGCTGTTTAGCTAAAGATTGATCAATTAAACTAACAGCCTTACTAGCCACACGAGCAACCGCATCACCAATAATCGCTCCGCTCTGATCTAAAGAAGGGACACCAACTCGTTCTGACGCTAATTTTCCAGCTGTGTATTTATTTACTTTAGGCATATCTAATTCCTTTTATTTATCAAGTGACGCAAATCCTAAACCTGCTGATCCAACACCTTCTAGAATACCAGCAGTTAACTGCGCCCTACCTGTCCTGCTAGTACTCTCCGCTTGTCTTAAGCCCAAAAAATACTTAGCCGCTCCAGACTTTCGTATAGCATCAATCTCCATTTGAAACTCTTTGAAAGTATCTTCTGCTACGATACCTGGAGTACCGACTAAAGAAATGCCATTGGCTGAATACGCCATTCTTTGCTCAGCAAGAAACTTCCGACGCTCAGTTACTTTCTGAGTCGCCTCACGCTCAGACTCGCTTAACGCAATATTGGCTTGTTCTTTTTGCAACTCTGCTTGCTCCTGCGCTGCCTGATTAGAAGCAACACCAGAAGATATTTTTCCTGCTGCCCCTATTGCAAGACTACCGACTAATAGAGCTATCTCTGACATATCTACCTCACAATCGACATTATGACGTGATCTTGTCCGTCATAACTAAATTTACGTAAAATACCTTCTTGCTTAAAACCCAATCGTTTAGCAAACTTTAAAAATTTTTCCTCGTGCCTACAATTCAGCTGTATTCTTCTATACGTTTTAGTTAACTCCTGCAACTCCTGTTTCAATCTCTTTACTGCTGGAAAAGGATTTTTAACAAAAAGATCCGTCGGAAATAAAGCAACTTCACAAACACCCTCCCACGCCGTATGCCAACCAGCAATAATAACTACCTCATCGCCATCCCATAGAGTCCAAAAGGTGCCGCTATTCTCCATATACTGTAAAGACGCATATAAACCGTTAATTAAATTCCAATGCTCAAGCCCTACGTTGTTGACCAACCGGGCCTTAACATAATCACCAATCTTAAAAGGAACTACGATCATTTCTCTCCTACCTCTAAAGTAACACTCATAGCATTTAACATACACGGATACGGATCGTCGTGAACATAAACTATCGCTTTATCAGTTTCCCACTTATCATCATTAGGTAGCGGCACGGTTCCGGTAAAAGGTATCGGAGCTGTATCTGTATCCATCCCCATCTCAGAAGCTGGTATATCCTGCAAGTTATATAGAGAAGTCCCATACTTCACACCAACGCTATGCGATAAAACTAAAGCTATTGTGCTAACAGACTTCCCAAAGGATATAGAATTTTGTACTTGCCCGGCAACAACTAAATTGAGAGGTATGACAATTCCTTTATACTTATATCCTAGGTGAACCACTTCAGCGGTCCAAGATAAAGTTACTGACCCACCTGAAACAACTACGGCTGCATGTTTCCGACCGTCAGCAACCGCATAAACCGTCTCACCTTCCAAGTGGTGCAATCCTGTTATAACTGTTGCGGTAGTGCTATCGTAAGTTAAAACACTATCTAAATAAATACTATCCTGCTGTGCGGTAAAAACTGCAGCTTCGTACGTTGCTACATCCGCAGTATAATTATCTTCGCCGGTAAAATAATCATCAAAACGTAAACCTTCGTAAGGAGCGTTTATATACTCAACATACCGAGTGGTGATAGAATTAATAGTTCTCTCGACGACAACGTAAACTCTATCGTAACCAGAAACCTGTGGCTCGACAGCAACACTCAAAACCTTACCACTACCGCCAAGATTATGACGATGCCAACCGGAAACATCTTCTTTTGGCTTAATAGTCAAACTTAATAACACACCATCATCACGAACAGCCCATAACATATCAGACTTCCAACGCTGGATAGCCAGCTGTTTAATACCTCCAGTAGTAAGATGTGGAGCTAAAAACTGCCGGTCTGTAGATTTATAATTATCTGCCAGAACATCGTATTCAAAACTTCTGAGAGTACGACTACCTTTCTGCATATAAAAAATAGACTGACCGTTTATGACT
>Ga0075122_10003291_pt1 | contig 10203 bp, 21 predicted proteins | sample AntAceMetag02UKB_FD_69790 | JGI IMG/M metagenome (GOLD analysis project Ga0075122, IMG submission 69790) | Saline lake microbial communities from Ace Lake, Antarctica - Antarctic Ace Lake Metagenome 02UKB | ecosystem: Environmental > Aquatic > Non-marine Saline and Alkaline > Saline | place...
ACCTGTTTTCACAAGGAGCATTTCTTTGATCTGATCGACAAGGTGGATTTTCATAAAATTAAGCAGACTTACCACTGACGTTATCGTGCCATCGTTCGCCGGTGCAATAACAACCTCGTCTTCCCCAATATAAACCAGTTCTGTATTGAAGTTTTTAAGTGGTTGGACATAATCCACAACATCAGGCCATATCAACAACGCACCTGGAAGGCTATCTGTCTCCTTGTATTCATTGTATTCTACAATCTCTCCTGGTGTGAATGCATGTTTTTTCGGTGTAGGCTCTGCATACTCCTCTTCAATATACATATCGCCTATCATATTGGTGGCAATGGTATGTCCCACAACGCTGATAAATGGAGGTATTGACTTGCCTGTGATTGCCTTTGCAATAGAATCATATCGACCCTTTGTTCCGAGGTCGATGACATCGCCGTTCTTTTGTTTAAGTTTGTATTTCATTCGATCACCAATGTTTGATGGTTATCTTGGTCGTATTTGGTTTCGTCTTCCTGCATGTATTTGTCGAAATTTTCGCCATAAAGAATATCGGGCGTGAGCCTGCCATTGCTGACAAACCAAGTATCTTTCCTTTTCTTATCAAGAACCATCACAAAATCCCCAAAAGGTACATCGTCACGGAGCAGACTCTTTATTGCGTCCATGTGCTTACCTCTAAAGTCTGGATAATTAGAGTCTGTTTTCTCATTGAACATTATGATGACTTTCTTTGCTGTGTTTTGAATTTCAATTTCTTTAGCAGAAAAAGTCATTTTGTCAAGGAGGGAATTCGCCTTTTCTTTTTCACAATTATTATCATTATTATCATTATTTTCATTATTGTATGTGTCCGGTGCTGTTACAAGCTGTTGCGGAGCTGTTTCACCCTTGTTACGAGCGTATAAGTCTGGGTCTTGGTATCTGTCATAATTACACACTATTACGTGTGTACCATATGTGTCACAAGCCAATGAAACATACCCCTGCTCTTCAAGCCTTTTAAGCATACGAGACACCTTTGTTCTTGACCACCTACGGATGCCATTGTTTTCTATATACTCATTGTCTTCTACTATCATATCGAGACTTGTAATTAACTCACCCCTGTTTACAGAGCATGACGGATATTTCTTTGGTTTTTTGTCATGCCGCGCTTTACCGACAAGCCAAATAAATAGCTTTAAGATATGGGGATCATCTCGCCATATTGCAGATTCGTACACCAGCCTGCTCAATAAAATATACCCACCGTGTATTTTACCTTTATTCATTCCTTCTCCATTAACTTTTTCATATATGCGTCCAATGCTGCTTGACGTTTTTCCGGTTCCCTGCTTTCTTCTTCATCGCAACAAGCGCAACGGAACATGCCAATAAAGGCCTCTTTCGGGAAGCCTGTCATTTGTTTCCAATCATGACCGCCACCATTTTTACACGGTGCTTGTTCTACTTCATAGTAAAATGATATAGAGGTCGTGAACACGAAGGTTTTTTCACATTCTCCGCACTCTTGCTCGTATACTTCGTCTTCCTTGTACCCGTATCCGTCATCATGATTTATTTCTTCTTTTGCCCCACAATATGGGCATTCAACATCATACATCTTCATCACCCCCATCTTGCAATTCATCCTCCAATTCCTCAACGTGGTCCAATAACGATAACATTGTGACTTGTAAAAACGAGAGTCTATCAACGAGAAATGCAATTGCGACAGTTTCCTTTGACTCACCTGGTGACGCGGTAAGCATGTCGGCTATCACCTTTTTATTGGACTCGATCACAGCATCAACCATTGCTTCAAGGCTGGCCCGTTCTTCATCACCATTTACGATACTCATTGCCTCTCTCAATACATATTCATTATCCATACATCACCCGTCACTTTCTGTCTTGACATCACATTCTTCCTCGTAAATAAACGCATCAATGATATATGCAACCCGATGAAGTCGTACTCCGCTTGATTCAAGGAATGTCATCAACTTCTTTTTCATCCTCTCTGCAACAGGCTTACTCACAAACTCGTTATGTATATCCTTGTGGTATTGTATTTCCCACGCATATTCCGCAAGCCACCACTCCGCGTCCTTGCCCTCTTCTGGGGCGAGTTTGGGTATATCAGTCATCACGACCACCCTTCAAGCCAGTTTTGAACTCTCCACACGATACTTGTATAAGCGTAATAGTACCACGGGATGCGTTTAATAACGATCTTATCAGCTTTGATATTGACGTTTCTCAGGTCTGGCATACTACCTCGCTTTTAAGATGGCAATTTCTCTCAACAATAGATCATTATGTGCCTTGATTTTGTCGTATTGTTCACGCTCATATGGTTTAAATACATTACTCCATCCCGACGAAGCAACCCCACGCCAATATTTCTGCTTTATCCCACACCTATTGCACCTTCGATATGAATTACAGCCAGCCTCGTAATAAAACCAATCATGGAAATGCATGTCATCCCCCTTCATTCTTTAGTGAACCATACGATTGTGACAATTTCCTGCCGGTTAAATCCATTATAACAGTCCCACATTATTAACAGTAGTTTATCAAGACTGGTCTTCCCGATGTGTTCACAGCTTAATACCGCGATAGGGATGTCCTTAAATCTCATCACCTGTGTATACTTCACATATATATTACCAAGGTCTTGATCGAAAGCGTCTATAGCTTTTATTTCACCAGCAGCGCCAGCCCATCCGATGCCCCTGCGAACGGTACACTGTATACCATTTTGAAATGTAGCGTCTCCAAACTTCATGACACCAGCCATATCATCCTCCCAATAAAAAGTGATACATCAACACTGTCGATCCACAGCCAGCTGCAAAACCAACTATGAACGCACATATTCCACAAACAAGAATCCCGATTAATACACCCTCACGATTATCATCGGCACATAAACTTCTGCCAAGATCAATATGATCCATTAGTATAACCTTTCTTCGTTGGTAACTATTTGATTAATTCGGTTATTGCCATCAACGTGTAGTAATCAAGAGCTACCACCCGTGTAATAATTATATATAAGGCAATAGAAAACCACGATCCCACGGCTAAAGTAACCGCACCTCCTGCCAGTATATATGCCACCCACACTTCATCATCACCCTCTTCCATACATACTTTGTATAATTTTAACATAACACAATATAATACAAATGATACAATAGATGCTGTTATGAAATTACCTGCGCTTTCAGCAAGAACTTTCATTCGCGCCATCTGCCATATTTCCGGTGCAATCTGTGTAAATATGTCTTTGGCGCTTATTGCCGCTTCTTTTGCGATGTCGAGTATTGCCACAAACGTTGAATCCATTAGTATAACCTTTCTTCGTTAATCTGTCAAGGTGATTTATACATCAATACTGCCCTCACGTAATGCATCAAGTTTTTCTTCATGCGTGAGGGTTGATATGCCATTTACTATATCAAGCAGCGTGTCAGAATACGATATACATTCCCGTGTCGTATTCATTATGTCGTCAATTTCAGCAAGGCATTTATCTGCCCGTTTTTGTAGTCGTGTTGCGCCCTCAAGTGCATACTCTTTCATTTGCATTTCAGTCATTTTGCGCCTCTTTCATTTTCTCAAACTCTGCTATGGATTTAGCCGATGTCCTACGTGAACTTTTAAAGCCCCACGGATGAGACTTACCTTTGCCACTCATTGCTTTCGAGTGTTGTTCGGTCTGTTCAGGAGTAAACTTTGTGCGTGGCATGTACAGCTCCTTTAATATGTTCAATTTCCGATATAATGTAATCACGGTGTTTCTGCTCAATAATGATTGTCTTCGGTTTATTGGCGATATTCGTGCCTGACATTTTTGATCCTTTTTTGAGTTGGGCGATGTAGATGTCAGCCTTTTCGACAGGAAACGATAGACACCGATTATGGCTGTCATACACCGCGATATGCCGCCTCATATCTGTAGACGCGAATGCTCTGATTTGGAATACAACTGGTTTCATGATACCTCCTATATTATACATCCTTGTTTGCTCCGAAGTGGGGAGGCGGCAGTTCCCCACTATGTCGGTCATTAAGTACTGTTCAAGAGCCGCCTAATTGTGATTATTAAAACTCGTAGCGAAGTTCGTAGTTTCCGTTTTTTAAGGTTGATATTGTTGTGGGTAGAGCGTCGCAATGTGAGCTGACATCGCTGATAGTGCCAGCCATTTCGCACACATCAATAATGGCTGTTACGGATTTATCATCGCAACAATATCTGTAACTTGTTTCTGACTCAAAGAATAAATCGCAAATACGTTTCAGCGGCGCGACCTGCAACGCAGGTGTTGTGATTGTTTTTGTTGGCTCCACATGCTCTTGAGTCATTGGTGTTTCATGGACTTCCGCTGTGGCGAAAAAATCATGTACCGATACCCCAAATGCGCCCGCATATTTTGCAAGCGTTTGTGTCTTCACTGGTTGGTGTTTTGTGCGATGACGCATATACGATATACTGGGTGCGCCCGTTCCCATCATGGCTGCGAGTTCATTGACGGATACACCATCTTTGTCCATCCACCATTGTAGTGATCTTGAGAAGTCACTAAGGTTGTTTCCACGCATAATTTACTCCTTGTTTGATTGTGATTATTTAACGAACGCATCATCCATAAACGAAACGTCATCGGACTGAACTTCCGGCAATGGATCGTCTTTCGGTTCGACATCTGTAAAATCGGCATCTTCCGCATTTTCGGGTTGTGGATTGGCGTTACAGATAGTATCAACGAGGGATTCTGTACGTGATTTATCTGTGGCATCTATTTTGCCGTCAACCTCGTTTGTCAATAGATTGTCATGCTCGACAGCCTTATCAATACTCGGTGATGACGGTACATATTTAAACAATCTACGTATCACCGATTTCCGCGCCATTTCACCATAATGCTTCGACCATACGTTTTTCGTTTTCGCAATAGCCATCACGGCGTCAATGTCTTTTTTTGTCATCCACTCATGTTGTACTGAGCCATCCTTGAACCATATGATAGCGTAAGCACCAAGTATACCACCATGATCGCCAGTGGTGTGCGGTTTGTGGATTAGCGTTTCGTCGTGTCCATGTGCGATTTCAAAGACATCGTTTTCGTATACAATATGAGCCGCCATCTTTTTGACCAAGCCGGTGTTGTGTAGCAGGTGAATAAGACCGCGATACCCTGGCATAAAAACGAGCGTACCTTTATATGGAACGAGATAGGCGTGTCCCTTTGCAGGCGTAAAATCGAGTCCCGTTTCAGCCGCATTAACGATGGCAGTGAAAAGACTTTTCGCTGAACACTTCGCCGCCTCTGGACTTCTCGCAACGGCTAACAGTGCAGAGTTGATGAAGTGGTCAACATCTACATGGTCCGGCAACGACTGTTGAATTTTGATCTTATTGCGGATCAATAATCCCTTGATGGTGTTATCTTGTGGCAACTCTGTTACTTTATCTGTCATTATTTCACCTCAAAACTGTTTATTGAGTCCATTAATTGAGTTGCCTGCTCTTCGACTGACTTTTTGAGATCATCTATTATGCGCGTTATTTCATCCACAAATAAGTCAGCCAAATCGTCTTTGAGTTGATCTGTGGTATATTCGTGGAAATGAGCGTCACAGAATACATTGTCTATTATACCCATTGCTTGCTCTTTAGTCATTATTACCTCGCTTTCTTATATTGTCCGCAAGTCATCATACTGCAAGGAACTATTGGGTAACAGGTAACTTGTTGGTGAGTCACCATGGGGATCATGTGTATCATTTCAACTACTTGTGGAGGCATGGCAATGCAATAACCACATTCAAGGTCTTCCGGGAAGCTACCTTTTGCATCCAAGACCTTGTAGTGAATGCAGGTATCGCAAGTTTCATCATTTTCGCCTGCAAATAGGTGTGACATTATTTCACCTCTGGAGAAAATTCGTGTCCGCATTTAGGGCAGGTTATCATAGCATCGAGACGGCGCTGGAGTTCTTCTTTTTCTTTACGCTCACGTTCAAGTTGCTCGTCTGCCATGCGCTTATTTTCAGCAATGAGCGCGGCATCAATCTTCGCCTTTGCTTCGGCGGCTTCCTGCGCCTCTTCCTTCTCCTTGCGAGCTTTCTCTTCGATTGCGGCGGCTTTGTCCTCAAGGACTTTAAGGTTTGCGGCGGCTATAGCCTTGATCTCGCGTTCCTTCGTTTCGGCGGCTTCCTTTTCTTTCGCCGCTTTCACCTCAATGGCTTTCTGTTTCTTCTCGGCCTCTTCACGTTCTTCCCGATGAGCCTCTTCCCGTTTTTTAGCCTCTTGTTTCAATTTAATATTTTCGAGGCGTTGACGTTCCTGCTCATCACGTTCAGCCTGTTCTTTTGCGGCACGTTCTTGCTCTTCTTTCTCTCTCGCTTCGGCAATTATACGGGCATCGTCAGCAACCTTTTTCAACTGGACAAAGTGAGCCTGTTTTTTTAGATGTTCCTCAATCGGGAAAAGCTCGTTTTTAAGGTAATTAGCAATGCCGTCAATGGCTTTACCTTCCGACAGTGATTGCGCCTTCAATTCCTTACGCTTGCTCTCAACATCGAGACGCTTTCTGGCAATGAATTTGAGGCCTACTTTCGCGCCTTCAATCTCCATGATCTGTGACTCATCGGTGATGTTGATAGCGAACGCCTTGTCTTTCCATTCATCAACAATAACACCATAGTCCTGAAAGTTCTCAATCATGACTTGACCTTTTGTAGACTCCAACCCTGACTCTTTGACGATTACAGCAAGTTTGTTATCTTCCATTATTGTCTCCTCATTACTAATGTTATGTTTACGGTCATATTCATCTGCCGTTTCTTGTGCTTCATCACTGTAAGAACAACCACCCTCTTCGTCAGATTCCGCTCCACAACGATTACATATAGTAAGGTCATTAAAACCTTGAACATCATCGCTTCCACACGCACTACATCTTGTAAGCATTATTGTTTCTCCTTGTGTTTGCGGTGTTATTTTATATATCCCTTGTCGATAAACTTAGTAATCCCCTCGTCTATCCTGCGAATACTTTCCTCCATAGTGTCAAGCCTTTTCTGCATGGGCGTTCGTTCTGAAAAACGATCCTCTGCCCACTGTTGGATTACGTTGGCATAGTCACGATTCATGGTTGATGTTATGTTTATGGAAGCGTGTTTACCATTATTGGTGGCGAAGTTTAACCAAGTACCATCTGTGCCATTTGTGACACTCATGTTTTTAGCCACATTAATTACAATGCTCATTACCGCCCCTTTCTGATTCGTGCAACCGGAAACTCAGCCCCGTTGCGCATTTGAGTGAAATACGTGAACTCTCGCCCGTCATCAAGATGCGCACCATCGTTATCGCCCAGATCAATGAGGACCATTGCGAGTGCCGTGCTGACATCAACTTTCGCCTGTTTCGCAACCTCTTTCAACGCCTCCCATTTTATCACATTTTCGGTGTCAACATTTCCCCACGATTCCGGCTGACGTATGATGCGCTTAAATACATCAATATGACCTGGCTCTGAATCTTCCGGCACGACATGAGCGAGAACATTGTCATTCCAGAACGAAACAATACGCGTGAGAATTGCGGCTATTATCGGGTCATTGCGCTCAATCATGAATAGATGTTCTTGTAACCTGAATCCACCAAGCAACACAGGAACGAATACGCGTTTCCAACCAGTGCATAACATTTGATGTTGACATTGAAGTAGTACGTTGAATGGCACGCCATCAACCTGCGTCGCATCCCATTCATCAGAGAGAGACGTTGTTTTACATTCGATGCCAGACGTATCATCATACATAGCACCTTTGTAATAATGATCCCCAAGCGTATATCCGTCTGGATGCGAACGAGTAAATTTAACGCCATTCTTGTCTAAAATATCTGGGATAAATTCAAGCATACTGGAATCTTGCTGAATGTCACAACGCAACTCTTCACTGGCAAATTCGGCAAGTGCAGACTCATAACGATTGCCAATTTTCATAGCCTCATTCAATTTTACTGGCTCAACATTATAAACCTTGTGGACGAATATATCAATCGCGTTCGCATATTGATTTAAAGATTTACCATCAGCGTCAGAGAATATCGCGCTTATCTCGCTTGAACCAAGATAGTCACGCCTATTTGCAAGCTGTTCGGGTGTTATCATTTATTTGCCTTCCTTAATCCAACAACGATGCCCCATCTCAACCACCCGACAATTAAGTCTAAACCAGAATCCCAAGCGATACCAACAAGGGGAATTATGGCAAAGCTCTTCTCCAGTGTTTCAAATCTTAACGTCATATCACACCTTCCAGTTTAGCGGCTTGACTTTGATGCCATTTGACTCAACAAATATGTTAACCAACATTCCATCGTGGAGAGATGTAAAGTGCCCCCCGTCCACAAACAATTCAATGCCATTATATTCTGTCATTGTTGCTCTGAACTTTCGCCCGTTCACTTCTTTCGTGAAATATGCGTCAACTTCATCGGAGGTGGCTTTGCGAAGATCTTCTACTACAACCGGAAATGTAATCCCGTCTGAAAACGTAACCCATTTAGTGTCTATAGTTCCCTCTGGCGTGACAATCGCTGGCTCTCCATTCCCCTTCACATTTATAACAATGTCGCCAACCTTGATTTGATTCCTGAGATATGCGGTGATGGCGGTTTCCACCTGAGCGTTATAAATTCCATGCCACATGACATACTTGCCGTTGTTGGTTTCGCTGCCAAAAATCCCAAGCTCTTTTTTGATAAGGCTCAACCTCGTTGTTGGCCCCGCGTTGAAAGATGCCTCTGTTGTAAACGGGAGGCTGCATTCGATAGTAACAGCAAACACACCATCTGGTTTCACGCCAAATGTCTCTGCGGTCACACGGGGAATATCGGGAGTGTTGTGGAAATGATACGTTTCGATAATCCACCCCTTACTGTGGAGATTACAAATATCTTGCGTATCGTATGAACTTAGAAAATCTGATTGCCCATCACTCCAAACAGTCACATTCGTCACAACCTTTTTCTTCTCCGATATCTCGCTATCCTTGATGTCAACGTGTGCGACTTTCTCAAGGAGGCGAACCATAGGTAAGGCGTTTTCTGGAGTGGAATCTATTTCCCATGCCCGATATGTATCGCAGCAGTCATCAGCGCATTTATCCCTGTATGCCCTCAAGGGACAAACGCCACATTCGCCATCAGTATCGTTTTTACCACCGTATATCTCACACAAACTGCAAACATCGGTTTCCGGCGTTTCACCTCTCGCCAGTGGATACCATTTCTCTTTCAGGGCTTTCTTGCAAGCGGCGGTATCAACTTGATCCTTATGAGTTCCGGCTGGCTGGAGAAGTTCACGGAAGCCTCCGTCATGATTTTGCACCGTCTCGCATTGACCGCCGGCACGATAGACTGAATTTGTAAACCCAAGCCAATAGCTACCTATCGGTGGATTGTTGGTTATCACGCCCATATACTCATATTTCTTGCTAAACACATCCCCTGCATTATACGCAGACACACGCCCTTTCGCTTCAAAATCATGCTTGCATTCATTACAATCTTTCATCCTACACCTCCTGAAATATGTCAACAACATTGCCGTTTAACGCCTTCGCCCATTTGCGCCGCTCGGGTGACTTTAATTTCATGTGACCGTTCACAACCTTTGACACAATAGACTGATTGCGACCTACCTTGTTTCCGAATGCTTGTTGCGCTCCCATGCCAGCAACGTTCCCATAATGCTGGATTACCATGGCTCGCAAGTACATGTTAGGATTGTTATGTTCCATGGTGTCTCCTTAAATGTTATAATTGGGGGCTGATCGGGTTTGCTTTATTAACCTATTTGATCCGGGAGTTTGCAAGCCTAATGAGTTTTCCCACAGCCCCATTTTCACCTACACTTTACCAGTAAATTTTACCACCAACAGTCAAGCCGTCCGGCAATTCCGTTACCTGAGTGTCGCGCAGGTCAAGATAACCACCAACAGTCAAGCCGTCCGGCAATTCCGTTACCTGAGTGCCTCGAAGGTCGAGATAACCACCAACAGTCAAGCCGTCCGGCAATTCCGTTACCTGAGTGCCTTCAAGGTCGAGATAACCACCAACAGTCAAGCCGTCCGGCAATTCCGTTACCTGAGTGCCTTCAAGGTCGAGATAACCACCAACAGTCAAGCCGTCCGG
>Ga0075122_10003292_pt1 | contig 10202 bp, 12 predicted proteins | sample AntAceMetag02UKB_FD_69790 | JGI IMG/M metagenome (GOLD analysis project Ga0075122, IMG submission 69790) | Saline lake microbial communities from Ace Lake, Antarctica - Antarctic Ace Lake Metagenome 02UKB | ecosystem: Environmental > Aquatic > Non-marine Saline and Alkaline > Saline | place...
TGGGGTTGCTGCTGTTTGAATATTTCGCCCAAAAGGGAAAGCTGTTTTTGCTGCTCCTGTTTCTTCTGCTGACCTGCAAAGATTTGAAGCATTTGCATTAATGAATTAGACGTGCTCCCTGCTGGGCCACCGAGTGAATCTTTATTTAATCCTTGGAATGTTATCGCCATCTTTACACCTCAAGTATTTGAGATAATTTGCCGTAATTTATTGCGTCAGGCTTCCCATCTTTGAATATTACAGCTTCCGGGTAAACTTCCACCACATCTTCGGCAATGAAACCAAACTGTCTGCCGGGCGATGTCTTTTCTGGATAATCGAGAATAGCCTTTTGTGTGTAATCGAAGGTTACGGGCTGAATGCATTTAACCCTTGGGCCACACGGCTTAATGTTTTCTTTATATTTTTTAGATGAAAGCGCATACGCCATCATAGCGGCGGGAGCCAAATCCTGCACAAGCCCACTCTGCTGAGTCGGACCCTGCACAATAGGCTCAAACGCCTTTGTGCCGAATGCGGTATTTAAGAAACTGAGTGCCGGATTGTTAAACGGTTGGCCCTCCTGGAACTGCCTGAAAATATCTTGTAGGCCCTGGGTTTCAATTCCACGCTGAGTCTCCCCGCCCATTGTCCCTGCACCAAAGATCGAATTGAGAAGATTTTGACCGCCTGCCTGCTGCCTGTTTAGCGAAGATTCTTGACCGCTGAATAATAGCTGTGCAAGCTGTGCATCAAGTCCCTGCTGAACGTCAGCACCTGCCCCGGCAATAGCCCTGTTGGCTGCCCCCGAGCGCCCCGCATTCTGCCCGATAAAAGATTCCTGTATCATGGGCAGTATATCTTCTTGGAACCCCTTCAAAGCAGGATCACGTATCGAGGTATTGAAAAAGTCAGTCGTGGCCTGTGGGTCAAAGTCCGCGAGGGAAGTCTGTAAAGCCTGTTCACCGGTTCCAAAAAGGCCACCCTGCCCGAATAGATCACCGGTTGCTCCGAATAGCTGATCCTGAATTGAAGACGGACCGGCAACGGTTTGACCACCAAACACTGGCCCCGGCTGTCCAAGCTCACCACCCAGCAAGGTTGTAAGCTGGTCAAGTAAATCGGTCTGCCCCGGTGTTAAAGTTGGAGCGTTGCCTATCTGCTTTGCATCTTCTGACGATCCGAAAAGAAAATCACCTATGCCACCCATGTCATGCCTCCAATATCGTTAAATCACTCTTTTTAAATCCCCACCGCTCAAACTTTTCAGGTGTTGCGGTTGAGAATACTATACTTTTCAATTCGTGCTTTTCCTGTATTTTTTTCAGCAATCCCCATGCCTCACCGATTATTCCCCGGCCCCGGTATTCCTTATCAACACAAAGGTGCTGCACCATTATTTTCCGGGTTAAAGGATTGATTGTCGCCCACATATAGCCCTTTATAACAAATCCATCCTGCTCTACAAATGCACCCAATATGCTTATTGGATTGTTGCATATTGCAGGGCCAAGCCGGTAAAGATCGTCAATATCAAAATCAAGGGGTTCAACCTGTTCAATTAATGAACGTGGTATTAAGTTGAAGTCTCTGATCGGTATCCATTTTAGTCCGGTTCCCTTGCGCATAATATGGATATTTCCTATCTATTGCATCCATTATAACCAAAAGAGCATCCAGCCGGGTCGTGTTACCCCTTGCGTTTAACATCAAAGCAACAGCCATCTCTCTTGTTCTCGGATATTCCAACTCTCTTTTCTCATCTTGCGTAAGTTCAGGTATTTCGGATTCAATCAGGGCTTGAAATTCTGAGTCCGTAACAAACTTTGATTCTATGTCATCAATATTGTAACCAGCCCTGATAGCATTATCGGTCAGAGTGTCGAGATGATCTTGCGTAGACCCGCCACTTTGAGACTCGATTAATTTGTCAGTATTTTTGTTTATACAAACTCGCATATTTTACCTCAATACAAAATAAAGATTACCTAATGTTCCGGTTGGATTGAGTGTCTTTGACCATACAATAGTGAATCCATCCGCATCCAGAGAGAATAGTTCCCCGTTGTGCACGTTGGTTCCGTCAGTGATAAGTGAGCAATTACTATTTGAAAATCGCCATGTCGAAGCTACCGCATTGTGATTATCGTACAAAACTAAATGATCGGCTAATGTATCAAATCCGATTGACATTTTGCCTGCTGCACCGTTAACCAAACTTATAATAAAAATTATTGACGGTTTAAAACCAACCCCGTCAATACTCTGGTTTCCAGCAGCCACCGACATATCTCTAATGAACGATCCAGCATATACGCCCGAATCCCATTCAGGCAAAGTCCCGGCAGCATTCACAAACAGTTTTTCATTTGCGCTACCTATCGCAAGTTTTGAAAGCACCCCCACTGCCGAAGCATAAAGTAAATCGCCAATCGTATAGGATGACAACCCAGTGCCGCCTGAAGCAACGGCAAGCGCATTAGTAAGCGTTAGGGTGTCAATCCCTGCTATGCCTGCTGTAATGTCCCCAACAAATCGATGAGCCCCGGTAACTATAGAATCTGCCTCGTTATCAGTCTTGGCTCCAAGCTCCTTTTTTAATTGAGTAACGAGAGAAAACAGATACTTGGCTAATTCGTTCTTGTCTTTCGACAAAATAGCTTTTTCATCATATGGAAGTTGAACAATATCAGGCACGGTTCAGCCTCCCTAATGGTTTAAAAAACGGCATAATTGCATGTATTTGTGGAGCCCTGCCCGATTCGGTATGATAAAGTCTTATCCTGTGTGAAGATCCAACGGCCCCGGCGTATAGCCGAACCCATGACTTTTCTGCCGACTGGTCAAAGCTAAGTGTTTGAGTTACATACGGAACGTCCTCGAAATCTAAATAAAAATCAACCGAAACATCAATATCACCTATCGAAGATACAAGAAAATCAATATAACCGAGTCTGGCTTTCATGCCTGCCTTGGTGTACGGATTCCACCGCCCGGACATAACTTCAAAAGATATATCCGACCCATCGTCTTGCCCTGTGTCGTTAAGTTTGAAAACCTTACCAGATAAATCTCCAGCAAGTATAGTCGGGAACCCTGCGCTATTCGAAGATTCTAACCACGGCCCCGTGTCATTCGCCCATGTAACCCCGGCTGATTCTGTCCACGTTTGCCCGGACTCAACCGTGTAGTCTCCCATGACCGTAAACGGAAATCCGAAATTGGCCCAGCTTGCGTCATCATAGTTTAGCACAAGCGCCTTGTCAGAGTCCGTATTGCCAGGCGACGGGTACAACATGAGAAGGTGTTCTAAAGAATCATCACGCCACGAAAAGGCAGCGCCAACATTCGCAGAATCAAAAGACTCTACTATGTCTGGTATTTTAGAATCGATTCTATCGACATTAATTCCATCACAAATTGTTACACCGATCTTAGACATTGCGAATGTATCTTGCTTTAGGGCTATTGGGCTGAAAGGTGCCGCTGATCCTTCATACACAGAAATTTGTTCCCACCTGAACGGCAAGACGGAGTTTCCAGTATATTTTAAAATCCAGACAGAAGAATCAAAATAAACAACTATATCGTCGCCCCGATAGGCGACACCTTGTATCCATTCCGCTGTCGGGCAGTCAACGAACTCGTCACCTGTCCAGTCTGCAGGGTTTCCAGCGGCACACCATCTCGCTCTTTGTGGATACAGTGTTCCTCCCTCTGTATTTCTGAACGTTATTAACCTTTCTTTTTGAACCGCAAAAAACGCAACGGTTGTTACGTCGTTGCCGCCCCCGTCAATATCCATATCGAAATCTGCTACCACTGTTCCGTTGTAAGTCCTGGGGCGGTCGTTGTTGTTGGTCATATACATGGTGCCGTCCCAATTGACCCAATTGATAAATTCTTGATCCGAACCACTCAACTTATCCGACCCGTCAATATCGGTTAAAACTCCGGCTGAATTTGTGAACAGTCTTTTGGTATCGTGAACTAAAAGTTCATTTGATCCGTCTGTCTTAACATAGTTCATCAACCCTATAATTGGGTGAGCGTCCCCCGTATCTGCAAACTCTGTATATCCGAGTCTCTTTTGAAGAATACCACGCCTTAAAAATGCGTTGTCCAGCGTCTTGAAAGCATCCTGAGGCAACAGCCACGGCTCAAGATCAAGCTCAAGGCCGACTCTGAAATTTGCTATTAAAAATGGTTGATAGCTACCCATTATCTAAACCTCACAATTGCGTCATCTTGTAAATTTGGGGGGAAGATAGTCCGTCCAGATGCACCCATGTCGAGCCTGCCTACCGCGTCTCGGGCTTCTATTTCACCAGCAAGGCTTCTGTATTGATCGTTTGCTGTACCCTGCATATTGATAGTATCTTGATACCCGAGTTCTTGCAATTTGCCAACCAGACCCTCGCGTTTATTCATTAATTCAGAATATCGTGGTGTTCCAATTGCATCACTCATTTGTTTATTGAGTTCTGATATCTGACTTTCTATCTTATGTTTTCCTTTCATCGCGGGGTTTAAAAATTCTTCAACACTACCACCCCTTGCAAACCCCTCTATACCCTGAACCGTGTGTTGCAATTCATGCAGAATGACCTCTCTTGCTTCACCCATATTCAAATCGTCGCTTATGTATATATTTTTACCGGACACATACCCTTTAGCCCCACGCATACTTGCACTATTAGCAGGTATCTCTGATATTTTATAATCCCAAGGCAAGGATGGGTACGCCTCGTATAATTTATCATGTTTGAACACGTCCCCAAGCTCTGTCACTCTAAAATGTTTGCTACGAGCTTCCTTCATTACGTCCTTAAATGGAACATAATCATTGTTTCCTTTGGTGTTTTGCCCAATAATACGAGCAGCATCATCGTCAATCTCAGACCTCCACATTCCGTCCATACCCTTAAACCATCCGGTCTCTTTCCTGACGGCCTCAGAAGTCTCACCGGCTTTACGCATCTTTTTTGCAAGAGGCAAAAAGTCAGCTACTTTCCCAGCGCCCTTGATTCCCCGGAATATCCCTCCAAGTAAAGGTATTGTTCCAACCGAATTAGTAAACGCATCAAGATAGTCAAACCCGGCATCCTTATACCGGCCCTCGGACAACGCTATTTCGGCCTTGTTACCAGATGCGAGTGTGTCCCCTACAGCTATGGCCTCACCACTACCAGGGGCTACGTTTGCTCCAAATTCTCCGAGAATCTTCATTGTTTGAGCAAGTTCTTTTAGCTTTAACATTTTTTCATCAAACGTTGGTATCTGCTCACCGGTAATTGTGCTCGTGGGCCTACCGAACAACGAACCTAAAACCTTGTGACTGCTACCCATACCTAATATTTCGAGCAAATCATTGTCCATTGATTTGTTTCCGGTCGAAGTTTATAACCGCCCCTGGGTTGTCCTGCACCATCTCAACGACTTTGGCGAGGCCCTTGAATACATTATGCGAGGCGTTTCTTTCCTGCTCTGAAGACTTTTGAACACCGAGCATGTTGTTTGAAAGGTTTTGAATCTCAAGCAACATTCTCCGGGGAGCGCAGTCGTTTAATTTCTTGAAAGCACCCTTGTCGTCAGTCCACCCGGTTTCAATGTAGTTAGGGCATTGCTCCATTCGGTCAAGGAGTCCGGCGAAATAACAATCTTTGAATGTGCAGGTATCTTGCATATTAATCCTTCGTGGCTATTATGCAATTATATGCTGCTGGTCGCCATGTGTTAGCCGTTGCTCCACCCGCCGTAGTTCCGGAAGCCGCACCTGTTGAATTAACCACACCCGAAATATTTGAGTCTTGAGACCATGATTGATTAGCGTCTATAGCCCCTGCCCCTGATCCACCGGCAATACCCTTAACTGTATGCACATGAGCAATTACTGTGTTGTAGGTGTGTGAGTGGTTTGGCTGAGTCCATGTACCTGTAGCGTGAGCAATTCCACCAGCAAGGCCACCCGCCACCGATCCTTTTGTGACAAATACAAGTTTATCATTTACTGTGGCATCTATCGTGAACCCTGTTGGGGCAGCGTCTTGATAAAAAAGCATCTTTGACCCAGACGGTATAGCTCCGTCGAGGGCTCCCGCACTGGTCAATTGAAGTTCGTTGCCGTCCTCGTCTTCGAAATGAAGCTCTGCCTTGCCTGCAACATCTTTTAAATATAAGAAACCCTTGTTTGCAACATTGGCAGGCGTAGCGATTGGCTCATGAAACGTAATCTGTCGATGTTCTCCATGATCTGCCTGGACCCCGGCAAGAGCCATGTAATGATCGACATCTATACGCTCTTGTGTATCTGTTTTTTCGTCTCTAATTCTCAGCGCACCCTCTGACCTGTCGGCGCTATCTGCTGGAATTGCCTCGTATGCTGCGTTCCAATTGTTCGAAAAGGCTGTCATGTTAGAACCTCGGCTTTCCTCTCATGCCCAAAGGAAACTGCTTGACCTGTTTCGTGGCGCATGAGGTTAGGTGAAATTTTCTTAAATCGAACAGTCTTGACGCTTCGTCGTCTTCCCCTGCTTCCTGCAATATCTCAATAGAAGCAGAATAGGCAATCAGCGGCCCCCACTTCTTGTCTGACGGGCTTTGATCGGTTGCGGTAAGGTCTGTGGGTTCCTGGGAGATAGAGGCAAATTTCAGGGTATAGACTTCATCAGGGACCGGCCTAATATAAACAACACGGCCATAAACCAGTATTGCGGCAGGCTGGTCTCTCTCGTCTGCTTCGTCGTTATCGTCTTCAGGGTAAATCTCAAAGAATTTATTAATATCTGTGTAAAGTTCAACCGGATAAACAACATCATCTGAGTCTTTAATCGTGACCGTTCCGCTGACCGTTAAAACATCGGATGCAAGAGTCGTTTCTCCGGTGCCGGCCACTGTCGTGTATTCTGTAAACCCATCAAATTCATGGGCAGAAAGATCAAAGGGAAGAACGAGCGTGTAATAACTATTTATAGCATCGTCAAGATCAGTATTTGAAAGCTGATTCGTGCCAGGTCTTCCGGTTAATTTTCTAACCTTCGTCCGTATGTCTGCAAGGGTCCAATCCATTTTGAGTCCTTAATTTTCTTTCAAGTATAGATATGTATGCCAGCACTATTAATGCCAACGGTGGCAAATGAAGAGGAAAACTAACAAAACAGTTCACAGCCACGCCAATCAAAACAGCCGCTGGAATTATTGCATCCAGAGTCATTCTTGAATAAACGTCAATTGCGTATCCAAAGATAAAAAGCGGTCCCATGAATCCAATGCCGAGCCATATTTGAATAAATTCGTTATGGGCATGGAGTTGACCCGTTACAAGCGGCCACAATCCCACACCTACTCCCAGAACAGGATTTTGCCAGATTGCAACGTCTCCGAGGTGCCAAATTCTTACCCGTTCAGTTACAGCAGAAGAGGTAAACGGATCTTGATAATACATATAAAATGCAACACCGACCAACACGGCAACCATAGGCCATGCCTTACGATTTTTAGCAAACCAGTAAAAAATCAGCATAGCAGCAAGAGCCAGGACGCCACCTGTGGATTCGGCTAAAATAAGGCCCGCAACAGGTATGAAAACAATCAACTGCTTAAAATCCATGTATTTATAGCTCCAGCATTCAGTTATGGGCATCCATTCCTTACGCCAAAATGCAAAGAAGCAGAAAGCAAACAGCGCAGAGGCCTCGTTCTGATTTGCCATCAGACCAACCGGGTGATTACAAGTTGCTTTCATTAAACCAAATGTGACTATACCAAATGGATCAACCCCCATAGTTTGCAATGAAATGAATATGAAATTTACCACCGTGATAAAAACCATGCTATTTAGCAGAACTTTTTCGCTTGTGTACTTGAAAACAAATAAGGCCACAACCCCGAACAAAACAGCATTCTTAGCAAGATACGAGACTTTCTGAATTGCCTGTATATCGTACCTGAACGTAGTCACGCCCCAAGACACGATGACTAAAGCAACTAACATGCCAATCCATTTATTAAATTTATGGAAAACATACCCCGCAACGATAATCCCCGTCCCAAGTTCAAACAGAAATCGCATTGACGCCCGCATTTGATTTGCAGGGACCGGAATACGAATCAAGGCAACAGCCAGCAATAAGCCGACCGCTGCCAGGTTCCATTTATTGTTTCTTAATGTATTCAGCCCACACCGCCTTTATTTCGGTATTATCACCCCCTGTGGAAGCATTGAATATTTCCAGCGATATTACCGCACCGTCTACGAATAGTGCTGCACCCGTGGCGTCTGGTGTAAGCGTCAAGACATCGTTTTTCGTATCAAGGGACAAACTCGTTGATGCGACAACGGCCTGATCTCTGGTAGTGCCAAAAACCGTATCGTCTTTATTCTGGGTAAGTGCCCAATCAATTCTAACGTCCGTGCCGGTAGCTTCGCTTGAGCTTATACTGGCATAAAATATCATGGTCGATACATAATCATCCGGCGTAATAAAAGACCACTGGACCGGCGTCACTTCGGTAGAATCATCATACAAAATAGCTGCTACATCATCCACTGTGGCAAGAGCCGGACCCGTGCTGGAAAGTATCGGCCCGGTTCCGTCTACCATTGTGGCACCGAGAGGAAAATTAATCACTCCGATATTATTTACGATGTTCGTGGCCGTTACAATATCGGTTCCGACAAAAGCAGACTGTACAGTACCCGTAGGCGTGATATTACCGGATAGTGTAGCTGCACCGGAAATAGTGGTTGGCCCTGATAAGGTATTGGTGCCTTTCGCATCAAACTTTTTTTCGGTGGCGATATCGTTATAGAACCGTTCCTTTTGCCTGTGGGGTATTTCAGCGTTTGCCGGAACAACGAGCAGACCGATCATAAAAATTGCCAGGATAATTGAGGCCACGGTTGACCCTTTTACGAGCTTGTTGATTTTGGTGGCCTGTCTTTTAACTTTCATTTCAAGATCCCCGACTCTTTCTCGTAGAGCCTCGGCTTTGTCGTTCATTTTATCGAGCGTCTTTCTAAGCGCGCTTGGGGTTGTTACGTCATACTGGGCTACTTTCTTCATGTTTTCGCTCCTTTGATGGCTCCAGGTAATCCATATCGGTTGGCATCAGAGCAAAGCGGGGTTTTCTCCCGATCATTTGTCTTTCGGGATTCGGGGCAGGATCATCCATATGCCTGATCGTTTTTGGATCATCAGGCGGTGCATAAATGGGCGTTGATCTCGATTGAAGGTGCTTAATAACCGAACCCGGCAAGGAATGTACCTGCCCGTCAATAAGCCTCCAGTTCACGTTCAAGTATGTGAACGTTAATTCAACACCCGGCATATCAAGGTTTTGAAACATAACATCAACCCGTTTTTCCTTTTTCAGTGCCTTTGCAATGTCTGCGTTGGCCTTTGTAACCCGCTTTTTCTGCTCTTGTAATCTTGTTTTTTCTTCTTTATCCATACCCATTTTTATGCCCTCCAGATAGGCTTATGCCCCCCGGCGTCAACCGGGGGGGCTTTGTTTAAGCGTTAATGTCTCCATGATCAACGTCACGATCAGCCAGGATTGCTTCGAAATAAATCTCATCTCCGTTATCCATAAAAGCGGCGGCAATGGTTACGCCCTTTCCACCAATGACCTTAACATAGTCATCTTCGACTGATGCCGGATCGGTTTCAAGAACTGATTTTTCGTCATACTCGGAAACGTAACCACCCGTTGATTTCCATATCGGCGTATCGTTATCGCCGTCGCCGTCGTTGTCGTGTCGCAAGTACCAAAGTTCAACACCGTCTCCGGCCTCACTCCACCACTCGATTACAATTGGTTCACCGTCTGCGGCATTTGCATTCACCAGTTTAATGTGACTGGGAACGAACCCCAAAGGTAAATCTACTTCTGCTCCGTCGGCCTCAAAATGGCCTGTTCTAATCTGCGTCATTTTGTAGCCTCCTTATGAGTGTGTAACGACCAGCAAATGAATAAAGCTGTCGTTTAGGATTCTTGCCACCCAGACTTTTTTCCAGCCTGAACTCGCCTCACGGTTTAGGGGATTCGCAACCCCACCGGATTCGAAACTCTTGACAATGTTCTGCAAACCAAGGAGAGTTACATCCCCATATGCGTCCATTCCGATGATTGGAATGTTGTACTGAGCCGGATCGTCGGTGGTCACGTTACCAATTGAGGTTTGGTGCCATCTCACATTTCCGGTTGCTCCCCATTCCGTC
>Ga0075122_10003294_pt1 | contig 10198 bp, 13 predicted proteins | sample AntAceMetag02UKB_FD_69790 | JGI IMG/M metagenome (GOLD analysis project Ga0075122, IMG submission 69790) | Saline lake microbial communities from Ace Lake, Antarctica - Antarctic Ace Lake Metagenome 02UKB | ecosystem: Environmental > Aquatic > Non-marine Saline and Alkaline > Saline | place...
GAACTATCGAAGCAATATCGCGAATCGCAGAAAACCAACGGCAAAGTCGCCAAAGCTGAGCAAGTCAAAGCTACAGCGCGAATCATCGCCACTTCGACAGCGGCACCTGCTAAGGCACCAACAGCCCCCGCCGAAGGTCAGCCTCTTGGCACATTCGTGTTATAGGTTCCCACACCACACGCCCAGCTTAATTGCTGGGCGTTTTTTTGTGCCCAACGGCAATTGAACAGGTGATCGCCAAAACTTTTGCCGCATAAACCGTGCTGTCACGTACAGACCAACGGCAATAACAGCCTTATATTGCCGTTACGAGTCTTTTATGCTTTACGTCGGAACGTCGCACCTGGAATACGCCCACGCCACAGTTGCCACAGTCGCCGCTATGCCATTGGAACACAATCAAATCGCCGTGTTCTGCCGCTACTAATACAATCCTTCATGTCTAACATTCCGTGCCACAATCGCACTCGTAAAGTGTCACACGTACGGGGAGTAGATTGTGGCCTATGACACATGTTAACAAGGCATGACATAGGTTGACAGTACTTGGTTCCCTTTGACCTATGTCAAATATATTTGACCTGTATTGACCTGTATTGACCCCTTTTGACCAGCTCTTTCAAAAAAGAACTTGCCGCCATTGCTCTGGTTCTGTAGACTTCAGCAGGAGAGCGCCTCGCCTCCGGCTCCGCTTTCCAACCACTTCTCCCAACTTCTCACCTCTTCTCACCACTTCACGGGATTTCTAAACTTCATCGCACTTCTCCTCACCTCTCACCTCTTCAACTCATCTCTTTCCTGGGCTTGGTACACCGACAAAATAGATTTAGCCCCCCAAGGGCGGTATCCTGGCTCTGGTCTATTTTGGCCGGTTACTTATGCCTATATCTTATATAGTATACCTCTTTTAAAACTTGAGAACACGAACAAACTTGAGGCAAGGAAATCAGCCTACCGTCTGCCTACAGCACCAACAGAGACTCAAAATTTGCCCACTTTTTCCAGTCTTGGCTCACGAGTGGCTCACGAACGGACAGCACATGGCTCACTCGCAGCCCACAGAGAGTGACAGCCGAGGTCAACATCAGCACACCTATATCCTACACCCTATAACCACTCGATAAGGAGCAAGCATGACAAAGAGACACATAGCAGGTTACAGTATCTTAGCTGCTATATTATTACCTCCTATCGCTCATATTTTTATACAGTGTCCTATCATTCCAATTGTTCTTATCATTACAGTACTATTAGCCTATGCCCTTCATCTTCTGGATGCAATATAAGGAGCAAGCATGAAATGGAACATATATCTACGCAACGGCTTACGATTGCAGATTGAAGCTACTTGCTTGAGCCATGCAATCGAGATAGCAGACTATCGTCAATATGATTATACGTTCATTGAGTTGGTACAGGAGATGAATGATGAAACAGCCATTACTAATCTGTAACTACGCAAAGGAGTGCTTGAATCCAGACTGTCCTTGTGTTGTACCCCATGAACATAGCCCTCTATGTGATGAACTGTGCAGTTACCTGTTCAAAGGAAGGAAGTGCATCCCTTGGGAAGGGAATATTAACATGCCACCAACTGAGAAACACTTGATTGTTTGGGTAGAAACCTTTTGGGGAGAGTATAGCCCAACATACTGTTCTTCTCTCAAGGAAGTACGTGAAGCTGTAGAGAACTGTACTAATAGCAGATACATTGTAACCCGCAAACTTGAGCTTATTATGGAACTAAAGGAGGTAGGTAGGGCATAACCACTTACTCAGCACTCACAAATTGAATAAGTACAACGACAACGATGTCCTACCTGCTTCAAAGGAGTAAACATGTCACAAACAACAGAAGCCCGAGATGAAGGCCCACACGAATTCATCCAGCACAATATGCAGCACCTAGAAGTATGGCTAGGTAAGCATGATTGGTTTGAAATCTTCCGAGAAGAAAGAGGGGTAAGCACATTGGTGACTGAGAGGCGCTGTACGTATCTTTCACCGATGGGTCTTATATGTAGGGTGACCTACCACATTACAGGAACAGGGGGTGACACGACTGGAATTGTAGCAGCTATCTCAACAGAATAAGTACCCAAAAAATTGTTTAAGGAGTTACACGTGTCAAATAAAACTATTACCCATGCCTCTATTCAAGACCTGTTGATAAAGAATCCCAGTGCAGCCTGTCTCTACAAGAACGTTCGCATCAATGCAGACGGTAGCATGGCTTCCTGCAACGCTTCCACAACTCGTACCCCACTGAACTATGCTCTTGGTTGTGTTACCTACGGAAACTCCGGTGATGCAGGTATCTTCTGCTACACCTCCCTTGAGAAGGCCAAGGCTGCTCTTGAAGCAGACAAGAGGTTCCGCAGTGGACTACAGGGAGCAATCCTTTCAGTCATTCCAGTGGGAGCCACAATGCGTGGTGCAGACCTTGTTTCTCCTCCCAATCGCTCTGACCAAGCCTACATTATGACCGCTACTGGTGTCATTCCTACTTCAGTAGTCTTCAAGGAGGTTACTGAAGTAGACATTACTGATGATGTTGATTATGTACTCATTGGTAGGGCGGGCAGTCCTGACCTTGGTAAGCGCTTCAAGCTGAGCTACAAAGGTCAAACCATCGCTACCATTGGTCTGAATGGGGCTGTCTCTGTAGCAACCGGTTTCAAGGTAGTTGCTACTAATAGCAATACTGACTCTGTTTGGTTCAAGGTTTACAAGGTCTAAAAAACCTAAGTCTAAACTGCTGTACAAGGAATTCAGGAGAGGGGTGTAACAGCCCCTCTTCTATTTGAAGTAAAATGATACAGATAGGAAGTGACCCCGAGTTTGAGCTTCGCTCCAAATCAGGCTTTGAACGCTGCGACCAAGCCTATAATGATACTGCACCAAGAGAGGTTTTTCACAAAAGAGCTCACTTTAGCATGGGTAGCTTTGGTACAGATGGTTGTTCCAATACAGGAGAGATGCGGCCCCATCAAGGTACACCAGCAGAACACACTAAGAACATAGGTGAACTGCTCAAAGCAATCAATGAAGCCATTAGTCGCAACAAACAGGTTTTTGCTGGTAGTGGTATTCAAGTTCCTCTTGGTGGGCATATACATTTCTCAAGCACCCCTAACACAGTAGAGCTACGAAGTGCTCTTGATATTGTAATAACTGAGTACCTTAGAACTGTTTCTACACCCAAAAGCCTTGCTATGAGGGACCGTTGCGGTTATGGAGCAAACGGCTCCTACAGGCCTAACAATTGGGGTTGGGAGTATCGAGCTCCTCTTTCTTGGATTGCACACCCTATTATAGCTCGTGGGGTATTAGAGTCTGCTTACCAACTTGCCAAACTCCATACTGACATGTTCATACAGAGCTATGATAAAGGCTCTCGTGAGTTCCTTAAGCTCTTTACCAAACCTACCGATATCCTATCAATTTGTGAGGATAGTGCTGGCCCCATACTTGAAAAATACTTTGACTTCATAGACGAAATGAAGAGAGAAGGATTGTTTATAGAGGACATAGAGGTTCTTCAAGCATGGAAGATTCGTAGCAAACGTATTGTAGAAAATACTGGTGCGGATGCTAACGAAACCCTCATAAACACAATTGGGCCTATAATCAGTATTGATGATGTAGCAGGAGCACATACGGCTTCTTTAGCACATATGGCTTCCTTCTACAATAATCTACTTCCTCGCTTATGCACAAATAGACTTTTTAATACAGTAGTCAATCATACCTCTACTGAAAATGTCCTAATCGGCTTATCCCCAACGCAAGAAGAAGAAATTCTACTACTGAATATGCCTAATTCCCCTACAATAACAAGAAACTTCAGGGTAATTAGAGAGAGAAGACATACAAGCTTAGTAGACCTTGTACAAGGCTATACTACTCTTAGATATGCACATAATTATGTACATACTACGAGTGATTTGGCTGATGAAATAACCACCAGATATGCAAGAGATTATTCAGGAAGACCCTCTATTACTCTAAACACCAGCTTCTTTAATAGACAGGATTGGCTTGATTGTCTTAAGCTGATTCTCTTATCTATTATGAACGAGCACTTCTCTTTCACTTGGACTCCTCACATACCTAGAATAGAAAACAACATTGACACTGTAGAGAAGGTATCAAAGTTCCTCTCTTACAAACCAAAATCTGAAGCAAGGAGAAAAGCAATTTGTGTGGTATAGCAGGATTCTTTCGTAAAAACCCTACCGCTACTTTTGACCCTGACAAACTTGAAGCTATGTTTGTTTCTCTCCAACTAAGAGGAACAGATGCAGCAGGATGGGCTTGGGGTATGCACGATAAAGCAGCTATCTGCAAAAGCAAAGGTTCTGCTACAAAGGTGTTGACTATGCCTAAAGCACCAATGCTATTCAGGGCAGCGGCTCGTGCTCCTTGGGCACTGTACCACTGTCGTGCTGCTACCAATGGAACTAAGAACGATAACAAAAACAATCACCCTATCTTCACTGACAAAACAGTGCTTGTTCATAATGGTATAGTTCATGCTAAAAGGGACGTAGATACCCTTGGAGAGTGCGACTCGGAGCTAATAGGTCGTCTTATAGATGAAGAAGGCCCCTCCAAAGCTTTCCAACAGCTCACTGGAACCATAGCAACTGCTTACAATCTGCTAAACGACCCTAACTCCATCTACCTATACCGTGAGACAAATCCTATCTTCATAGCAGAAGATGACGATTACTTTGTCTTTGCTTCTACTTCAGCCTGTTTAGAAAAGCTGGGCTACAAAAAGACAGAGTTCTTAGACACTTACACTATCTTCAAAATAACAAGCGCCGGTAAAGAAGTAGTCGAGAAGTTCCAAGTAGTAAATACAACTTACCCAACAGGCAATTATGAAACTGGCTATGGTCAGTTTGGACACCAGTATCAGCCTAACAGATACCAGCATGGCATAAATTGGGACGATGAATCAGGAGACTTAGCTGAAGAAGCTAGATTACGGCGTGCTCGAATAGATACTCATCTTGGTGTTACCTTTCCTCCTCATTGCACCATCATACATCAAGGAAAGTACAAGTACTACTCTGTTGCTATGGTAGATAGTGTCTTACGCACTGAGCTACACGCTGAAAATAATGTAGAATACAAGGGCAAGTCCCAAAAATCAGGCTCCGAACTCTTAACAGATGACGGTAAGCTCATTCTCCTTGACCGAGAAAACAGCCTCTACTACATAGTCAAAGAAACTCCTACCGCACTAATAACTACACCAACAGGAGCGCCTTAATGATAAAACCGGATTCCCATGTATTCATTGACGGTGAAACAATGACTCTTGATGAAGCTCATACTCGTTATGGTACTGGTTCTTTTCCTTTACCAGCTATAGAAGGCACGGGTTGTTTCTCTGTTGCTGAATACATGAGAATCCCTTTCGTAGCACCACTTGGTTTTCTAGGTGGCGGTATACTTCCTATGCAGTCAAAGATGATTCTGTTTGGAGAACCAAAGACAGGCAAGTCTTTCGTAGTTATGCAGATAGCAGAGGCTATAGCCGAAAAACATGCTTGGGCTGACTTTAAGCCCCATCCTGCAGAAGACTTCATACCAACAGTTCTATACCTACAAACAGAGATTTCAGAGAGCGAGTTTAGAGGTCGCTTGTCAGGCCTACCGTCTGCCCCTGAGAACTTCTACGTCGAAACAATTCATGGCTATCAACTACTCGGTCCACACTTTGAAACTTTAGTACAGAGGGTAGAAGCATTAAGGCCTGATGTACTAATCCTTGACCCGCTCTATATGCTTATGGAAGGAGACTTAAATAGCTCGGTTCATATGGGCTTGGTACACCGTAACATAGATATGCTTATAGCAGCTTATTCCTGTTCAGTAATCATTGTGCATCACTCTCGTAAGCCTAAAGATGGAACTAAAGCCTCGATTCTAGAGGCTCTAGGTAGCATAACAATCACAGCTTTCTATGACTCTATCCTGTTCTTAGAGAAGGCTGAAGACTTCAATCTAATGCACTTTACTCTACGCCATAGCGTAGCACCAGAACCCTTACCTCTCTATCAACAAAAGAATGGTATGTTCATACCATTGAATCCATTATCTCTGCTCACTAATGAGTGGCAGACGGTAGCTGACCTCAAAGAGCAAATGGGTCTTGAGAAAGATAACAATGTCGCTAAGGCCTTAACAGGTGCTCTTAACTTGCTCTCTTCTAATGGAGCTATAGAGAAAACAACTAATCATAAGTATAGGAGGATACAGTGCTCGACTTAGTAAGGAAAATAGGCTGGTTTCCTTGTGGAAAGGACCCCTCTCTTATAGAACGCTTTCTTACTGCCCCTGCTAAAGAGGCTCCTCTTGGTGTTTTTGCTAAGGGCTACTTCAGGCTTTATGTATACTCTGAAAACTTGTACTGTTTTTATGCAGACGTGAAAGAGAAATCTTGGTCTTTGGTACAAGTAAGCCTAAAGTACAATCCTTCTTGTCACTATGCTGTTGTGGAAGAACAACTTGGTATCTTTCAGAAGCTTACTAATCTTGCTTTTGAGATGAAAGAGTCTTTCAACTTAGATGATGCAATCAACTCTTTTTTTACTAGGGGTTCAGATAATAGAGATAGAAAAAGCCTTATGTTCAGAACATACAAAGTCTATTTTGAAGAAGACGTTGAGTTTGAGAGCACCTTAGCAGTAAAGAAAGCTTGTAGCCCTTTAGGGATAAACGTAATAGAAGACTTAGAAGGACACTCTCTCAATATACCTATTCCTAATAATCCTACTCTCTGCTTTCCTATATCTGAAGATGGAAGCGGTTATACCGATTTGATTAAGGTTGCACAAGATACCCAACTCTTAGCTACCTATTTGAAGCACTTGAATAGGAACTTGCAAAGTACACTCTTACACTCTGCTTTTGCAAGACAGAAATCAATATGGACTTTCAAAATGTCTCTTCTAGAGGTGCTCTTAAGCAACTTAGTACGATGGAAATTCCTAACAGAAAAAGAAAAAGCTTCTAATCTAGATAAGGCTAAGTACGACCTTTATGACATAAACTTTAGTTTTTCTATGGTATCATCGGCAAACCAACTATTGGTTACACAGATAGATTACTATTCTGTACAAGGGGATAACATAAGGGACTTCTCTTTCTCTTTTACTTTCTGTCACGACATGTTAGATATCCTTAACGAGAAGTATATTGAGGGCCTTGACAAAGTTCTTCAATCAAAGAAGACCTATCATAAAAGGCCTAATAGGATGTTTATATCTTCTGAGGAGATAGCTAAGATAGCCCTTGATATCTTTCCTATAGGCTATGGGTACCTTCATGTAGATATGTACATAGTGCAGAAAGTGAAGTCCAAAGAGCCAAAGATTACTCTTAATGCTCCTATAAACGGCTGGACTTTCACTTCCAATACTGGGGATACAGTTTCTAGTAGCAACTCATTTTCTAATGCTCTTCCTTCTTATCCTCCTATTCTTAGGGGCTATCGTTGAGTAAGGGTAAGTGGAAGAAGGGGCCTATAAACCCACGCATTACTCTATACCTGAAGATAACAAGAGCTGCTAAGAAGACGATGTGTGGTCATTGTGGAAAGGCTATTGAGATAGGTACATTCTACATACGGCTGTCCTCTGTCTATGGCAACTCTCGTTACTGGGTATTTTGCTTAGCAGGAGATTGCTTCTCTGAATGGGCCTATGCTAAACTTAAGAAGCAAGCTCTAGACATAGAGTTGAAAAGAGGCTACAACCCGCTTGACAATGACCCTTATTATCCTAAAGGAAAAGTTCACCTAGGAGTAGAATGAAAACACTATGTATCTATGCTGAAGTAGAGTTGACCGATAAGCAAGAGTTTGATGATGAAGTAAAGGACTTATGTGAGCTTATATGTGATTCAGGCTACTATAAGAAAGGCTTCATACAGATTGATTCCAGAGATAACAATAACCACAAGTACTCTCACTTCTTTAAGTCAGGCGATGAAAAGGTCAACAAGAATATAGCCATGTACAATGATAGTCCTGCTGTTAAGGGACATGAAGCTACAAGGAAGTTTGAGGTCTTCTCTTCACCGCCTAAACTATTCTTTAAGGTAGTTGGAGAAGGAGAGGCTCTCATAAACAGGCTTACAAACCCTTCTTCTAAGAAGGTTATAGCTAAAAACATACACCTACATGAGGCCTATCACTTAACCAACAAGCAAGGTACTCGATACTTTTCTTGGAATGAGTTGAGCCATAGGTATGTAAGCTTCTTTGTTAGTAAGAAAGAGCAGCATAAGAGAAAGAGGTTAACTGTTGATGAACAGATAGCTGAAATGGGACTTGCTTTGTAAGGAGGTTTGAATGAAGGTATGGATACTGTATAATGAAGACCCTGAATACGGTTATGAAATCTTTGAAAATGTTTTTGCAACTGAAGAAGCTCTTATTACATGGTTAGAACAAGTGCTTTGGCTTAAAGAAAGTATTTATTTACGGTTAGGCTCTTTTCAAGAGTGGTTTGAAAAGAACAACTCAAGACAAGCTTTTGCTCCCTATAAATGGTTTGAGCGTGAAGTTCTAACATAAGGAGGTTTGAATGAACTATCAAAGAGACGGTCCGAAGCCAAATACACCTAACAGCCCCCAAAATTAGATATGGAGGTAGTATATGTCAGCACTTTGGAATACAGATAGTTTCAAACCACCGTCAGACTTCAAGAACATTATGTCTATTGATGGTGATGTTGTTGCTGTCAAAGAGATTAAGCGACCCGATAACTTCAATGCTAGCGGTAAGGACAAAGACGCTGTTGAAGTATCCCTTGAGAACATTGACAACATCGAGATGAAAGGTGGTGCTGATGCTCCTAAGATGCCCGATGGTACATTCCGAATCACCTTTAATACGTCAGCCGTAGAAGGAAGTCTTAACTTTGCTTGGGTTGCAGCAGCACAAAAGCTAGTTACAGATGTTCAGAATGACTTCATTGGTAAGCGTGTTAGGTTTGTCAAAGAGGTTGTTAGGTTGGCTAGAGGGCAAAACCAAGAATGGGCCATCCTTGTACCTACAGAAATCCTTGGTGACAACAACGAGAATATAGAAGATGTTATTAAAGCTCTTATGGAAGGGGCTAATAATGTCAAAAGCTTTAAGAGAGCTGCTCTTGTGAACCCGAAGATTAGTGCTTCTCCTTACATGGAGAAAATCAAAGACGACACTATCTTCGCTGACTTTGGCTACGTTATAGCTGAAGACGGTACTTACGCCAAGGAGTAGTAATGCAAGTAACTGAAGTCACAAACTTTGCTCTTATAAAACAAGTGCAAGAACGACTTCAGAAAGAGCGTACGGGGATTCATCTATCTGATTTAGACTTGTGTCTCAAAGCAAGCTACTTCCGAAAGCTGAATCCCCAACCTCTCTCGCTGAAACAAGTTGTTCTATTCGCTATCGGTTTTGGTGTTCAAGAATATATGTATCCTGAAGCAGAGAAATCTTACACACTTGACGGTATCGTATGTTCTCCTGATGCCAATAAGATAGAAGTAAAAACAACTCGTGAAAGCATGAAGAACTTTGACCCTCTGCGACATGAGAACTGGACTATGCGAACCAAAGGCTATTGCAAAGTCCTAGGAACTCTAGATTACCAACTAGATGTTGTATTCATCATACCAGCAGAGGTCAAAACCTTTCACTTCCAGTTCACACAGAACGAGATAGACCTAAATTGGGAGCAAATGTTGTACCGCAAGCAGCTCCTTGAAACAGCTTTCACTACTAACATACCACCAATGCCTGACTTTCATCCTGACTGGCTATGTAAGTTCTGTGAACATTCAGGGAGTTGTTATTCACTAGGATAAGAGTATTATGTCAAGCAGAATCTGAACATAGCTCTTAATTTTGGAGGGATTATGGACAAGTGGGAACTGAGAGACATAGACATCTGGCGAGAAATTGACCCCTTGCCAGTGGTGCAAGCTGGGCATCCGTCAACAGAAGACGAGATGTTGCCAGTGTACCGTGCCATCGCCACTGCTGCGGTGAGAAAGGTGGTGGAGTGGCTGAAGGACAACAATCAGTCATCAGTTGAACTAAGGGAAGAAGGAGGATTCCACATTGAGGCCGCTGTGAGGCTCGATGGCTTCTTGGTGTTGCCTGAAAAAGAGTGGGCAGAACTCAAG
>Ga0075122_10003297_pt1 | contig 10197 bp, 11 predicted proteins | sample AntAceMetag02UKB_FD_69790 | JGI IMG/M metagenome (GOLD analysis project Ga0075122, IMG submission 69790) | Saline lake microbial communities from Ace Lake, Antarctica - Antarctic Ace Lake Metagenome 02UKB | ecosystem: Environmental > Aquatic > Non-marine Saline and Alkaline > Saline | place...
AACAAAAAATTAGATCAACAAAATTTAAATGAAGAATTTGCTGATGTTTTTTTATTGCTATCTAATTTGGCAAAAACGCACAATGTAGATCTCGAAAGTGCAGTAAAAATAAAGATTGAAAAATTAAAAAAAAGACATAATATTGATGTCGAAAATATTTAATAAACATCACATAACAGCGTGTATCTGGCTCGCTCGTGCCCTCACTCGACCCATTTTTGTCTCCGTTTCACTACGACAAACTTCAGATATACCAAAACGTTAAACGAAATAATATTTTAAATAATAAAACCACCTTTTCTCAGGTGGTTTTTATTTTCTTTAAAATTCTTTCTAATAAAAAGAAATTTTTTATTTCTTACCAAACAAACTTCCCATCAAACCTTTCTTTTCTTTTTTCACTTCAACTTTTGGAGCTGGAGCTGGAGCTGGGTTTGTTTTTACTTCTGGTTTTCTATCATCTGAATGATTTCTATTGAAATTATTATTTCTATTTCCACTATTTCTATTATTATTAAAATTTCTATTTCCACCATTATTATTTGGACGATTTGTTCTTGGAGGTCTAGAATCTCTAGTACTTTCTTCAAAATTTGTTGGTTTTTCTTTCAAAGCTTTCATACTTAGATTTACTCTTCCCATACTATCAATTTCTTTTACTTTTACTTTTACAATATCATTTAATTTCAAAACTTCGCTAGGTTTATTTGTTCTTTCCCAAGAAATTTCACTAACATGAACAAGTCCATCTTTTCCAGGAAGTAATTCTACAAAAGCACCGAAATCTTCAAGTCTTACAACTTTACCATCATAGATTTCTCCTGCTACTACATCTTTTGTTAAATCCTGAATAATTTTTATAGCTTTTTTCATTCCTTCACCTTCAACAGAAGTGATAAGAACTCTACCATCTTGTTCTATATCAATTTTTACACCTGTTTCCTCAATAATTTTATTGATAACTTTTCCACCTGGACCAATAACGTCTTTTATTTTTTCTGGATCAATTTGTAAAGTTTCAATTCTTGGAGCATATTTTGATAATTCTGGATTTGCTTTACTGATCACAGCATTCATAACTTCTAAAATTTGTATTCTTGCATCTTTAGATTGATTTACTGTTTGTTTTACAAGATCCCAATTTAAACCAGTTGTTTTTGTATCCATTTGAATAGCAGTAATCCCATCAGCTGTTCCAGCTATTTTGAAATCCATTCCTCCTGGACCATCTTCTACATCTTGAAGATCAGTTAAAACTTTCCAGTTTCCTTTTTTATCTGAAGCAAGACCCATTGCAATACCTGCAACTGCTTTTTTTATTGGAACACCTGCCATCATAAGTGATAAACTTGAACCACAAGTAGAAGCCATAGAACTAGAACCATTTGAACCCATAACTTCAGAAACTACACGAATTGCATAAGGAAAATCTTCTTCAGTAGGTAAAACTGGCATAAGTGCTTTTTCTGCCAAAGCACCATGACCAATAGCTCTACGAGATGGACCACGCATAAATCCTGTATCACCATAAGTAAATGGAGCGTCATTGTAATGATGCATATATCTTTTTGTTCCATCTTCTTCCATAGAATCAAGAGTTTGAACATCACCAGGAGAACCAAGAGTTACAATAGAAACTACTTGAGTATCACCACGCATAAACAAAGCACTACCATGAACACGAGGAAGTAAATCTTTTTCAGCTTGAAGTTCACGAATTTCAGTTAATTTTCTTCCATCTAATCTTTGGTCTTTTTCTAAAATTCTTTTTGTAATTTCTTCTGAAACATATAATTTTACATCTTTAAGTGCAATATCTACATTTTCTTCTGTAACTTCTTTTGAAATTAAAAATTCTTTTAGATCATCTTTTAAATCATTAACCATTTGGCTTCTTTCATCTTTTGAAATTTTTGGACTATTAAAAATCTTTTCTTCTGCTTTTGAAGAAATAAATTCTTTTGCCATTTTTTTTGCTTTTACTATTTCATCTTCAGGATCAATTTCTGGTTTTGTTTCTTCTACTACTCCTAATTCTGTTCTTATTTTTTGAAATAATTCAACAACTGGTTTTAATTGTTCAGATCCCCATTTCATAGCTTCAAAAGCTTTTTCTTCACTTATTTCAGAAGCTTCAGCTTCTACCATAACTAATTTTTCTGGAGTTCCAGCTACAACCAAATTTAATTTATTATTTTCTTCTAATTCTGTATTAGAAACATTTAAAATAAATTCACCATCTTTATTCATACCTATTCTTGCTCCTGCTATAGGACCTTCCCAACAAATAGATGACATAGATAAAACACAACTAGCAGCAATCAAAGCTACAACAGAAGCATCATTTTCCATATCTACTGATAACGCAGTCAAAACAACTTGAATATCATCTCTCACAGTATCATCAAAAAGAGGGCGAATAGCTCTATCCACCATACGACCAGTCAAAATAGATTCATCACTTGGACGACCTTCTCTTTTTATAAAACGAGAACCTTTTATTTTTCCAGCTGCATAAAGTTTTTCTTCAAAACCAACCATCAAAGGAAAATAATCAATATCTCTTACACTTTTACTTTTTACAACTGTTGCTAAAATAGTTGTTTCGCCATATTGCACAGTACAAGAAGCATCAGCTTGAAGTGCAATTTTTCCTGTTTCAATAGAGAGTTTTCTTCCTCCCCAATCTATAGACCATTTTTTTGGATCTAACATATATTTTTATATTACTGTTGATCTCGATACCATAGACCCATACTTTTAGGGATCTAGATGTTTCAAGACCAACTTTAAATTAATTAAATTAAAAATTTATCTTTACTTTCACTTAAGTTTATAAAATCATCAGCCAAATCAATCAATTTACTAGATGAAGTTTCTGCAAAAGCTACTACTTCTACTTGTTTTCCCATACTTTGTAAGTATTCTACAAGCGGAATATAATCACCATCACCAGAAACTATAATAATAGAATCAAGTGAATTTGCTAATCTAATAGCATCTACTGTAAGACCTACATCCCAATCAGCTTTTTTGTTACCACCATTAAAAATTTGTAAATCTTTTTCTCTAGTTTCAATACCTAAATTATACAAAGCTTCAAAAAAAGGTTGTTCTTCCTTAGTCTCTGTACTAATAACATAGGCAATAGCTCTTATTAATTTTCTATCTGCTAAAGATTCTTTTACAATATTACCAAAATTAACCTTTTTATGAAAAAGATTTTTTGCAGAATAATACATATTCTGTACATCTATAAACACCCCAACGCGTTGATCGGGGTGTTTTAGTGGATTTTTTTTATTTTTTAGTTTCATTTTTCTTTAAATTATCTTTTGTTTCAACTTTTTCATCTTTTTTAACTTTTTCATCTTTTTTGATAAATTGTTTTGCTTGTTTTAAATTCAATTTTATTACTAATTCTTCATAAGATTTTGCATTTTCTTTTTGAAGGTATCTTAGTAATCTTCTTCTTTCTCCTACTTTTCTTAATAATCCTCTACGAGAAGAATGATCTTTATGATGTTTTTTTAAATGACCACTTAACTCCTCAATTTCAGATGTCAAAATAGCAATCTGAACTTCTGTAGAACCAGTATCTCCTTCATGAGTTTGGTACTTTTTAATTAGGTTCTTTTTCTTAATTTTTGTAAGCATACATGCAAATGATTAATGGGCACTAGACGCGCATGCGGTTCTAGGTCCGTATCACTATAAAAAGTGATTTAATAAATTAGGACTAGACTATATCATATAGATAAAATTCTGTCAATGATAAACTCAAATTTTTTGCTTATTTTAGCATAAAAATAACATCAATTTTAACTTTTTACTTCCTACTTGCCGACAAACAGTTTTACTTTTGACTTATTTTGCTATAATATTAAAATAATAACTTCAAATTATGTTTACAAATAATATTAATCCAATTTTAATAAATTTCAATTTTCTAACTATTCGCTGGTATGGACTTTTTTTAGCTATCGGAGTTTTAATTGGTTTTTTTATTTATAAAAAAATCTGGCAAGAAAAAAAATATAATCTAAATTTACTTTACGATTTTTTAATTTGGTTTATTATTGGCGGACTCATTGGTGCCAGACTCGGACATATAATTTTTTATGATTTAAGTTATTTTTTAAAAAATCCTCTTGAAATATTTTTTATAAATCACGGTGGATTATCTAGTCATGGTTTAACTATTGGACTTTTTATAACTTTGAATTTATTTATAAAAATAAAAAAAATAGATATAAAAAAATATATAGATATTTTGATTTTACCAATTCCACTTCTAGCATCTTTTATTAGAATTGGAAATTTTTTCAATTCTGAGATAATAGGACTTCCAAGTAATCTACCTTGGTGTATATATTTCCCAAAAAGTAATCTAGATTTAGTTTGTCGCCATCCAAGTCAGATTTATGAATCTCTGATCGCACTCACTATATTTTTTATTTGTTTTTATGCTTACAAAAAAATAAAACATCAACCTTACTTTATTTTAAATTTATTTTTACTTTTATATTTCTCTACTAGATTTTTAGTTGAATTTGTAAAAGAAAGACACATCTTATTTGATTCTCTTCTCAGCATGGGCCAACTTTTAAGTATTCCATTTATTATTTATTCGATCTATTGGTTTATAAAAAATAAAAATAGAAAAATATATTCTTAAAAAATAAATATAGTATTATTAAATATACTATTTTAATAAAATAAATAATATATCAAAGATCTCTCGACTTCGCTCGAGATGACAAAAATTAAAATCTTAGATGTCTATAATAAAAAAATACTGATTTACTCAGTATTTTTATTTATATAAGCGGTCTTCCTGTCATCTCAACTGGAATATCTAATTCTAAATGTTTCAAAATAGTCGGAGTAATATCTGATAAAATTCCAACTGGAGTCAAAAGAGAAATATCTATATTATCTATCTCAGGATTATTTTGTCCTTCAAATTCATTATTAATTATTACAAAAGGAACTGGATGATTATTATGTTCTTTATCAATTTCTCCAGTAGATAAATTTGTAAGCTCTTCTGAATTACCATGATCAGAAACTAAATAAATAGACCCATTTTTTTTAAGTATTTCTGGAACAATTTTTTCAAGACACTCATCAACTGTTTCAATAGCTTTTACACTTGCTTCTAAATTTCCAGTATGTCCTACCATATCTGGATTAGCAAAATTAACTGCATAAAAATCATATTTATCTGAATTTACAGATTCTATAATTTTATCAGCAATCTCATAAGCTCCCATCTCTGGTTTTTTATCATAACTATCCACATCAGGAGATGAAATCAAAACTCTGTCTTCATTTAAAAATTTTTCTTCTTGAAGTCCGTTTAAAAAGAAAGTTACATGAGCATATTTTTCTGTCTCTGCAATATGAAGTTGACTCAAACCATTATCACTTAAAACTTTTGCCAAAGGATTTTCTATTGGTTCTGGTTCAAATAAAACTTTATTTTTAAAATCTTTTTTATATTCAGTAAAACTTATAAAATCTAAATCATTATATTTATTATTTTCAAAATTAGAAAAATCTTTATTTATAAAACATTCTGTAATTTGTCTTGCTCTATCTGCTCTAAAATTAAAAAATATTATCACATCTCCATCTTCAATTTTTGTAACTGGATTTCCTTTTTTATCAGTTATAACTGTTGGTAAAAATTCTTCATCATAAATTTCTTTTTCATAAGAATCTTCTATAGCTTTTATGGGGTCTTGGTATTTAATTTCAGATTCACCATTGGCTATTACTTTATAAGATTTTTCAATTCTATCCCAATTATTATTTCTATCCATAGCAAAAAAACGACCAGAAATACTAGCTATTTTTGCTTTTTTTTGATTTTTTGTTTTTTTAATTAAATCTTGTATAAAAGTTTTTCCAATATCTCTACTTGTATCTCTTCCATCTAAAAAAGCGTGAATAAAAATATTCTTTTTGAGTTTCATTGTTTTTGCCATATCAAGTAATGCATCTAAATGTTCTATTGAAGAATGAACCCCACCATTACTCACAAGTCCCATGATATGTAATTTTGATTTATTTTTTTTTACTTTTTGAAAAGCGTCTTGTAAAATTTTATTTTTAAAAAAATGACCTGTACAAATAGATCTATCAATTCTCGGTAAACTTTGATATTTCAAAATTCCAGAACCAATATTCATATGTCCAACTTCACTATTTCCTACTTCACCACGTGGTAAACCAACCGAAAGTCCAGATGCTTCCAAAAGCATAAAAGGATATTTTTTTAATAGTGAATCAAAAAAAGAAGTTTTTGCTACTGAAACTGCGTTTGTTTTATTTGGAGGAGCTATACCAAAACCATCTAAAATAATTAATGCTACTGGTTTTTTATTTTTCATTTTTTACAAAATTTATTTATTTAATGTTTTTTCTATTTTTTCTAAAACTTCATCTATACCTGCTTTGATCTGATTTTTCTTATATTCATCTGTTTCTTTTTCTAAATTTACTACATGCATATTATAATCATAAATCACATCTGTTAAAATCGGCAGATATTTCATTTTTTCATCTGGATCTTCAATATTATATTTTTTGAAAAAATATTCTATAGTATGTTGTTTTATTTCTTCAGACATATTTTAAATTAAAAAATTATCTTATTAATTTCATTATAGCAAATAATAAAAAATAAAAAAAGCGCCCCTCCAAGCGCTTTATACTTTTCTCTCCTTATTTAAACATGAACGATTTCTTGTTTCACAAAAAAATATCTCATTTTATATTTTTCTTGTGGCATTTGTTCAAGAATTAAAAGTTTACCCTCTTTTCTTTTTGTAACATTTTTATGATGTTCAAAAGCAGCTAAACCAGTAGCTGAAAGTGGATAAAAATATAAATCTTTACATTCAATTGGAACCATTACTGATTTTCCTGAAAAGATAACTCTTACTCTTCTAAATTTTTTTGTCATCACACTCTCCCACTAGGAATGATCGCCGTACAATTCCAGCTTCGAATCTTTTCTATTTCTTCCTGATCGTCAAAAAACTTAAACCAGTTTTCCAAACTACAGGAAAACCTTGCATTCAATTCTTTGATTATCTTCGGAATTCCATTGTTTATGTCTTTAACTTCAACACACACAATTGAATCTTTAGAAATTTCATGAACTTCTTTAGAAGAAAGATTAAGACTCTTTAGCTGATCAGGATTAGGTCTTAAAACCTTAATCTTATCATCTATCATTGGAATTTTGTTTTTAATCAGCTCTTTATAAAGAGCTGACAAAGTCTTTTTGTAACGATCTACTTCAACAAGACAAATTGGTTTCAATACAACAATCTTCAAATCTTTCATAATAATCCCCCAATATAAAAAAATAAAAAACTAGAACATTGACCTTAAACTATCTCTTTCTTCATTTGAAAGATCAGACATAAAATCTTCCAAAAAATTAGAAGCATTAAATAACTCCTTAAATTTTGGAGATCTTTTTACAGCCGATTCACCTACTTTGTTAGATAAACGAAAAAAATTAGGATAAGTTTTGATAGCTTCCATAATTTCTTTATAAGAAAGCCTAAGCAACAAGCCCTTTGTTTTAATAACATCAGACAAATTGTACAACTCAGTCATCTTAATTTCTTCTTTTTTTTCTAAAACAATGGCTAAAACTACAACAGCTGAAACTTTTTTCATTATCTTCTCCAAAAAAAATAAATTATAAAAGAACATACTACAGAAAATATTAGTATATTTTTATCTTTTTGTCAATATTTGCTATAATAAAGATATAACTTAAATAATAAATCTTATATGTCAGATAAAAAAATATATATTAGTTCAGACCATGCCGGGTATAGATTAAAAAAAAGATTAGTTCGTTATATAAAAAATGAATTAAAATTAGAGATAGAAGATCTAGGACCTCATGAATATAACAAAGATGATGACTATCCTAATTTTGCAAAAAAATTAACAAAAAAAATATTAAAAGAAAAAACAGATGGAATCCTCATTTGTGGATCTGGAATAGGTATGAGCATAGCAGCTAATAAAATAAAAGGAATAAACGCTGCATTAGTAACAAATATAAAAATGGCAAAAGCTAGTCGAGAACATAATAATAGTAATTGTCTTTGTCTTGGTGGAAAAATATTAACAGAGGACCATGCTTTGGCTATCACTAAAACTTGGCTAAATACAAAATATAAAAAAGAAAAACGCCATGAAAGACGTCTTAAAAAAATCAAAAATATTATAAAAACAAGCTAATTAGCTTGTTTTTGATTTTGCTTTCTTAACTGCATACTTAATTATCTTCCCAGCAATATCTATTCCAGTTGCTTGAGTTATACCTTCTAGTCCTGGATTAGAATTTACTTCTAAAATTTGAGGTCCATTTTTTGTTCTAATTAAATCTACTCCTGCAACTTCTAAATCAAAAGCTTTAGCTGCTTTAATAGCCATCTTTTTTTCTTCATCTGTCAATTCAGCAATTTTAACTTTTCCACCTAAACTAAAATTTGATCTAAATTCACCTTTTTTTACTGCTATTCTTTCCATAGCAGCTACAATTTTATTACCTACTATAAAAATTCTCACATCCTTACCACTAGATTCCTTTATGTATTGTTGTATTATAACAGGAGCCTGATTTTCGTTATTAACTAATAATTCTATTATTGATCTCAAACCTCTTTGACTTTCAACTATTAAAACTCCAATACCTTGGCTTCCAGTAACTGATTTTAAAATAACAGGAAAAGAATTAATATTTTTAACCATTTGTCCTATATATTCAGATGATCTAACTACATAAGTTTTTGGTGAAGGAATTTTATATTTTTTTAATATTTGTATTGATCTTATTTTATTCTTTGCCCTCATCACACCTAAATGATTATTAATAACTTTTACTCCAGATAATTCAAACTGTTTTATAAGTCCCACGTGATTATCAAGTGTAGCACCACGAAAATTTGATTTAATAAATAATATTTTAATATCTTTTGGAACTTTATTATCTACTAAAACTTTTGGTTTGCCTGTAAAATCAAGCTGACATTGAGAAGCATAAATAATTTTTAACTCATGTCCTAATTTTTCTGCAGATTCTTTCATCATTTCAATACTTTTTGGTTCTGCACCTACTTTAGAAAAAAATAAAAGATGTATTTTCATAATTTAGTTTATATTTAAAATAATTATTAATTATAATATTTAACGAAAAGAATTATACTAAAAAAACAATAAATAGTCAAGCTAAAAACTATATTTGTTTTGGTGTAACTTTTTTATATTTATTTATAATTTTTTTAAGTCCATTTTCAGTTTGAAGACCTTTTTGAGCACCAAATTCATTTATTACAGAACTAGCATTGGCTGTTCCATAAATCAAAGCGTCTTTTATAGTTTTATTTTTTATAATAACACTTAAAAAAGCACTGGCAAAAGCATCACCTGCTCCTGTTTTTGCTTTTGCTTTTATTTGAAAACTTGGCATTTTATACATAGCTTGCCCATCTGAAATATAAGAACCTCTCTCTGCATCAGTAAGTACTACTACTTTTACACCTTTTCTATGAAAATAATTAAATTTACTTTTTATGTCTTTATTTTTACCTGCTAACTCTTCAGCTTCATCTAAATTTAAAAATAAAATATTTACAAAAGGAAAAATTTCTTTTACTTCTTTTAATCCATTTTTCATTTGAAAAGAACCTGGATTAAATGCTAACTTGGTTTGAGGATTTTTTTCTAAATATTTTATAATTTTATTTTGAATTTTTTCAAAACCTTTTCCAAGAGAAGTATAATAAATCCATTTTGTATCTGGAATTTTATTTATACTATAATTTCTTTTTACATGATAAGAAAAAATTGTTCTTTCACCTTTATAATTTAAAATCATTGAATACCTAGTTTCTCCATTTCTAATCATTTTTATATTATCTGTATTTACTTTTTTTCTTTCAAGTTCATTTTTTATTACAAGACCATTTAAATCATCACCTAGCTCTGAAAAAATATTTGTTTTAAGTCCTAATTTTGCAAAAGATACTGCAGCATTACAAGCATTACCACCGATTGATTGAGTAGTGTAGGTTATTGGGATTTTATCAGCAAAATCAAAACAAATTTTACAATGTTCTTTTTTTAAATCACAGCTCAAACTTGCATCATCAATAACTA
>Ga0075122_10003299_pt1 | contig 10194 bp, 14 predicted proteins | sample AntAceMetag02UKB_FD_69790 | JGI IMG/M metagenome (GOLD analysis project Ga0075122, IMG submission 69790) | Saline lake microbial communities from Ace Lake, Antarctica - Antarctic Ace Lake Metagenome 02UKB | ecosystem: Environmental > Aquatic > Non-marine Saline and Alkaline > Saline | place...
CGAATTTCGTGAAACATTCCTATAACCTATAATATCCATTGTCAAAAATACATCAGATAGGAGATGTCATCATGCCCTTAAGCAAACCCGAAACTACCATAGCCGAAGCTATTAAAAACATGCTAGACGACACCGCGTTAGGTGTTGTTGCCCACAAGGATAAAGACGATGAGCGGGCACACATGTTTACATTTTTGCATGAGGAAATAGAACAGGCGTATAAGCTCGCGGTTATCAATCTTGGGCACCATAACGATGTTTGTTCTGCCTTCTCTAAAATACATAGCCACAAATACTTAGATGATCCTAGCTTTGCATTGTCATTTAAAAAAGAGCTATCAGCTAGAGCAGTGCCGCTAGAGGAGCAAGTCTCTGCCCTAAAAGCTATCGACAAAATAGCCAAGAAAATGCTTGGCGAAACTAACGAAAAAGACGCTGGGTGGAATCCCGACCTTGATGAAATTATCAAGGTCTCACAGCCCAAACAAATCGAAGAATCCGCCGGAAAAGGCCCCATCATAGATAATTATAGTAAAGAGCGGCAGTTCTTTTCGGACCCCAAAGCTCGCAAGTGGGTAAGCTCGCAGGAGTCATTTTGGGAGTCAATCGATAGCCGCATCAGACCGTTCCTTGAAGAACTAGGAAGTGAATATAATACGCCCAAAGAATTCTGGGCAGTCTACGACGACGATAGTTATGAATTCTTAATTAGGAATCGAATGCACGAGCTGTTTGAAGAACTACACGCCAAATATCAGACCATCTAATGGCGAAGTTAAACGCATTATATGAGGAATCACCAGAGGGTGTTGGCCTCCGCAATTCTAAAAATCTTGGTATGAAGTTAGCCAAGGCTATGGGCTTTACATTCACCGGTGGCGGTGCCGCAAGCAAATCGCGGAACCAAGCACAAAACAGCAAATTCCGCAGACGCGTTGGGCAAGCCTACTCCAAGAGCCCTGGAGCATTTAATACTGGTTCAGTCATGAAGAACCCGCGTCATAGAAAATTCTTCGGAATGAATAAACCCCAGCAGACCGGCGCTTAAGTGTCATATATCCCAGCACCGCCACATTTGGGGCACTCTTTTGTGCCACCCATAACCTTGCCGATCCCCTTACACAGCCCGCACGTCACCGTCTTAACTTGATATCCAGAATTGAAATCGTGTGCCTCATCGTTCATGCTTTTAAACCGCTTTTGTAGCTCGTGATCGCCGCCTGTGTTTATGACTGTCACCCTTGAAGTGCCAGTTTTGCCGCGTCTTTTAACTGGAATTGCTACCGATGACCCTAAGCGGCCTCGAACTACTCCAATCTCAGCTACTTCACCCTCTTTAAGATCCTCTGTCGGCTTGTCTCCTGAAGTGATGGCATATTCAGAGCCACCACCTGAAACTGACCCCCCAAGTGCCGTAACTGAGCCGCTTACATTAGCTGTCACATGCCTAGCATCAGCCGTTCTACCATCTATAATCCTGTTATTTGGGTCATCTGGAGTGAATCCCTCCGCGATCGTATTAGCTGCAGGTGCTGGCTTTGCCACAGGAGCGGGTGCAGGTTTGGCGCCCATAGGCGACAAATCGAATCCTAATTCTTTGGCCTGGTCTATTAATGCTTGAAGCGCTTCAAGCTTGTCATCTTGCTTGTGACCAAAATCTATAACTGCCTGCTTGACCTTTGAAGGTGTGGCCGACTCCGCAAACTCATCAGACACCCATGCCTGTACGACCTCGCCGCCTTCTAGCGTAACCGTCATACATGTATTTAAATCCTGAGTTGAACCGCTAAAAATACATTGTTTAGGTATATCCATGACTCAAAAAATCCCAATAATATTAGATGAAAACCCATCGATAGTAGTACCAGAAATCAAGGGACACATCGGTACTGTCATTAATGCGATCGTCCAGCAGGCCATAGAGGCCAACAAGGCAACACTAGCTAAGAAAAATGCAAAGGCAGCATCTGAGAAATTCACTTTTGCCGCTATAACCGAGCTACTGGAGAACCCACAAGGTGTCTCACGCGGTGATTTATTAGCGGTAAGTGAATCGGAGAACATAATTTCCATAATTCTTAGAATACGCAACAAATTAAAAAAAGACGCCATATATACCCTACAAAAACGCGGGAAGGGCAATTCTACAGTGTATTTTTTAACACAAAATGATTAAGAATTGGCTATCTCAGCTAGAATGTCGCCGTGACAGGCTCGCGGCGCACACCAACACCCGAGAATCTTCCCCTTCAATTCCCTCTTGCATCGCTCAACCAACACAGGCCGCGTCATAATCCATTCGCGATACTTCCTTATAACTTCGTCGCGATCTCCATCAGGCCCAATGTTGAATTTATTACCCCAAACCGATGGACGCCCTATGTAGACGTCGTATTTAGCTCGTTTACAATGTACCACTAGTTCATGCATTAAAATGGACTCAGGTATTTGCCCATGATCTGGCTCAACATCTTAATATCGTGGGCAAACTGCTTCTTTCTGGGTTTATCGAGCAGGTTTAGATGTGAGGGGTAATGTGTCGTGAACACTTTAGTATTGAATTTATCACTAGTTATTATCTTACCAATAGCATTAGGGAATTTATCATTTGGCATTATGGCCGCAAATGCTGCCGGCCCGAAGACAACAACAAGCCTTGGTTTTACTATGGCGATCTCCATGTGAAGGAAAGGCTCGCATCGTGCCGTCTGTCTTGGTGTAGGCGGCTTGCTATCACTCGTGAAGCATTTAACCGCATTAGTGATATAAAAATCGTTTCTTTCCCACAAATGATTACTTAATTCTTTGTCGAAATTGCGGCCCGGCGCACCAACAAATGGGATCTTATCTTTAACTTCATTCCACCCTGGGTTCTGCCCAACAATCATAAATTGTGCAGGGCGAAGTCCGTGGCTGCTAAAAACATGCGGGTCGTGCTCGCCTCTGACCTTATTCAACCCCAGCTTGCACATTTTGCAGCACATGCAAGCTTCTTTTAAGTGCGGCAGCATCCTGTGACGCCCACATGCTTCAGCCTCTAGCTTTCCAGCTTCCATTCGAACTCCGGCTCATCTGTTAAGAATTTATAATAGCCACCATATGACCGTGAGTTTACCGACTCAGATGCGTTGGCAAGCACAAATTTGACCTTGCCACCATATATCCAATTCAACATATATGCCATCCCAAAATCAAAATGGCTACCTTTGCTTTCCTCATCCCACCATGCGTGAACTTCATCTACGCCTTGGCCACCATTGCACATAGCCCTAATGTGTGCTTGACAGATAGCGTGGGCATTTGTGTCAACCTGTTTGACATCTCTGGGCGGATAATGGACTCTATAACCATCATCTTCCAGTTTCTTTACATAGGCATCCATCTTGATCCTGGTCTCATCGCTACAATTGCGAACAGGGCAAATTAAATAAACAGATTTCATATTAGTCTCCAAATTTCACGAGGCGTTTAATGCACGATCCGATATCTAAGCAGTCGTCCCAGACTGCAGAACTTCCAATACACGTTATGCCAGCCTCACCTACTTCTGGGACGTCTGGGATCGGGCCGTAACACATGGAACCTTCGATCGTAGTTTCGGCGATCAACTCGAATCGTTTGACAAAAGCCATAAAATATCGCCCGGGGAATTCAATGCGCTTGTTGGCATAGAATATGTAGTTCAAACGATTAAGCATCGTCGCCTTGTGAAACTCAATTTGAGGATCAGCAACAAATAGATGAGTGGCACCCTCAAAGTCTAAGCAATCGGACCGAACATGATAGCAGTACTCGTCGTTCGATTTTAAGTCCAAGGGGATATTCATCCATTTAAGCAACGCTGGAAGAGGAACGGTCGAGATTATCCGGTCATATCCAAACGCCCCTTTATCGGTGGTGATGACATGATCGGCTATGTTAAAAGGCATTCCAAACTTGGCATTGTTTTCGGCAATCTCACTCTTAAATTTCTCACGCAGTTCATTGTACATGACAACGCAATTACCAGAACCGAAGAAATCTATCCTATCCTTCCAGTAAGCGCCTGCTTGCGGCGGTATCATAGTGCCATAGAGCTTAGCCAGATATTGATTTAACGCCACATTAGTATTAAACAATATCTGGCCGCCGAGAGAATATCCAATGCGATACATCAGCGGCATCGCAGTGTGTCGCTGCATATACTCGTCGATAATGTCGTCGCGGACAACATAATTATCCGCGAGTGGCGGGTTAAATGAATAGAAGCGGCTCTTACCTATTGGGATAATCGTCCAACTATCACCCAATATGTCGCGTGCCAAAAGTGCGGTTAACCCGCCGCCAAGTATTATGTTCATGTCTTGTCTTCTATCTGATCTTCTATCTGATCTTCTACGTGTTCAAGATGCTCATCATAAGAGTCTATAACAGCATCGGCAGCGGCATCGATCTCACCATCTGACGGTTGCCATGCATCTTCAACCGACAATTCAGCACCTAATTCGCCATACTTCCCTGGATCTTGAAATGGATCTTCGATAAAGATTTTCACATCCTCGCCACGTCCACATTCTGGGCACTTTATCTCGCTAAAGCCTGCCTGGAATATGATCATCTGAGAGCAAAACGGACATACACCCTCAAACTCGGTGGGGATAGCCAACGAGCCGTCATCGATGTGCCCATTACCATCTACTATCTCCTCATTCCAGGCAATAGGGCGGACCGTGATCATTACATTATCAATAATGTTCTCAACTAAATCATACGGTGTTTTAATAATTTCATTCTCTATGTCCATTCGGCTTCTCCTGAACCTTTCACGTACTCAATGTGCTGCCTGAATTTCGCAAATATCTCAGCACTAAAATTTAGATCTAAATGTTTATCGTCGAATTCAACCTTTGCTTCTCTAATTAGCTGCTTCGCCTCAGGATCACATTCGCATGGACCTTCTTGCGGATCCCTAGGCTTGCCGCATTTCTCACAGGAATATTGTTGATTCGTCGCGCTGACTTTAACGCACGCTATGTGGCACTTATAATATGTCTGGTCGCCGCTGCCAAAATTCTTGCCAGTAACATCGCAACGCGTGGGTGATTGTTGAACTTTATCGGCCACTTTTAACAAGCGTTGCCTAAATAATTCCATACACCGTTCGCACAAATCAGCAGACATTACTGCTTCATCAGATTGTCTCGACATCTGCCTCGCGATCTTCACACTATGAAAATCAAACGAATAATATGTAAAATCACCCTTCGCTTCGTCGCCACAGTAGTCGCAAAATATTCCGTCATTAGTCTCGTTTTTCATCTATTAACTCCAGCTCATCGGGCAATGTGTCGCGGCCTGCCAATGTAAAACTATTGCGTGATGAGTCGTATTTCACAGCAATAGACATCCCAAAACCTTCTTTAAGATACGGCTGTAAAACTGCTAATTGTTTAGCCCATAATATGATAGTACAGTTTGATAGGCCGTCGGTGACCTTCAATCTCCCCATCTTCTTCTGGTTACGAGTCTTACCAATGGCTAGCTGCTCCACAACACATTCTATCTTGCCACGGCCATCTATTGAATCTTTTATGTTCTTTATTGTGTGCCCAGGCGTAGTCTTGTAAAGATCCAAGGGCGAGTGCCAGTAATAACCAAGATACTGCTTCTCAAATGCTAATACCTCCTCAAGAGGGAAATCAGCATCGACCAATGCTATCACATTTTCCCGCGTATCATCAGGTTTAGGCTTCCAGTTTTTGATCTTATTAGGTATTTTGCGTTTCGGATGAAGTAATTTGAAACCTTCAGAATCCTTGGCTATTCGCTCTGCTATCAGCTCTGGGGTCCAATCTACAACGAGCTCCGCGCGAACTCGTCTCCGCATAGCTGTGATATCCTTCCCGGAGCAGTATTTATATTGATACCAACTCCAGGCCGCTCGTGTATTCGGATGCCATTTGGCGAATGCACCTAACTTAATTAGCGGCTCCATAACACGCTTATTTTTACCATTTACTTCTACGAAATGATCAACATCTCGATACTCCTGCGACCCTTCTAATCCCCAAGCCGCTTTGGCACCAATGCCCTTTATGCTCATTAAACCAGGAGTAACTTGGAGATCCGCGTCGACTGAGAATTTCTGAGTTAGTTTCTCAGCATTGATGAATCCAAATTTCACATTCTCCAATCTGGCTGTGTTCATATATGTCGGGATGCGATCTGAATGGCACCCGCTCATCACAGCAGCCCACCATTCTGGCGGGAAATGAGTCTTCAACCAAGCGCACCAATATGCCACCAAAATATATGCCGTCGAATGCGACTTATTGAACGCGTATCGCCCAAAGCTAATCATACGTTCCCACATGGTAGCCGCCCACTCTTTGCCGATGGTTTTAGAAGCACCTTTCATCCACTGTGCTTCTATGCCCTTTAGTTTTTCTGTCCATTTTTTGGCTACTGCTTTGCGAGCAGCTTCGGCCTCTGGGGCTGTAAACCCGGCAAATTTCTGCCACAAGCTCTGAAGCTGCTCTTGGTAAACTATAATACCATGTGTAACCTCAAGCTCAGCAGCAATCTCAGGGTGCTCGTAGATCTTCCAATTTTGTGCGGTGTCATCGCGACGCTCAACATATTCTGGGATAAATGCTATAGGGCCTGGGTGACCCATAGCATTGAACACCTGAAGGTCAAGATAGTTGCGTACGCCGTTAGATAAGACGTTTCGCTGAACATCCGTTTCAAACTGGAAAATTGTCTCAAGCCTAAGATCGTTGATCATCTTGAAGACAGCTGGATCAGACATTGACACAATATGCTTCACGCCATCAGGATCAAGGTACCAACCGGCCGATTCAATCTCAGGATCATTGTCTTTCCAGGGAAGGGCATTGAATTTGCACCCTCTGGTCTTCCCTGCCAGCACACAGGCTTCATGGATGTACTGAAGTGTTTTGAGGCCAAGTAGATCCCATTTCACATAGCCCAACTTCGACAACTGAGGATTACGACCCTCCGTCCACATACTCGTCCATTGAGCTTCACCGTTTGTCCCCTTGCTAAGCTTCATCGGAACATTGCCAAGCAATTTTGTGTTACTAATAATAACACCGCCAGCATGCTTCCCCATCGATCGTATCTTACCAACCAGCCGTACAGCATGGTCAACTATGCTTTGATTCTTCTTTGCATATTCTCTCAGAACATCATACTCTTCCAACACCTGACCGATAGTAAGCCCATCAGTATCAGAGCCGCCACAATCTGGACATTCGACTAGTTTATGACGAGCACCGCACTTGGTGCACTTCGAGTACCCACCATCCTTCAAATTATCAACATCGTCAGGGAGAATCTTAGTGATCGCCATTATCTCTTTAAGATGCTCTCCGCCACCAGTAAGCCCCCTGACGGCATCTTGCAATGCGGACTTAAATTTGAAGGTTAGCCACGTTCCAACACTACAGACATACTCATCGCCATATTTTTTCGCAGCATACGCTTTAATCTTATCACGCGCACTGGGCAAGCAGTCAACATCGATATCAGGCAAGTCGGTCGACAGCGTCATCTTGTGCGGCGACATAAGTGGGTCAACTGGCGTTAGTCTCAACAACCAAGGTAGAACTAATCCATTCTTATTTGTAGTGTACTTTATGCGTTCATTGTATTGCTCTGTCCAATATGTATTTGCACCCTGCTTTTCGATTTCTTTTATTTCAAATTCAAGGCGGCGCACATATTCCCCATCTAGCTCCTTGCTTTTGACCGCAGCTAGTGCCAGCTTCTTAATAATTGCCCAAGTTAGTTGTTTTCTTGTGGTATCAGACATGCTTTGGCTGCCTCAAGGGCTTTGCGGAATTGGTCCTGCTGTTTCGGCCTGTGTATCTTAATATCACTGAATGATTCAATAGCTTCTCTAACATCCTGCACAAGCTCTTGATTAGCTTTAGCTTTTACCAGCCACCCATCAGGACCACGTTCAGTAGTCTGGACTGCGTACGCACTAGGCCCGTGGAGTATCGTCGGCCGATCGCGATATTCAAATTTCACACACCGCAGTGCCATTGTGACAGCTATCAAGTCGGCCTGATTCTTGGTAAAATCACCAAGCACACCAGAATATTCGGCGGCGTTGTCACCCATTTGGAGATAAACCCCATAACCCGCCTCCGGGCTCCCTTTATAGCTAGCCACGAAAATTTCAATTGGTTCAGCTGTTTTCATTATTCGGCTCCTCAAACAAAGTTTCGAAGGTAGTACCTTTAGCAATCTCGATATTAGCTTTCATATATTGTGCGCTTGCTCGTTTATAGTCGCCATCGCTCATAGCACATTCAGCAGCCACAGCTCTATCTGATGTCTTCTTATGGCGTTTAGATACTGAACAGTAGAAATTCTTACGTACACCACACGAGCACATCCACACGTCGGCCAATGCTTGCTTAAAATCATGCTTTGTGAGTGCAGTGAGGCAATCCACTAATTTGAAGGCCACTGGGGCTGCTGCCAATTGCGATTCTAATGCTACTAATACACGCAAATCGTGCTTCAATGCCAGCAACGCCTCGGGGAATCCTTCGGTTATATTCTCAACCATTTATGCTCCCATTTCTTCTGGAATTTCAACGTAGTGAATTATATACATATCTTGAACGGCCTCAGATCTATGTTTAAACCGCTCCGGGAGCTCACTTCGACGTCGTTCTATGTTCTCATTCCAAACTTCCCATTCCTCAAGCGGCAGATTCTGTAGCCAGATTCCGGGCTTGCTGGGTTTGTTTCGAGCAGCAGCCCATTCCTGAAACCGCTTGCGCTCGCGTTCTTCGCGTATGCGTGCAAATTTACTCATCATTCGGCCTTTATATTTAACATATAGCCGCCTCTAGACGGCGACAGAAATCTGTTAAAAGACAAACCCCATTTCAATGGGTCTAACTCGGTGATGCCCAACAGATGGCAGACCAATGAGCCGCCAACACTCCCTCTCGGACCGACTGGCGCTTTAAGCTCTTCGACACTATACCGTATCAAATCCTGAGTTATTAAGAAATAGCTCGCGAAGCCCTTCTCAATAAATCTATTCAGCTCAATTTTAACTTGGTCCATATAGGTGACTTCGCGATTATCAACAAAATACTTTTTAGTACATTTATGCAGCCCCTTCTCCATTACCTTCTTGAGCACAACCCTTTTAAGCTTCTCAGGATCGCCATCGCCAGTCGGGATTTTGGGCTCTGCCGTTAAACTAAACGGCTCACATTTTTCTGCAACCAATAACGTATTATTGCACATATCTTCAAATTGTTCATCAGTACAATGTTTGTCATATCCATGGGTTTTGAATGTGTTGTATAATTCCGCACGCGTTTTGAAATATTGCTCGTCACTATTAACGTGAAATAAGTCAGGTGAGTCAATAGTGACACCCTGGCTGACTGCCATCATCAACTTCTGAGTTTCAAAATCGGCGCGGTCTATATAATGCACATCATTGGTCAACACCGCCGGGATACCAAATTTCGTAGCTATTTTATTAAGCATCCAGAATTGTTTACGATCGTCTTTATCATCGGTGTCATCGTCTGCTAGGCAAGGCATTTGAACTTCAATGAAAACATCATCGCCAAACGCCTCTTTAAACTTGCCTGCGTAATCAAGTGCGCCATTTTTAGCATCTGTTCGCAGCAGATTTTGTCCAATCTCATATGATATTGGACCATTGAAACACCCAGTCAAGATAATTAGTCCCTCTTTGTACTCCATCAGTTTATCAAACCAAACACGAGGGCGGCCATAGAATCCGAATTCATATGCCTCTGTAGTCATCTTAATCAGATTATGGAATCCAGTCATATTCTTGGCCAGGACAGTGAGGTGTCGATTGCGAGCAATCCTGGCATGTAGATCTGGGTTAGACTGTTTCAGGCTGGAGAGTTTCTCCCCTCGAGCTACCATATCCCTACGTATCGGTTCATAATCGTTATAATATATTTCGCAACTTGGAATATATTGCACACCCGTCGCTTTAGACGCGAAATAGTTATCTGGAACGGATGCCATCGACCCGTGCTCTGTTATCGCTACCGCCGGCCACCCACGATCGGAGCACATTCTAAATAATTGTTCTGGAGATTGAACCCCATCGAGTGTGGAGTATACAGTGTGACAATGTAAATGAACGAAGTCTGTTGGCCCCGTATATTCAAT
>Ga0075122_10003300_pt1 | contig 10193 bp, 10 predicted proteins | sample AntAceMetag02UKB_FD_69790 | JGI IMG/M metagenome (GOLD analysis project Ga0075122, IMG submission 69790) | Saline lake microbial communities from Ace Lake, Antarctica - Antarctic Ace Lake Metagenome 02UKB | ecosystem: Environmental > Aquatic > Non-marine Saline and Alkaline > Saline | place...
AAAATAGGAAAAATATCAGCCCCTCTGTCATAATAACTAGAAACTGTTACACCATCAGGTGAGGTCAGAAGTCTGTTAAGCACCAGAGTCTTTGCTTCTTCTAAAGTTATTTCCCTGCCTTCATTTTTCTCAGTATCATGTAAAAAAATACGGGCTGTGCAACTATTACAAATCTCAGTTTTTGGATTACCATTACTATCAAAAAACTGTTCTTCACTAATGGTATTAACAACTAATTGACCATCTACCACTTTATAACTTTCTTTCAAATAATTGCTACACTCATACGAATAATATTTCCCATCACTACATGATGTATAAATAAAATTATAATCAGTAGAAATAAACATTGACGGCAAATAAGTACTTAAAGCCACGACAACGATAATCACCACTGGCAACATAAAAGCAATCACTACCACAAGATTTTCTTTAATAAATTTTTTCATATTTTTGTTAAACCTGCCTGCCAGCAGGCAGGTTAAGTATTAATAATTTTATTATACCATAATATGAAGAATGGGCACGAGCACTAAGAGGCTTTTCTTATCTTACCCACTCATTCCACCCTAACGGGTGTCACTCCTGTGCGAGATAGGAGAATCGAACTCCTGATTCAACCTTGGGAAGGTCGTGTTATGCCACTTAACTAATCCCGCAAAAACTTAAAAAAATTCCAAATTTTCACCCAAATTTTTTCTTCTTTTATTTCGCCCATATCTTCTTCATCACCAGAATTTATAATTATGGCCAATTGCTCCCCTTCTTTCACTACCCGAAATTTATCTCTTATTTCTGTCTCCACCCCTTTTTCAGTTTCCAACATCTCAATTTCTGAAATTATCAAATCACTTTTGTTTTTTAATTCTTGATATTTTCCTTCAGAATATTGTTTATTTCCTCGTGAAATCTTTTCATTTTGATAAACTCCCCAAACACTCTTTCCTATTAAGGATACTATTATTAGTATTAAGATTAAAACAGGCCATGAATAAACAATTTTATTTATTTTATTTTTATTTTTAAGACGAGACATATTTTAGCTAACCTTGAAAAAAACTAATTAAAAAGATATTATATAGGATATGTTTGATAAAAAAAGTAAAAAAATAATTCAAATCTCTTGGATTGTTATAGGAATCTTAGTAGCTGTCAGTATGGTGGCTATGTATATTCCAAGTTGGTAAACTCCAACTTTTAATCACCTTTCATCATCTTCAAAAAAACATCTTGGGAAATATTGACTCTTCCTTGAGCCAACATTTTCTTTTTTCCTTTCTTTTGCTTTTCTCTTAATTTCATTTTCCGAGTAATATCTCCACCATACAAATGCCCGGTCACGTCTTTCTTCATAGCAGACAACCTCTTCGCCGCAATAATCTTTCCTCCTGCTTTCGCTTGAATTTTTGTCACGAACATTTGTCTTGGCAGAACTTTATACAATTTTTCTACAGACTTTTCAGCCTCCTCCTGAACCCTTTTTTTAGCAACAACCCTAGAAAAAGCAGGGACCAGTTCCTCTGCTACTAAAACATCCATCCTCACCACATCCGCCAAACGATAATCTAGCATATCATAGGACAAAGAAGCATATCCCGAAGAGGAGCTTTTTAAATCATCAAAAAAATTCCTCATCAATTCCCTCAAAGGCATTTCAGCGGAAACAGACAATCTCCCATCCCCAAAGTCTTCCGAGCCCCCCATTTCTACTTCATGTTCGTAAAAAACTTGCATAATATTCCCCAAATATTTTGAAGGTACTATTATATTCAGAGATATCCATGGCTCTAAAACTTTTTCTTCTTCACCATGCTCTGGGAAAAACACAGGGGAGAAAATCATCTTCTGTTCGCCACTCTTAAAATAAACTTCATAGGAAATACTTGGATGTGTCACAATCAATTCAATCCCAAATTCCCTTCTTAACCTCTCGGTAATAATCTCTAAATGTAACATCCCTAAAAAGCCACAACGGAAACCTCTACCTAAAGCTCCGGAAGACTCTTCATCATGTGTGAAAGAAGCATCCGATAATTGTAATTTACCTAAAGATAATCTTAGTGTATTAAAATCATCAGAATTTTCGGGATAAACCGAAGCCCAGACAACTGACTTAGGTTTCTCATAGCCATCTAACACTGGCAAAATACTTTTCGCTAAAGTAATAGTATCCCCAACAGAAGCCACTCCAGGTTTTTTAATCCCTGTAACAATATATCCAATTTCTCCAACTTCTAAAAAATCTCTCGGAACCTCATCTGGAGAAAAAATTCCCACTTCTAAAGAATTAAATTTTTCTTTAGCACCTCTAAAAATCAAGGAGTTATTTTTAGAAATCTTTCCATCTAAGACACGAACATAAACGATAATCCCTCTGTGAGTAGAATACTTAAAATCAAAAACCAAAGCCCGGAAATCATTTTCATCTTCATATTCAGTTATAGGTTCAGAAATTTTTTCTATAATTCCGTCTAAAAGTTCCCCCACCCCTACACCTGTCTTCCCAGAAGTCTCATAAATATCATTCTTATCACAATCTAACAACTTAGCTACTTCCTCCTTAATCTCCTCCACCCGAGCTAAGGATGAATCAACTTTAGACAAAACCGGAATAATCGGAATTTTTAATTCCTTGGCCATATTTAAGGTCGTTAATGTTTGGGCTTGTACTCCTTGTGTGGAATCAACTAATAAAATAGAACCCTCCACTGCCCGAAGAGCTCTTGAAACTTCATATGAGAAATCAATATGCCCCGGAGTATCAATTAAATTTAAAATATACCCTTTCCACTCCATTCGTACCGGTTGCATTTTTATAGTAATTCCTCGCTCCCGTTCTAATTCCATCGTATCTAAAAGTTGTTCTTTCATTTTTCTTTCTTCCACTGTATTAGTGATTTCAAGCATTCGATCAGCTAAAGTTGATTTACCATGGTCGATGTGGGCAATTATTGAAAAATTTCTAATTTTTTTTGCATTATTCTTATCCATAAGATAAATTTTAGCATATTTGGACGAAATTGACTAAAAATAAAGACTTTTCTCAACCCCTTGCTTTTTTTATAATCTGTTATATAATGCTGTATATTAAAGGTATTATTATAGTTAATTTATTAGAAACTTATGGAAAATACAGATAAAAAACCGACATTAAAACAATTTTATTTTAATTCTTCGTGGTATTCATTGTTTACGACCAGTTACTTGTTCTTGTTTTTCTACTTTGCTATTGCTTATTTAAATAACGTTTTTGTGGCAATTGCTTTTGTTTTTAGAACATTTACAACTTCCACAGCTCTAATCCCAATGTCAAACATTGTCTGGGGCGCTATCTACGTTATTTCTTTACTAATACCTTTTACCATTAGTATTTTTGCTATCGTAGCTCTACCAAATATTTGGATGAGAACTAATTGGAAGAAAGACCAAAGATTGTTAGCAACCATTGCTGTCGTCATAGTAATTTTCATAGTAATGTTAATTGCTAGTGACTTGATAGAAACTGTTAGCCAATCAAGTGCTTTAGTTCCGTTCTTATAAACAGAACATAAAATCAAAAAGAAAAAGAGGGACGGCTCCGCCGTCCCTTTTTTATTTCACACATTTCTTATACAAAAACTTTTGTTCTCTTTATTCGGAAAGCCAGAGCTGGATAATCAATTCTTTCTCCTAAAGAATTAACTAAGCCCCGCACATAAGTTCCGCTAGAACATTTAATTTGAATCTTTGAAATCAAAAACCTTTCTTCCTCTCGCCCGAATAACAACTCATTCCACCTCTCCAAGATCTCCTCTTGCCTAAAATCACCCTTAACTAATAAGATTCTTTTCAGAACATCAGCTTTTAAATCACGGCCAGTTATCCAATAACTTTTAATAAAATCCGCTTCATAAATTTCAATCTCCCTTTCTGGAATTTCTTTACCCTCCAACTCCCCCGCTTTTGCCAATTCGAACATCGGCTTTCCATCAATAGTTTTAGAAGAAAAAGCTGGGTACTTTTGGACCTGCTTCCCTTTAATATCTTCCAAAAATCTCTCCACCTTTCCCTGATGTCGCCCCACATCATATTCCTCCCTCACCCGCGGAGGTTGGACCTCCGCGGGTAAACCTAAAATATCGTAGGTGTCAGTAGAAAAACCAAACAAAATATCAAATTCATATTCTTTATCCAAACTAAGATATTTTTCCTTATCTTTACACTCTTCCTCCACCAGCACCAACAATTCACCCTCTGCCATAGGGTCCAATCGACCAGCATATGTTAACTTAACATCCTCATATTTAGGATTATCAACACACAATCTCTCTAAACATTCCAGAGGCGTTTCGCCCATTTTTTTATAAAGTTTTAACATAAAAAAAGACTAAAAAAAATGCAAATAAATTAATATAAAAAGAAGATTTTGGACACACGCTCGCGCTCTCCTGCGGAGCGCTCCCTTGTCCTCAACGAATATTCCACATAGTTTTGTAAAATTAGAAAACTAAGTTTTCTAATTTTACAAAACTATGTGGAACCAAGCATATTCGTTTGTGGGGTGTCCAAAATCTTCTTTTTATATTAATTATACTAAACTTTACCTAAACAATTCTAATTTATACCTCACCACCTCCTGCACCCTCACAACCACTGAAGCCATAATCTTATAGGGAGTCACCTCATCAGGATGACTCTCGAAGAAATCTTCATTTAAATTCTGAACCGCCAAACTATACGCTCTCCTCAATTCGGTACTAACATGCACCACTGCCATACCTGACAAAATAGCTTGCTTAACATCCTCTTCCTTTATTCCCGAACCCCCATGCAAAACCAAAGGAACTTTCACCGCATCAGCAATCTCCTTAATCCTCTCAATGTCTAAGTTAGGATTAAAAGAATTTTTCAACATCCCATGAATATTCCCCACAGCCGGTGCAAAACAGTCCACCCCAGTTTCCTGAACAAATTTTAAAGCATCCTCAACAGTGGTTAATTGATTCTGGTTAATCACCACTTTCTCAGGCACCTCATCCAACAACATAGAATGCTGACCTATCACGCCAATTTCTCCCTCCAACAAAATATCAGGATAATTTTCCTTAACAAACTTCACTGCCTCAGCTGTAGATTTAATATTTTCTTCCAAGGGAAATTCTGAATTATCAATCACAATAGAATCAAAACCTTCTTCTGCTGCTACCTTAACACTTTCCAAAGTATGGCAGTGATCCGCATTAATAAAAATAGGATAATCATGTTCTTCTCTCAGACTCTTAACAAAAGCCACCATCTGCCGAGAACCAACAAACCTTCTTTCACTTTCTGATAAACCAATAATTAACGGTACTGATCGGCCGATCTCCTTAGACAATTCCTGCCCAGCCAAAAATACCCCCTTTAACATCTCTAAATTAGCCACATTAAAATGCCCAATGGCTCTCTTATTTAAAACTACTTCCTCAATCTCCTTTTTTAAATTAAACATAATATATTATTATAACACATGAGCAGATAAAAATAATCTAATTAACTTGTTTATTCTCAATATTTTCGTTAAAATTAAAAAGTTATGGACAAAAAACAAAATATATCTAAAGACCCATATAAAGGCACAAGGGATTTCTATCCTGAAGATTTGGCTGTGCAAAATTTCATTTTTGCTAAAGCTAGACAAATATCTGAAAATTTTGGCTACGAAGAATACAATGCCCCAGTTTTAGAGCCAACAGAATTATACAAAGCCAAATCAGGAGATGAAATAGTTAATGAACAAACCTACTCTTTTATAGATAAAGGGGACAGAGATGTCACTCTCAGGCCAGAAATGACCCCTAGTCTATCCAGAATGGTAGCCAAGAAAAAAAGAGAGTTACCCTACCCTCTTCGCTGGTATTCTATTCAAAATTTTTTCCGATATGAAAGACCTCAAAAAGGAAGGGTAAGAGAATTTTGGCAACTAAATGCTGACATTTTTGGTGTAGAAGGAATTGAGGCCGAAGTAGAGATGATTTCTTTGGGTTATGAAATTATGAAATCTTTAGGTGCCAAAGATGAAGATTTTGTGATTAAAATTAATTATGCTGGGATATTGGAAAAAATACTGAGGGAAGATGTTGATTTAGAATTAAATGAAGAAGAAATATTTAAAACTATAAAAACAATCGATCGGAAAAATAAACTTTCAGAAGAAGAATTTAAGAATCGAGTTATTAATGAATTAGGAAAAGAAAAAGGTGAAAAACTAATTGAAAAATTAAAATCAGAAATTTCAGAAAAAGCTCAAGAAAATGACGATTTTAGAAAATGCATAGAATTAGGAGCTAAACTTGAAAAAAGAGGGATAAAAACAGAATTAGACCCACAATTAGTCAGAGGTTTTGATTATTACACCGGTATCGTTTTTGAATTTTTTGATACCAACTCAGACAATAATCGTTCCCTTTTCGGAGGTGGCCGTTATGACGATCTTTTAGATTTGTTTGGAGAAGAAAAAGTTCCAGCTGTTGGGTTTGGAATGGGAGACATCACAATGCAGAAGTTTTTAGAACTAAGAAACTTATTGCCTAAATATCAATCTCCAACCGACTTATACATCTGTACTCTTGATCCACAGTACATTGATTATGCTAACCAATTAGCTACAAAATTAAGGAAAAACGACCTCAACATAGCCGTCAATTACTCCAGCAAAAAAATTGGTGATCAAATCGCCATAGCCAATAAAAAAAGCATTCCTTACATCATCTGTATCGGTGAAGACGAAATCAAAAACAACAAATTCAAATTAAAAAATATGGAAACAGGGAAAGAACAAGAAGTCACAGAAGAAGAAATAGTTAACAAGGTAAGAACATAAAAAATATGGATAAAAAAGCCCAATCTATTGAAACATACAATAAAAACTCCAAACTATTTATAGAAAAATTCAACAAATACGGCGCAAGAATCGACGATATTAAAAGAGCTTTTTCTTATATAAATAAAACTAACCCTAAAATTGTTGAACTTGGATGCGGGAACGGTCGCGAAGCTAAAGAAATAGTAAAACATACAGATGATTATATAGGAATTGACCTTTCTGAAAAATTTACAGAAGAAGCTAAAAAAGAATTGCCTAGTATAAATTTTCTGTTAGCTAATTTCGAAGAGTATATTTTCCCTCAAGAAGTTGATATCATTTTTGCTTTTGCCTCTCTAATTCATACCAACGAAACATCTTTTAAAAATATTTTAGAAAAAGTTTATTCCGCCCTGAACAAAGACGGAATATTTTATATTTCTTTAAAGCATGGTGAATATAAAGAAGTAACCAAAAAGGTTTATCTCGGGACAATAACTGACTACCTTTACACTCTCGAAAAAGTTTCAGAAATGGCCGGCAATAAATATAAAATAATTTATAATAACACCTACGATTTGAGAAACCAAAAATGGTTAGACATGATCCTACAAAAATAACATGAAAAAAATTACCTTTGATATTGAAACTAAAAACACTTTTGAAGACATCGGTGAAAATAATCCAGCACTTTTAGATATCTCTATTGTTTGTATCCACGATTCCGAAACTAACAAATACGACAGTTTTTTGGAAGACGATTTTGCCCGACTTTGGCCAATTTTAGAAGATGCCGATATATTAATTGGCTATAACTCTGATCATTTTGATATTCCACTTTTGAATAAACACTACCCCGGGGACCTGACCACATTCAAAAGTTTAGACATTATGAAAGAAATTAAAAAATCACTTGGCAAAAGAATAAAATTAGATAATGTTGCTAATGCAACTTTAGGCGAAGGTAAAACCGGCAATGGCCTTGAGGCCATCACTTGGTGGAAAAACGGTGAAATAGAAAAAATACGAAAATATTGTTTAGACGATGTTCGGATTACCAAAGCCATTTATGATTTCGCATTAAAAAACGGCTATCTAAAATATAAAGAAGTTAACAACAGCTTTAACACAAAAAAGATACCTTTGGATACCTCTAATTGGGAAAAACAAAAAGACAGCTCAACGACTAACCCCTTACTATTTTAAATTTATGTCAGAACAATCAAACAAATTTTTAATACCAATCGCCATCATAATCGCTGGAGGGCTAATTGGTTGGGGAATAGTAGTAACGAATAAAAAAGATGTCCCCAATTCCAATCAAAATGACTCTCTAATAGAATCTTCCCAATCGGGGAAACCAATAGCCAACCAAGAAATCAGTATCCAAGAAACGGATTATATTTTAGGCAACCCCGAAGCAGAACTTGTTTTTTTCAGTTTTAATGATTTTGAGTGTCCGTTTTGTGCAATATTTCATCAAACAATGCATCAAATAATAAACGAATATGGCAAAAGTGGACAGGTTGCTTGGATTTTTAGACAATTCCCAATTTACGGAGCGGGAGCAGAAAAAAAAGCTATCGCTGCCAAATGTGCTGGACAATTGGGAGGAAATACTAAATTCTGGGAACTCTCTGATAAGATTTTTCAATTTAATTTTACTGAAAACAAAGAAACCATTACAAAACAACTTTCTGAAATTGCTGAGGAAGCTGGTTTAGATAAAAAACAATTTGAAAAATGTTTAAATGACGATACTGTCTTAACCTTAATTAAAGAAGAATACCAAAGCGGAATAGATACAGGTGTTCTGGGCACAGCGACTGTCCCAGGAGGAACTCCTTACACAATCATTTTAACAAAAATGGGCAAGACCTACCCTATCAGTGGTGCTCAGCCCTACAATGTTATAAAATCAATCATTGATTTAATCCTAAGAGAAAATTAACCATCCAAAAAAAAATATCGGGAGGTCTAACCTCCCGATATTTAAAGAATATCAGAGATCATTAACTATCTTAAAAATTTTAACCATCGCCCAAGTATCCAACTTACAATAGTCCAAAAGACCTTGACGAAGTTTTTGTTTTTTCCCCTCATCAGCAGTCCCCAACATTTTTTCCCAAGCAGACATCGCCATCGTTCCGTCCTGCACCTCCAATTCTTTGTACGAAAGCTCTGGCACCAAGACAGGTAAAACCTTCTTAATAGAAGCACTCCCCTTAAATTCAGGCAATAAATAATCCTTCTTAAAAATCTTCATTAAATCATAAACCCTGTCATTTATATCATTAAAAAACAATTCATATTCTGGGTGCAATTTACCTAATTCTTTATTTCTTGTTTTTTCAAAAGATTCATACCAAACCAAAACTGAACCTTCACCCCCAATATCTTTTTTCAACGATTTTACTAATTCAGAGGTAGAACTTTCAAGATCATTAGCTAAATATTCACGATGTTCCACTTCGCCATTCTCTTGCAGAATATGAAGAGAGTATTGAAAAACAATTTGCGAATTAGGATTATACCCATCTAATTGTGGAATTGGCTTTAAAAGTGTCTCATAATCCAAAAAATATAAAGGATACTGTAATTTATCCAAAGCCTCTCGAATATTAACAACATCAATCATCGGCTTTCCGCTTTTCTGTAATTCAACCTTTATCTTCTGGGATTCAGTTAATTTGAAACCAGAGGGAATATCTTTAGGATCAAAAATATCGTCATTCACCAGCTCAGCTAATTTTTTACCTCGTAAAATATGAGCCGTTGAATATTCTGGCACTTGTGGGTTAAATTTAGCAAAACAATCACACCTCTGCCCTGCACTTTTATATAGACAAGAACAAGAATTGATTTTTAGGTCGTCCTGTTTTAACAAAGCCAAAGCTTCATCAATACGAAAAGAAACCTCAGGATAAACTTCATTTATTCGCGCTGTCACCTCTTCAAAAACAAAAAGTTTTATTAAATTCAAATCTCCTTTTCGTATATAATCTCGATTAAGATGTGCAATATAGCAATCACCAATATCCATTCCGCATTCTTCCAGCACTATTTTTTGAAAACAAACATCTTTAATATGATTATGCATCAAATCGGTTTTAATTTCGGAACTAGATTTCACCTCATATAAATCCCATTTTGAAGTTTCTTCATTAAACCGAGAAACATCTGCCTTCAAAAACAAACCTCTCTTAGACTTAAAAGTAGCTTGGAAAATTGTCCCTTTCTTTTTCAATTCATCTTGGGTTTTCTGAAGTAAAATTTCATCTTTTTTGTCATCCAAAAAAACTCCCGACGGAAACATCTTTTGAACCTCTTCCTCCACATCATAACCATCCTGAATTAATTTTTGCAAAAA
>Ga0075122_10003301_pt1 | contig 10193 bp, 16 predicted proteins | sample AntAceMetag02UKB_FD_69790 | JGI IMG/M metagenome (GOLD analysis project Ga0075122, IMG submission 69790) | Saline lake microbial communities from Ace Lake, Antarctica - Antarctic Ace Lake Metagenome 02UKB | ecosystem: Environmental > Aquatic > Non-marine Saline and Alkaline > Saline | place...
ACGAAAGTGTTCATCGATGTGGAAGTCGAGCACTCAGATGGCACGGTCAAGAGCCTTGAGGGTCGTTGTAATAGTCTTCACTGGGGATCGGATATTGACCGCAAGGATTGGTGGTGTGAGATGGAGTTCGTCAATCACCCCGTCGAACACGTTGCGAACAATCTGTCCTTGGACCCGCTTGACCAGAATAGCACGATGAACCAAGACGGGTCCGCTGCGTACAAGGTTTTGCTCTCAAACTGGCATGATGTCCGTGTGAAGATCCGCAAGGATGCCGGCGACCCGTGGGCGTTGATCTTCGGCGGTCAAGCTCTCCGCGTTCCCGGTGCTGTCCAGATGCTCGAAGGCGGCGACAAGGTGAGCTTCAGTCCTGTGGGCATGAGCCAGATGTACAAAGCAATTCCTCGTCTAAGTAAGTGGGTCTACGAGGGGCGAGACATTGCGAGCTTGCTTGCATCTATTCTCGGAGACTCAAACTTCAAGAGCGATCGTGCTCATGTTGTGGTTGAGAATGATCCTCTGCTGTACGTCACTGAGTACACGACGGGCGAATCGACCACCATGGAAGTCCTTCAAGCGGCGATCAAGCGAACGGGATACGTGCTTGGTGTCAAATACTGGGCATCTGGGACGGCGTTCAATGACGGCTCAGGGCTTTCCACATCAGCAGAAGGGTTCTTCCTCACCCTCTTCGATCCGTTGAGAGTAGGCGGCACTGTGCCGTCAACCGCTACCACACTCATTCAAGCAAGTCGAACTCCTGATGCAACATTGACCGGCGATTACGTCAGGAGAATCATCGAGCTTGACATCAAAGATGTGCGAACGTGGATTGAAGTTGATTACATGTCCGCAATCAAAGGCATGATGCAGAGTGTTATCGTGGAAGACACCGATGCTCAGGCTCTCTACGGCGTCCCCGCAGGGGATGGCACTAGGCTTCACCGTCCGATGAGAATAGTAGAGCAAGCGAATTCTTTCCTCGATACCGAAGGAGAGGTGACAGATTTCGCTTATGCCTGTTTGCATGATACGTCTTCACCTACTCCTGACGCCGTGATTGAGATGCCTTACTGCTGGCCGAACCCTGAGCCTCACGACCTCATCCGCGTTGTCTGTGATGATTACACCATCGAGATTGGAGTGATGTCGGTTGAGCATGAAGTGAGCATGAATAACTGGACCGGCTCGACAACTATACGCGGAACGATCGATAAGGTGATTGGTGAACGTGCGTACTGGATCGCTCAAGACCTCTCTGAGGAAGAGAGAAATAAGGTCCGTGCCGAATGGCTACTCGGCAGCATGTCTCAGCTTGGAGGGGAGGAAGGTTGGGGTGAAGCTGAGTGGGGCGCTGGCTGGGGGAATGACGAGAAGACAACCCAGAATCTAGCACTGAGAAGTATGACACACGAAGCAGATGACGGGCACTTTGAATCCGCTGTTGCCGCATCATGGAGGCCGTGCAATCAATGGTGGTTCGATCATTCTGAGGTGTGGGTGAGCATTGGGAACAACGCACGATATGGAGTGGATCCTTATTCAACGACCAGGGGAAGCCATGCAATGATTTCGCCAGTACCTCCAGGGTCGCTGATCTTCGTGAAGGTGAGGCACATGCCAATCAATTCAATAGACGTGACAGGGAATATCGGGAGGTAAGAATGGGAGCGAAGACAACGCACGGGCTTCTCTACAAACCAACGCACAGGGAGACCTCGTGGCATCAGAAGGTCAATGACAACTTTGATGAGATTGACGGAACAGGGACTAGGAATATCCAGCTTCCACTTCAGACAGGTGGCGGGATTGCGGATACCACGATCTCGGTTATTACTGGGGCTACGTCGATTGACTTCAACGCTAATGGTGAGTTCGCTCTTGCCTCTTTCCAAGTGCCGAATGATTGGAATGCAGCGAGTGACTTAACCCTCAAAGCATTGGTTCAGAATGAGATAGCCGAAGACGATGGGGATGATGTTTCATTCACTTGCACAGTTCACGGGATAGCAGATGGAGAGACTGGGGCTGATCTCGGACAGAGCGTTGCCCTGCTATTGGACCTGACAGGTGGTGACGAGGCCATAAACAAGGCGAACGTAGTATCGGGGGCCATTGACTATGACGACGTGACGTACCCGATTGCAGCGGGTGATACGGTGATCGTGAAGATCGTTGCGAACCTTGGCGGTGGTGGAGAGTGTACCGGACCGTTACATATCATCGACTGGTTTGTCGAATACACATCCTATCGCTTGGTTGACTAGGAGGAAGAATGTCGTTATCAAAGAGTCCAACAGAAGTAATCAATGTAGCTGCTAAGACGGCGGGAACCTCGACTGCTGAAGGTGACTGCCTTACTACGAACCTTGAGAAGAGATCGCAGTTATGTATTGAGGCTGTTATTACTTTCCAAGCGGCATCGACTGGGAATGCCACCGTTCATATCCGCTGCTCTTCTCTGGACACAGACGCAGCGTTTTTAGAAGCGGTTGACTATGGAGCGGTAGAAGACGGCAACTTCACAGTCACTTGTGATGTAGGAAAGACTGTTCGGAAGAGTGTGCCGGTGTGGTGCGATGCTCTGTACATGAGATTCATCGTAGACAACGACAATGACGACACAGTAGACATCGTGATCAACGTAATCGAGCAAGAGGTCGCGCCTACCTAGGAGGTAAGAATGCCACTGCCAGATAGGATACCGGGTGGTATGACAAGCCTTTTTGTGGCTAAGTCCACTCTGACAACCAAAGGAGATCTCTACGCGGCATCTGCGGCATCGACACCTGCGCGGCTAGCCGTTGGCGCGAATGATCTTGTGCTGACTGCTGACTCTGGTGAGGCGACTGGGATGAAGTGGGCCGCTGGTGGTGGTGATGTCTCTACTGACGCTATCTGGGATGCTGCCGGTGATCTTGTTCAAGGAACCGGCGCAAATACTGCGGTAAGATTAGCAAAGGGTGCAGCTCTTGCACTGCCAAGAATGAATGCAGGCGCAACCGCTGTTGAATGGGGTGGATCAGGGCAGATAGCTTTCCCAGCAGCGGCTAACCCAAGTGCCGACGCGAATACACTTGATGACTACGAAGAGGGAACGTGGACACCTGTGATTCAAGGCAAGGATACTGCGGGAACTTACGAGATCACAGTTTACGATGCCGCCTATACCAAAATAGGGAATTCTGTTTTTATCACGTGTGATATAATAAGAGACGTTTCAATTACTGGCGGAGGTGCTGGCTGGCTCGAAGTAACTGGATTGCCATTTACTTGTGCTGCCGTTAATAGCTTTGTGACCATGGCGTTTACGGTTAATTCTGTTCTTACAAAAGATTACATCATGGTCGGAATTTCTGCCAATTCCACTCAGGCACTCATAGTATCTCTGGGAGTGGACGGCACAAGCACTATTATGGATATCGATGATTTTGACTCAGGCGGGTATATTCGATTTAATATAATGTATCGTATTTAAGGGGTGAAGGATGTTAACAAAAGAAACAGTAATTGATCAGGTAGAAGTTACGAGAGATGGACACGTCCAGATAAGGCGTGCGGATTTGTTTATCGAGGATGGCGTCGAGGTGGCAAAGAACTATCACCGCCATGTGTTGAGTCCTGGCGATAATACGGATAAAGAAGATGCCAAAGTAAGTGCCGTTGCAGCAGCTGTCTGGACCACGGACGTTGTGGACGCATATCAAAAAGCGCAAGAATTGCTCAGGAGTATAGATGCCTAACGATAGATCGAACCTTGAACTGATGCTTCACTCGCGCGCGTATCCAATGCAGTATGCGAGCGAGTTTGCAGAGGCTTCTATCACTGCTGTTGGGGATGAAGTCTCGCCTGCTATTCCCACGGGCGTAGCGGCAACGGCAATCGCTTCAGGTATTCGGATCACGTGGACACTCCCTACAACGAACATCGACGGAACGGCAATGACCGATCTTCGTTGGCATCGAATCTACTATCACACTGGCGCGGGGATTGATATCTCGAATCCAGCAACGTACACAGATTTCAAGGTAGTCGGTCCGGTTGATGAGTACACAGACGAACCTATCACAGCCGGGACCGCTCGATACTTCGTCGTGACTGCGCTCGATCGGACGGGGAATGAAAGCCCTGCGTCTTCTGAAGTACACGCAACCTCTGGTTCGGTCACTCCTACGACTTCGATTCCAGACGACGCCACTGGCTTGATCTTCGATGATTCGGTTTCAGGTGACGGGATTGTTCTTGGTGATGGGATCATAGGGATTGTCTTCGTGACACCGGATCCAGCGTGGGCAAACTTCGATCGGTATAAGCTCGAATACTCAGAGGACGGGGGTGCATGGACAGAGATCCCGAACGTGCCACGGACTGCCTATATTCACAAGAGCCTGGACACGACTCACGCCTTCAAGTACCGGGCTTATGTTGTAGCAACCGATGGAACGATCAGCACGACGCCAGATGTTGAAGACAACGCGACGGCGGGATTCACACCGAACATAGCAGACAACGACGCGGTGATAGCAGTCCTCGTGCTTGCTGAGTACATCATTGCAACGAACGAGATCCGTGCGCCGATGATTAAGGCTGGGACTATCACAGGTGATAAGATTTCTGCAGCTACTACGATCACCGCAGGGACAGGAAACGATGTTGGGGTGTTGGACGGGGCTGATGCGACGTATCGAATCTATGCGGGACATGCGACACCGGCCTCTGCGCCTTTCCGGGTGACGAAAGCCGGGGCGGTGACGTGTTCAAACCTCACGATCACAGGCGGGACTATCAACCTCAACGGCGGTGTGTTTCAAGTAGACGCTCTAGGGCAAGTCACCTGCTCAAACATCCAGATCACAGGCGCAGGAAGCACGTGGGCCGGGGCGAAGATTGCACAGGCTAACATTGCGAACCTTACTACAGCCATAATCACATCAGGCACATTTGCTGCGGTGCGGATTCCGAATCTCAGCACAGACAAACTCACAACTGGTACGCTACTTGTTGGGCGCACCCAAGCCAAATGCACAGACGCGGCAGCGGATCAGACATCTGCAAATACGGCGGCTGGGATTGCAGGGCAAGGGAGTCTTGCAACAAGAAATACTGTCAACGGGACATATATTGACGACGATTCAGTGACAACAGGCAAGCTATATATTGATGACGACATTCAATTTTATCAGGATGGGGCACGCCATGGATGCAAGGGGATTACAGATCTGTACTATAGCACCTCAAAAAGCACGTCCTACCCATACATTCAGATCAACTCCGGCAATCTATTGTTGCGTGAACATTTAACTGGATCGCAATTAAGCTTGGACGCACAGGTAACGCTTCAATCAACAGCAAATACCCAGATAATAGCCGCAACTGGGATTGCCTTATCGCCAGGTGCGGGGAATGCGTATGGCGTAACTGGCGCGTTTAAGTATATCAACTATCAGATTCACAATGGCAACGCCGTAACAGCCTGGACAGAGGTTGATGCATCTGCTCAAGTTGGCAGTCGTAGGGTTCTGCTGTTGTTAAGAATAGAGAATAATGGCATTGGTTCAATGGATGTTCGATTTAGGCCGTCAGATGAAGCCGGGGAACAAGATCCGAATTGCCACGATTGGCCAGGGGCGTTCTCAACACGGGTAGACGACGCGCAAGAAGTGCAATGGGTGTGGGTACTAACGGGAACATCTGGTAGATATGACTGGGATTCAGATACAAACAACTCATGCTTCGTGAACATCTTGGGCTACTTTGCTTAGGCGGATGTGTGATATAATGCGAAGTCTAAAGGGAGGAACACGATGAAAACACTACTAGCATTCGCACTAATCGTTGTGCTGTCACTTGTTGTTGTAGGAGGAAGCTTAACGGCGTTCATTCAGCCAGACGAACGGGTGCCGTACTTTGGCGTCCGAGGACTCCACGAAGCGATCTATGACGGCATAGAGTTTACCGTAGAGTGGGAAGTTGGGAACTTCACATTCATCGAACCGCGCCCATTGAGAGACTTACCCTTCTACATCTTCCAGATTCGCCCGCAATTGGAAATTATGATCGCAGGAGAATGGTGGTTCGGTGTAGCTGTATTCAACCAATATCGAACGAACCATCCTGGGCATTACGTATTCCAGCCGGAGTTCTTTATCCGGCACGAGTGGTGAGGAGAGAACATGCCAGAAGCAAAGCTAACCGAGCTGGAGCACTTTCAGCTAACAGCGAAGTACATGGAAATCCAGGCGCTTCAAGAGAAGCAAGCGCGGATGATGGAGATCCGCAAGAATGCTGAGATGGCCATGCAGATGGCCGAAGGAGAATTCAACAGCTCGAAGAAGGAACTAGCTGAAGCCTTCCTTCTGAAAGATTCAATCCTCGGCAAGATTGGCAAGCGCGTGAAGGCAGTAGGAGAGGTTGAAACCTGGACCGCGCAAATGGATCACAAACAACCGAAGAAGAGCATACTGACCTGGCCTGAAAAGGAAAGCGAGGAGAGCGGCGGAGACCCCAAATAAGGGGGAGGAAGGTGCCGCGTGATGCAGTGGATCATCGGAGGAAGTTCATTTCTAATCGGAGTGATTGTCGGATGGGTAATACGCGGGAGGGTAGATGAGAAGCAAGACCCTACTCGCCACATCTGTGCGATCATCGTCATCCTGGTGTGGGTTGCGAGTGTTGCTTACGACATGCTCAGTACTACCTACGCAACCCCGTGGGCCGTTCACGCTCTGACAGGGGCAGTGTTCGGGTGGCTGTTCGGGTTCAATCCTTTCAAGGGGCTGATCGGAAAGAATGGAAAGAAGCCTAATGGATAAGGTGAAGAGCGCATTGATGTGGCTGGCCTTACTGTTGGTGATAGGGATAGGAGCGGGGGTCCTTTCGAATGCTGTTCTGTTACCTGATTCAGCGTGGCTAGAGATCAATAAGATGTACGTCAATACAGTGACTACAACCGATCGAGAGTTGACGTTGAACATCGTGAGGACGGTATCGAGACCGCTTCCTGTGGAGATGACTGTCTCCATCTACGAACAAGAGAATGGCGAGGTTCCTTGCTTTGACTTCAGTGACAAGAGTGTGATGAGAAAAGGCACTCTAGCGTACTCACAAGCCATTCCAGTGGATCAGGAACTTGAGGCTGGTAGCTACATCGCGGAAGTCTATATCGAGTTTGCGGTTGGCTTCAGTATCCGTCGTGACGTGATAGCAAGCACGTCATTCGTTGTTGTTGCTGCAAAAGATGTATAATCTACACACGTACCAAAAGGAGGGTACAATGCTAGGAACAATCATCGCGTCCGTCAAGCTGCTTATCGTTGCTGGATTTGGCGCGATCAGGATCAAGAAGATTGTTGGAAGAGAGGACCTTGACGGGCCCGCGAAGATCGCGGCCATTCACGTTGAGGCTGATAAGATCATGGACGCTGTTGATGCAATTGCGGCGACCACTGCTCCGACTTGGGATGATCGCCTCGCTGATGTACTTAGCGATGTGATTGACACCATCGCGGAGAACCTGATCGAGGAGGTATAGTAGTATGAAACGATCACTAGTTCTATCGTTGATTTGTTTGTTTGCACTTGCGGTAGTGGCCTTTGCCACTCCGACTATCAATCCGTGGCTTGAGGTGAACGTACCTGAGATTATCGGCGGTAGTGTATCGCCGCCCACTCTGGATGCAGGGGTTACTCTTGAGGGGTGGATTTCGCATTCATGGTTCATCGATCTTGGATTCGCCTACGCTGACGCGGACTTGCTTGACAAAACGAATGAACGTGCTTTTGGGGTTGAATCTAACATCGGATTCGATCAACTTGTATCGGTCAACACGACTGGCACTCTTCTGTACGGATGTCAGTTCACAGCTGCTTGTGACATCACCTACACGGTCGCGTATCCGTATGCGATCAATCTCAACGATCTCATTCCGAGTTTCAAAGCACTAGGCTATGTTGGTCCGCTTGAGGTATGGGCTGGAATGAATCTGCCTTACGATTCAGCAGGACCGGGCAGCTTCGGGATTCAGCCGTTCTTCGGTATGCGTGTTGACTTCGACATCAGGCTGTAAACAGCACCGGTGCTTTTCGCATCTGTGCCTCCTTACGCAGACAGGGGGGAGCTGCTTGTCTCCCCCCGCTGCGGTTTGTGTTGAGAGGAGAGAGATATGAAACGAGCGATTATACTACTGGCTCTGTGCTTGTTCGTACTTGCAGGATGTACAGAGTTGGAAGAGCCTGCACTGACAGCGAGCGTGAGGCTTGTTGGAAATGAAGGCGTGATCTACGCGCCACTAATCAACGGGATGCCATTTGGCTACGACGCCAACGTACAACCGGGCGATCTGATCCGAATGGACTTCAATCCCGACCGTGATCAATACGGGAACAAGACTGGCTTGAGTTCGAATAGGTACACGCTAGCTAAGGTGACGGCTGAGTGTGATCTGAAGACGGAGCCTGATACGATTTTCCCGATGGCTAATCGGAATATCCCTATCTGGTTCCCAGGTTACACAGCACCGTTAGAAGCCATCAGCGGCCTCCCAGTTCCTTTCTATCCATTAGAAGGGTATCCATGGGACGCATGTCGCACTTGTGGCATTCCGGAGATGAGATCACAGCAAGCGACTATCACCGCGACGGCTCGTGCTGAGTCGATTGAAGTGGAGTTCGTGATGCCTGAACAAGGTGGCACGTACATCCTCAATCTGCCTGGACAGTCAGCGACTAATTCAACGCGGATCAAAATCAATATCGCTAGTCACGGCGCGTACACGGTGACTCACAGCAGCGGCAAGGTCTATGAGTTCGTGGTGCCGATTGACTGGTTCTTCATCGAAGGATCATGGCGGATTGATGTGGGGCCAACTGGTGTTTGCTAGGAGGATAACATGAAGAAGTACAAGCTATGGGTTATTGCTGGGATCATGGTGGTTCTTTGCATCGCACTCGTTGGGTGCTTCCCGCCGACCATTCCGGTAGTTGATCCTGATGATCCAATCGACGCGCCTTCTACCATTCCGGTAGCGGCGTTCTCGTACCACTCGGATGAGTATCCTGTCCAGACCAACTCGCGGGTCAAGTTCGACGGATCAGCATCATACGATCCTGACGGCGCGATCATTGGTGGACGCTGGGACTTCGACAACAGATTAGACGATCCAGACGGCTACATTGTTGAAGGTTCCTGGGTGAATCTCGTTCGTCAATGGGAGAACGGCGAGTGGGTATGGAAAGAGAACCCGGTGATGCAGGTGGAATATTACACGTACACCGAGCCAGGATACTATGATGTCAAGTTAACCGTTTGGGATCATGATGGCAATCAATCAATCGTGACTCGCAGAGTTCGAGTCTGGTAAGGAGATATCATGGGACGATGGGCAAAGTTAGCAAAAGGACTTATCCCGGATTTCTGGTCGAAGCTGGCTGGCGAGATGGGTATTGAGCCAAAGACGAATCGTGAGCAGACCGCACAGGCACTACGTGGTGGAGCGAACGAGCGATACGAAACGGCACAGGTCGTTGCGGCGATCGTGGACCGGCTTGAGGCACTGGAGGCGAAGAGGAAGCCGAAGAAATAGCTGCGCACTCGCAGTTAGTACCACCCCTGTTCAGATAGTAAGGCGGGGCCATAAATGGCTCCGTTTTGCTTTGGGGGTTGACTTCTTGGCCGAGATACGTATAATAATAATATAGACACCAAGGAGGCAACAAAGATGAACGCGAAATTCGGAGCAAGCGGAACTAGATACCAGGAGCCATGCGCTATCTGTGGCCGCGACAGTGAGATAGACAACATCAGCGAGTGCTGCCGACGATGCCATCCTCAGTATGTAGCAGATCGTGAAGAGCTGATGAGCGCAGCGTCTCCTGAAATGAGGAAAGCGTCCGAATATGTATCAACAACGCATGGTGGCGTCTGATGCCTAACAACAAACGGTATACAGCAACCGGATACTGCAATTCATGGGGATCGAAAATGGGAGCGCGGCGTGTTGCAGGATTGACACATAGCGAGCGAAATGACATCCGTGCTGGAGATGCGATTTACCTTGCAGGATGCCCTAAAGTTGCCGGGACTACCGATCGCGTGATAGTTGAGAATGCCAGCAGATTCTACGCGCGGATTCCAACTGAAGACTAAGGAGGCGACATGGCAACGAAACGAACCTACAGCCGCTATGGGCGGAAG
>Ga0075122_10003303_pt1 | contig 10187 bp, 12 predicted proteins | sample AntAceMetag02UKB_FD_69790 | JGI IMG/M metagenome (GOLD analysis project Ga0075122, IMG submission 69790) | Saline lake microbial communities from Ace Lake, Antarctica - Antarctic Ace Lake Metagenome 02UKB | ecosystem: Environmental > Aquatic > Non-marine Saline and Alkaline > Saline | place...
TTTTCTTTTTCTTCTTTGTTTAACATTCTTTTTTTTGCTTTTTGTTGTATTGCACCTTCTTTTTCTAATTCTACATCTATTTCAGAGATTTCACTTTCTATTCTTTCTAGGTTTCTTTTTAATCCCTTTAGCAGTTTTTGATTATCTTTTAATTTAAAAATTCCTCCACATTCGTTGCAAGTAAAGTTGTTTATCATTGCGTGTTCTTCCGTGAATTCAATGTTGCATAATTCGCATATGTAGAATTGTTTTGTTTCTCGGTTTTGTATTTGTGTGGCGAAAGTGTTTTTTCTTTTTTCTAATCTTGCCTTTAAAAATTCTAGAGATTTTTGTATTTCTATTTTCCAGAAGTATGTATACCAACCTTTCTTTTTATCTTTTTTTCTTATTGATGAGACTAGTCCGTGGTCTGATAATTTGTATAATATATTACGTGTTTGGTTTATTGTTATTTCTAGTTTTTTTGCTATGGTGAATTCGTTTACGTGTTTTTTTGTGTTTAGTATTTCTGCTATTGGTTCGGCTGGTTTTCCAACGACGATAACGACAAGATCTTTAAGAAGTTGATTTAACATATTTTGTATAAAAAAGTATTGAATATAAACCTTGTGGTTTTGATTTATAAATTTTATTTTTAGTTCTTTTTTTTGGGAAGTTTTAAAAGCTCTAGAGTGTATTTTTTTTTATGAAAGAAGGTGAGAAGGATAAGAATATTTTAAAGAGATTTCTAAAGAATGTTTCTGCTTTTTTTTGTTGGTTTTGGTTTTTGTTGTGGAAAGATGATAGTTTGGGTGGTTGGATTTTTTCGGTGGTTTTTTTATTTATTTTTATAAAGCTTATTTTTTTTCCGGGGATTGGATTTGTTTTGGGTACTGATTTGCCTTTAGCAATTGTCGAGTCTTGTAGTATGCATCATGATGGAAATTTAATTTCAAATTATAATTCTTGGTGGGATTTTAATGAGGATAAATATGAGGATTTTTCTTTGACTAAAAGTTTGTTTGCTGGGTTTAGTTTTAAGAGGGGTTTTACTAAGGGAGATATTTTAATTATTACTGGAGTTAAGCCGGAAAAAGTGAAGATTGGAGATGTTATTATTTTTGTTGCGAATCAGAAGAATCCGATAATTCACAGAGTTGTCGATATAAGTGAAATTAATGGGAAATATTTTTTTCAGACAATTGGAGACAATAATGACGGACAGCTTGTTTTTGAGAAGAATATATCGGGAGATCAGTTGGTTGGGAAGGCTGTTTTTAGGATTGCTCCGTATGTTGGTTGGGTTAAGTTGATTTTTTTTGAGATGCAGAGAGTTCCTTCTGAGCGTGGTGTTTGTTAAAATATTAGATGTTTCTAGTATAAGAATATTTTTAAATGAAATTTGTTAGATATAATTACAATGAATAAATGGATAGAACTTTTAATCGGACTCGTTTTCGTGATAGTTGCTGTTTACGCTTGGGGCATGGACCTCTTCGGATTCGGTGCTGCTGCGTTAGTTGTTCTTAAGGGTGGCATTGTTTGGGGTGTAGTAATGATTGGACTCCTTTTTGTCATGCTAGGAATAAGCGATATTAAAGAATAATTTTTTAATTTTACTTTTGGTATTCTTTATAGTTAATTTTATAAATGAAATATAATTGATTTTGTTATCAGAACAATCAGTTATGATCCTGTAGCTCAGTCTGGTAGAGCACTGCTCTGATAAGGCAGGGGTCTACGGTTCAAATCCGTACAGGATCATTGAATTTTAATTCTTTTTGATTTATACTTGTTAAAGAATTTTCTTATGTATCGATATACACGGCGAAAATTTTTAACATCGTCCAAACTCAAAAATAATTAAAATTTGTGGGGTGGTGGGAAGCGAGTGAGCGAAGCGAAGGAGCTTGGGGTTGGAGTGGTTTAAAGTTGGGAAAAATGGGGAGAAAATTTCTTTAGAAATTTTTGAAGGGGGGTTTGGGCGGATTGGTTTTTTGGATAGTATTTTGGATTGCAAATATTTATAAGATATTAATTAATTTGGTTGAATATAATGAAAGAATCAATAAGTGCATTAAGGAATTTGAGATATAATTTTTTTGAAGAAGAACCAAATATGGTTTTACATAGCGATTCTAATGTTGCTACTAAATGGAGATTTCCAGCATGGAATCAGGCTATATTAAATGAGTTTGCGATATTAAAGTCCGATGGATATACAGATGTTACTTTGCAGTATATGCTTTCTAGATATAAATCTGAAGTATCTCTAAGGGGGTGGGGTCAAAGAAGGGGTTTTAAGTTAACAGAACGTGAAGATATTAATATTTCAAATTTATTTTTAGATGAAGCTATTTCTTATTTAGAGTCTAGGTTTTGTGAAGATTAGTGTTTTGGAGCTATTTGAGAAAATATTTTTACTTTGCTTCAAGCTCTAGAGTTAGTTTTTCGTTTTTTAATTCGTAGTTTGAAATTGGTAAATCTATTTTTATTATTTTTTCGTATGCAATGTCATTTGATGCTGCTTTTATTTCGATTGAATTTTCAAGTTTATTGAAAGATATTTCATCGATGGAGTTTATTTTTGGTAATTCTAACTCGTAAATTATTTTATCTCCCAGTCTTCGTATATTTGTTTTGGGTTCTTCTTTTTCTAATTTTGTAAAATTTTCTTTACTTTTTTTGGAGAAGCTTTTTGATTTGTGTAATACTTTTGTTGGTTCTTGTTGAATTTTATTTTCTTGATTTAATAATTCTAAATTTTTTGGCATATTTTTTCCAGGGGATATGCTTATACTTATTCCTTTCATCTTTGGTATTTTTTGATTGTTTAGATCTTTTGTTAAGTTTTGATTCATATTTTGCATTTCTGCATTTAGGTTTTTCATTAGAGAATTAAATATCATATTTAGTCCCATTGGAAGTTTTATTTGTGTTGGCATTCCTTGTACTTTATCGTCTAATCCTATCATTCCGTAATTTTTTTGAATTTTTTCATTATCTTTGTATCCACAATTTGGACAGAAATTATAGGAGTTTTTCATTTTTTCTTTACAATTTGGACATTTTTTTCCTTTAAGCATAATAGTAGAATATGTGATTTTATTTAAATAAGTTTCGTAGTATTTCTAGGTTTTTTATTTTTCTGTTAAGTAGTCTTTTATCGATATTATTTGGTGCATTTCTTCTTGCATTGTTGGGATTGTCTCTTGTCTTACGAATTCTTTTAGTCCGCTTTTTTCGTTTAGTTTTTTCGTTTTTTGCGTTTCTTTTAATGTTGGTATGAAGAAAAATACGGTAGTCATTCTTAAGATTCCTCCAATTATGAATATTATTATCATGGGTTCAACTGTGTCAGTTTTTATGAATTTTATTAAGAATGCTCCGAGTCCTGCTCCGAGAAATGTTCCGATTCCTATTATCATATTGTGGTAGGAAACTGCTGCACCTCTTTTTTCTTTTTTTACGTTGTCGTATATGAAGTTTCCAGAAGACAAGGCAAATCCTGTCCAGAAGATCCCCCCTATTAAGGATGGAACTAGTATAAGATATATTGGTGATGCAGAAATTATCCAAAGGATTGGGGTTATTGGAACGAATATACATGCGAGTTGAAGTGTTTTATAGTTTCCGAATTTGTCTGCGAATTTTCCCCAGAGTTCCATAAAAAGAAGAGAAAAAAATGTTCCAGATATAATTATTGTCATGTATGTGGAATAGCTGAATTCTAGGGTTCTTAGTAAATATACGGCTACTAGTGGGGATGATACTCCCATTGAAAAACTGAAGCATCCTCTAAATAATGCGAATTTTCCGAAATTGTTTTTTGGTGAATTTAGTAGAAAGTTAGCAAAAGAGAAGTTGTCTTTTTTTCTTATTTTCATTTTTGGTTCGTATTGGGATTTGAAACTTTTCCAGGAAAGCATTCTGGAGATTGATGCAAATGAAAAAAGTAGAATAAATCCAAGTATCATAATGTTTTGTTTCTTTGTATAATCTAGAAAAAATGAAGAGAGAAGTGCAAGTACTGCGGATACAAATCCACCTATTAAATTTCTTTTTGAAAACCACCTTCCTCGATATTTTTTATCTACAATGTCTCCGACCCATGAAAACCATGCGGGTGAAACAATGTTTGCTAGGATAATATAGATGGAATATGTTAGCAATAAAAAAAATGGGAGCATTTGTTTGATTATTTCTAAATAAAATAGTAGTGCAATTGCCACCATTGGAATCCATATTAATGATTCAAGAAAAATGGATTTTAGTACTATTTTTTTTCTAGAATATTTTTCCATCAGTTTTGATCCAAATAGTTGAGAAAGTGGACCAAGTATTCCTGCTATTGAGGAAAGCATTGCAACCATGGAGCTTGAAGTATTTATAGCAATTGCAAATGGCGAAATAAAGGAGTCTCCAAATGCACTTTTGGCTGAAGAATATATACCTTCTTTTATTGAGCTTCTTCTTGCTTTTTTTTTGAGTTCTTTTTTTGAGAGAACTTCAGTTATCACCGCTTTTTCCATTTATTTTTTAAGGAAGGTTTGGTTAATAAAGTTTTTTTGTTTTTTTATATTAAGTAAAGTTTTTTATAGGGTTTTTTTCTAATGGATTTATGGTAAAGGAAAAATTTTATGTCACGACAACGATTCCGTATGCGAATGCTCCGCCTCATATTGGGTTTGCATTAGAAATTGTTCAGGCGGATATTTTGGCTAGATGGAATCGTCTTTTGAGTAAGGATGTATTTTTCCTTACGGGTACAGATGAGCATGGGCAAAAAAATTATACTACGGCTAAAAATAAGGGTATTGATGTAAAAGATTTTGTAGATTCTAATACTGAGGCATTTTTAAAATTAACAAAAGAATTGAAAATAACCAATGATAATTTTATTAGAACTACGGATAAGGATATTCATTGGCCGGGAGTTGAAAAGTTATGGAAAATTTTAGTTAAGAATGGAGATTTAGAAAAGAAGAAATATACTGGTTTTTATTGTACCGGTTGTGAGAGGTTTATTACTGAAAAAGAATTAGAAGATGGTAAATGTCCAGATCATCCTACTTTGGATATTCAGGAAATTTCTGAAGAGAATTATTTTTTTAAGCTTTCTAAGTATTCAGATAAAATAAAAAAGTTAATAGAATCTGATGAATTAAAGATTCGTCCCATTAAGTGGAAAAATGATTTTTTGAGTTTGATTAAAGATGGGCTTACTGATGTTAGTTTTTCTCGGGATAAAAATCATTTGCCGTGGGGAATTCCTGTTCCCAATGATCCTAGTCAGGTGATGTATGTTTGGTGCGATGCCTTGACAAATTATTTAACAGGTATTGGTTATCCCGATAAAAAATATGAAAAATATTGGCCTGCGGATGTTCATGTTGTTGGTAAAGATATGTTAAGATTTCATACTGGAATTTTTCCTGGAATGCTTTTAAGTGCAGGTTTTACTTTACCAAAAGAGTTTATTGTTCATGGATTTTTAACAGTTGATGGTAAAAAGATGAGCAAGTCTGTTGGGAATGTGGTTTCTCCTTTGGATTTATTAAAGAAATATGATTCGGATAGTATTAGGTATCTTTTAGCACGTGCTATTCCTTTTGGTGATGATGGAGATTTTAGTGAGGATGCCCTTATTAGTCGACATAATGATGAGTTGGCGAATAAGCTTGGTAATTTGGTTTCGAGGGTTACTGGACTAATAGAGAAAAATGGCATGGAGGTTTGTGAAAATAAGCTTGGAAAAAAGTTTAAGATAAAGGAAATTTCAAAATTGATGAATGAATATAAGTTTGATAAAGCGTTAAATGATATTTTTGCATTTATTGATAGATGTAATGAATATATTCAAGAGAAAAAACCTTGGGAAACTAAAGACTTGAAAGTTCTTTATGAAGTTGCGGATTCAATTAAAAAAATTGCAATTGTTCTTAGTCCGTTTATTCCTGAATCTTCGGAAAAGATAGCTAAGCAGTTTGGATTTAAAATTGCTTGGGAAGAATTGGAAAAACCTTTTGAGATTTTTGAAATTAAGAAGAGTAAAGTTTTGTTTGAAAAGGTTGAAGTTGTGAATATCGCTAGTTCTGTTAGTACTTCTGCGAACACTAAAGCTCCTTCAAAAAATTTGAAGAGTGGAAGCAAGAGCGGAAGCAAACTTAATAAAGAGTCAGTGGTTAAAGAAATTATGGAAGGAGTTGGAAGTGTTGAATTTTCGGATTGGGAAAAATTAGATTTAAGAGTTGCTGAAGTGGAAAATGTTGAAGCAATTGAAGGTGCCGATAAGCTTTGGAAATTATCTTTGGATGTTGGAGAGCTTGGTAAAAGAATTATTTGTGCTGGGTTGAAAGAGTTTTATTCTGATGAAGAACTTAAGGGAAAAAAGATTATTTATTTTTCAAATTTAAAGCCTCGTAAAATGAGGGGGGTTGAAAGTCAAGGAATGCTTTTGGCGGCTTCGAATAAAGATCATTCAAAAGTTCAGTTGATTGCTCCGATTGGAGAGATTGAAAATGGTTCTATTGTCGGATAAAGTTGATTAATTAAATTAGGAGCGTTTTTGATTTAGACTGTATTATTTTAATCCGAATTTTTTTAGAATTCTTTTCATTAATTTTTCTTTGTCTTTGTTTGAATTATAATCTATTCCTATAATATTTGAAGCAATTTCTTTGTATGCTCTTGCTGGGGTTGATTTTGGATGTGTGTGAATTAATGCATCTTTTTCTTTTAGTGCTTCTTGAAGTGCTATATCTTCGGGAATCATTCCTAAAATTGGAACCCCTAACATGTCTTTAACTGCTTCTGGTTGCATTTCTGAAGCGTTTTTTCTAACTCTTGTTACTATTACTCCAATTATAGGGGTCTTTTTTTGTTCAGATAATTTTATTAATTTTAGGGCGTCGGTTACTGCAGGCATTTCTGGATTTGTAACAATAATTATTTCGTCTGCTAAATCTATTGCCGAAAGAGCCTCTTCTCCTAATCCTGCTGCACTATCTAGGATAATATATTCTGCTAGGTCGGAAAAGTCTTTTTTTAATGATTTTAATTTGGATGATTTTATTTTATTTAATTCTTTTACAGAAAGAGATGAAGGCATTATTTTTAAACCGCTTTGATGTTCATATATAGCTTCATGACAATTTGCTTTGTTGGATAATACGTGATTTAGACTTATTGGTACTTCTGGCGCACCTAGATGTATTCCGACGTTGGGAGTTGTCAAGTTGGCGTCTATTACTATTACATTTCCTCCAAAGTAATTTATTGCTGCACCTAAATTGATTGCAGTTGTAGTTTTTCCAACACCCCCTTTTCCAGATGTTATGACAATTATTTTTGACATTTTCATTCAGAAAGATAAAGTTTTACTGTTTTTATAAAGTTTTCCAAGAGTTCTGCGTAAATTTTTAATTGTTCAAGGTTTACGCTTATTTCTTTTCCTCGGTAGAATATTTTCAAATTAACATTTTTTCTAAATTCACCTATTCTTTCTGTTCTTAATGTTTCTATTTTTCTTATCATGATATAAAAATCAAGGACTTTTAATATTTTTTTGTCGTCTTTGAATAGCTTTTTTGCTTCTTCTATTTTCCCTAGAGGGCTTGCCGGAACTTCTTTTATTTTTTTATTTTCTTCTGCTTTTTCTAATACTGCATTAACACTTACTTCTATCATTTGTCCCCATCTTAATAATAGATTTTTAATTACATCACATGTTTTTGTATATTTTAGACTTACATATAGTAGATGATCTGCGCTTATTTTTTCTTTAATTATTTTTTCCATTGTTTATCGTTTAAGAATATATTTGAATGTTAAATTTAAAAGGTATTCGAGTTTAAAAGTTTTGTGTTTATTAATTAAATACTTTTTTTATTTAATTAGCTGCTTTTGTTTTTAATACCCAAGCTAATGCACCAACAATTACCATAATAAATGCTACATTTGTCCATAATGTTTGAGACCAACTTTGACTAAATAATGAATTAAGTATTCCCATGTTGTCTATTCCTGCAGACCAGGTTGTGGCTAAAATTACTGCGGCAAAAACCATTATTCCTGCAGTTATTCTTAATCCCTTGTTTGATAAAAAATCTTTTCCTAATTCGCCTCCACTTACAAATCCCCATAATAATAATCCAACAAAAACTATTATCATTGATACTGTTAAAAATAATACCATATTTGATACAATCATTTTTGGAGCTATTGCGCCTACAAATATTGCTGCTAATACTGCTGCTGTCATGGCATTAAGTTGCTGTTTACCTTCGCCTAGTATTTTTGTTTTTTCTATAATAGCGAATGACACAAACCATACTAAGAGAAATGGTAGAATAAATTGGGTTAAAAGCCAATGTTGAACGATTGTTGTTTCTGTGATTTTATTACCTCTTTATTATATCAGGTCTTCTGGAATTTCTTCCATTTCTGGTTCTTGACTTGGCAAAGTCGCCTGATTAATTATAAAAATATCTCCTATTGCCTTTACGAATTGGTGTGGAATTATTACTCCTTTTGCCCCGCCGATTAATGACATGATGCTTCCGGTTATTTTTATTTTCCATCCGTCAATTTTGTTATTTCTTAGATTAACTTCTTCTATTTCTCCGAAAAAGTCCCCGGCATCCGTATATACCTTTGTTCCGAGTACATCTGTTATTTTTTGTATATTCATATTATTCTTTAGGGTAACTGATTTATAAACATTTCGTCACCTTATTATATTTTTAAAATTGTTTTTTATTTAGTATATTATATTTCATTAAGTTTATAAAAAATCTTTTCATTGTATTTTTATGTTTAGCAAGAAAGAGACGGTATCAATTGTTTTATGTTCTATTTTTGTAGGATTTGCTCTAAGTTTTTGGCATTTTTTGTCTGCTTCTGCAGGAGTAATAGATGAGGCTAATTTTTTGTTTATCTTTCTTGTTATGTTTCTTTTTATTTTTTTAATAATTCTTATAAATTCGTGTGCTAAAAAAGTAGCTGCTTATTATTTTGATTCGGATTTGGAAGTAAGAATATGGGAGATTAAAAGATGGGGATATCGTCCGAGCAATTATTTCAAAACTCCTTTGATGGCGGGTATAATTTTTCCCTTGATGACTTCTTTTTTGAGTGTAGGTTATTTTACTTGGCTTGCTCCTTTGGTTTTTGATTGTAAGGAAAATAAATATAGGGTTTCGAAAAGGCATGGGTATAATAGTTTTTTTAGTATGAATGAATTCCATATTGGAGCTATTGCAGCTTTTGGCCTTATCGCTAATTTGTTTTTTGCATATATTGGTTATTTGATTGGGTATCATGAATTTTCTAGGTTGAGCTTGTGTTTTGTGTTTTTCAATATTATTCCTTTTTCGGATTTAGATGGTGCTAAGATTCTTTTCGGAAATGTGGCGTTATGGGTATTAATGTTTGTAGTTTCTTTGATTGGTCTTTTGTTGGCATTATTAGTTTTTTAGGATAAAGTATTAGCTATGGTGTAATATAAAAAGAATTTTAAAGCAAAGATTTTTAGTTATTTTATGAAAAAAGTGTCTGAAGTTTTGAAAAGTAAAATGTTTGTTTTAGTCTTTGCTTTTGTGTCTCTTGTTTTTGGACTTTTGTTTGTTGAGACATCTTTTACGGGAAATGCTATTTCTTATAGTGGTTCTGTTGTTAGTTATGTTTCTCTTGTGGGTATTGGGCTTTTGGTTTGTTTTTTTATTTTTATTTTTTATTTTGTAAAAAAGAAATAATTTTAAAATGGAATTTTTAGAAGGAATTGAGCCTCGAGATTATCAAAAGGCGATTTGTGAAACCTGCAGGGAGAAGAATTGTTTAGTTGTGCTTCCTACTGGACTTGGGAAAACGCTTATTGCTCTAATGCTTACAATTGAAAGGATGAAGGCGTTTCCTGGAGAGAAGGTGCTTTTTTTGGCTCCGACTAGACCATTGTGTGAACAGCATATGAGTTCTTTTCAGAAATATTTGCCAGAGCTTTTTTGTGATATGCAGCTTTTTACGGGTTCTATTAATTCTGATAAAAGAAAAAAAATTTTTAGGACTGCGGATTTGATTTTTTCTACACCCCAATGTATTGCAAATGATTTAAAAAAAGAACTTTATAAGTTGGATGAGGTTTGCCTTTTGATTGAAGATGAGGCTCATAGATGTGTAAAGAATTATGATTATAATTATGTCGCTAAAAG
>Ga0075122_10003304_pt1 | contig 10182 bp, 17 predicted proteins | sample AntAceMetag02UKB_FD_69790 | JGI IMG/M metagenome (GOLD analysis project Ga0075122, IMG submission 69790) | Saline lake microbial communities from Ace Lake, Antarctica - Antarctic Ace Lake Metagenome 02UKB | ecosystem: Environmental > Aquatic > Non-marine Saline and Alkaline > Saline | place...
AAGGACAGTCTTAAAGAATACCTATTCAATAACCCTGAAGTACTACAACAACTGAAAGAAGAGGTACTTAATGATATCACTAAGGATTAGAGTATACTTACTACTTACACTACTAATAGCACTGTTCTGTTCTTTACTAAGCACTACATAGGAGGATACATGTCAAAACCAACAGCATATACAGTAGTATACGAAGAAGGTAAAGTAGATGGTATTAAGAAGGAAAGAGCTAGAGTAGCTAAGATCGTAGCAGAACTAGGTACTCAGAAGACTAGACTATATATTATGAACCAAGGACTGAATGTCCTACAAGATATTATAGAGGAGATGATACATGAGGTTACAACAGGAAAAGCGAAAGCATCAGAACATAGGTATAAAAGTAAGTAGTTGTTATTTACTTAGATACTGGGTAGAAGCAGCTAGATGGGTCTTTGGTCTTATAGGCCTAGCATACGTAGTTAAGACTATTATAAGAACTATTACATAAACATCTACGGAGGAATTACCCTCATGAAATATACAGGAAGGAACATCATTATGGAAGCCTTTATCTTCAGCGATGAGGTACAAACACAAGAAGAACTCTACACCTGGAAAGCATGGTTTATATCTAAAGGTATATTCAGCTTCATCCATAGAAAAGAAAATGGTATGTACGTCCTGTTACGTGAGGGTAAAGAAGAACCTACTAATATGTCTTGTATACCTATAGAAGGTAACTGTAAGTTCTGTGACAAGAAAGCTCCACATGATATTAATCATTATAAGTACTGTAGTGATGAGTGTATGAACAATGACCTACGTGTACAAAGGAGGGAACATGAAAAAGCCTAGCGGTATTACAGTATATCAAGAGATGGTAGTATGCCACCTACTTGACCATGCTTGGGAACGTATACAGGATAAGCTATCAGATAAGGTAAGAGATGTAGTAGCTAAGGAACTAACAGAAGTACTAAAGGAATGGAAGATAGACCTTTGGAGACCCTCATGCGCTTCTTAATATGGAACACAATCGCTTCAGTTAGTGCTTTTATAGAGTACTATATGGCTCATCTATACGAGTATGCTAAACGCAAGACATTACCTAAGCCACCACAGAGAGTTCCAGAAGAACTAGTAGCAGTGAACGCAGTTTTGTTATTCAGTAAGCGTATAGACAAGCTGACAGAGCGCACACACGATTGTTACAAACCATACAAATAAGGAGTTATATGAAGTACATAGGTATAGATCCAGGCAATAAGAGTGCTGTATCCTTAATGGAAGATAATACCATAATAGAGGTAAGGTCTATTAATGTAGCTCATACAGCCTATAAAGATAATAAGATACTAAGTTACTATACCTTCATATCAGATATAGTTACTACCTTCAAACCTGAGGTAATATACTATGAAGAACCCTTCATAAAGATGTACCAAGCAGCTAAGTCTATGAACAAGAAACTAGGTCTAATAGAACTAATAGCACAAGTACAAAAGATAAATGCCTACCCTATAAACCCTAGTACAGTAAAGAAGATAATAACAGGTAACGGTAGAGCAGAGAAAGATGATCTAGCTAAAGTACTACTAGGCATAGTAGATAACCCTAAAGTAATACAAGACCTTATAGACAGTAAGAAGTGGGATGAAACAGATAGTGTAGCTATAGCCATAGCAGGATATAGGACAGGAGGGTTATAATGGTCTGTTGTCCTATCAGGAGTACCCCTCAGAAGCCACAGGATGCTCTGTATGAGGTTATTATACCCTACCAAGGGGTAAGGAGGCACATATGCCGATAAGGTCCATATACATAGACGTAGATGATACCTTAATCAACGATAAAGACGAGCTATTCCCTGGTGTTAGGGAGGCTTTAGAGAACTGGAGAGTAAGGTATACTACAGTAGTATGTTGGTCTCACAGCGGAGCAGAGCACGCTAGAAGGGTATGTAAGAAGCATAAGATAGATAAGTACTTTACTCACTTCCTAGATAAGCCTGATATAATAGTAGACGACAGACCACAAAGTATAGTAGAGTTCCCTGCTGTATTAGAAGTAAAGAGACCTGATACATGGTGGACCCAACCAGATAGTAAGAAGTTTAAACACTGTAGGGATCATGCTAGACACTTACATGAAGATAAGGATGAGGATAACTAATGAGTATTAAAGGATTACTTTGGAGTATAGTATGCTATCTTAGAGGATACCATATAGAGACAGATGATGGTACTAGTATGGTATGTGTACTATGCGGTAAGAGGATTAGTGGATATAACTAAGGAGGAGACACTATGAAAGCTATATTAGAGTTTGAACTACCAGAAGATGAGTATAGTTATGATATACACAAACAAGCAGTAGAGATGTCTATAGTACTAGCAGAGTTCTATCAGTATATAAGAGGACTATACAAACACGGACATACCTTTAAAGATGCTGACGAGGCTGTAGATGTCATAAGGAATAGGTTTGTAGAAGAGTGTGAGGACTTAATAGACATTATATAAAAAGAATTAAATGAGCAAAGGGTGGTGTGGTGTAATGGTAGCATGGAATATAGGTGCAGGTTCAAATCCTGTCACCACTCAATGCTTTTAATTAGAGGATTAAAGGAGGAATAGATAATGAATCTTAAAACTATATTTAAAGAAGCGTGGGAGAAGACATTTGTAAGTTTAATGGTAAGAAAACGTAACTTAGAAGACTTTATAGACAACCTACCCGACATAGAAGTAGGTGAAGATAAGCCTACAGAGTGGAGATGGGAAGGCTACAATCTACATACTACTAATGGTGTATGTAAACCTAAAGATTGGGAGAAGCAGATGGGTGTTCTAAGAACTAAAACACCACTACAACATTTACGTCCAGAGGATTGGAATTTACTTGTAACCTTCATCCAAGAACTAATAGCAGAGAAGGATGCTGAGATAGCCAAGTATCAACGTAGGGAAGATGAGCATTGTAGAATATTAGCTGAGAAGGAGGATAAATGATATTTAGTATACCAGCACTACTGGGTATAGGAAAGTCTATACTTATGAACAAGTATATAGTTATAGGTATATTACTACTAGGTATGTTCTTAGGAGGATACTTCTATAGAGGTAGTGTAGAGAAGGGTAGACAAGCTAGAGTAATCATTAAGGAGGTTATAAGATATGTTGAAACAACAGAGAAGGTACGTAGGTATTATGATAATATTGTTATTCCTGACAATATCGAGTCTATCCTGTGCGGGCAAATTAGCTTACATTCCCGCTCCATTATATCCAGAGATGAAGGAAGTAAAGCTAAGTGACGACGGCTCATTAAGGGGATCTAACCTGTTAAACGCTGCTGAGAACATGCTTAACCTACAGGAGCTTATAGACATACTATATGAATGTCCATGCTGGAGGGACGAATGATTAGGAGATTACTGGAGTGGTGGAGGTATAAGAGGTGTAAGCACAACTGGGTTTCAACTACCCCTGTATTTCTTAATAGGGGAAAGTGGTATAAGTTATACGACTGCACTAAATGTACAGGACACTACTACAAATGTTCGTGTAGGAAGGAGGATTAGACGAGTATAGTTGACGCGATTCAAATATTATATTGCTAATAGATTGACATGATTTAAAAAGCCCCCAATCCTGTGAAGGAAAGGGGGCATTGTTTTATCTAAAGTATAGTAACTATTGTTTAGTAATGTTTAAGGAACTCAGCATCTTCAGTAGGACTGAACCCACCTATATGCTCCATACCTGGTATACGCCATCCTGTGCTGTTAATACCTACTAGTTCACCATGTAGGTTAAGTATAGGACTACCGCTTGTACCTGGTCCTGTGCCTTTCTCAGTAAAGTATAACCATCTGGTAGGATCAGGGCCGTATACAGTTAGGAAGAAGGCTCGTTGAAAGCATTTACCTTCTAGGTGTTCTTCACTACAGTATAATGGGAATAGAGTAGATACATATAAGAAAGGAACCTTAGACTTATGATGTCCTGGTACTACCCATTGTTCTACTATCTTACCTAGTTTAAGTACATTAAGTTCTAATACGTTATCTACTAAAGGTCTTTCTACCTCTACTCTACATACATCTAAGCCATTAATATCATAACTACTATCATTAACTACTCCTTTAGATTCTATAATATCACCCATTCTATGCTTATAATACAAAGGCATCTGATTAGATACATCACAACAATGAGCTGCTGTATACAAGTAATCTTTACCATCAGGTGTTTCTACTATACTACCACTACAATAAGCTCTATTACCTCTACTTGGTTGTACTAGTACTACAGTAGCATCAGTAGCCTTACTCTCCCATACAGGATGCTTTACCCAGTCTATCATACCTACTGCACTACAACTACACGATACTAACAATAGTAGTGTAATAACTGCTATACCTAATCCTACCCTGTTCATACTACCTCCTTACGTAGTCCTATACATCTCTCTAAATCATTATCTATTAAGTACTGTTCCACTAAGAAGCATGGACAGCTCTTTCTCTTATTAAAGTCATTATGACCATACACAGCTAGTTTACCATAGGTTAGGAAGATACCTTCCAACACCACCTTCAAAGCCTCATACTGGTCTTTACTGAACTTATGATTAGTACCATTACCATCTATACCACCAACCATACATATACCTATACTCCCAGTATTATGTCCTTTAACATGAGCACCAGTCTTATTAATATCTCTTCCAAATTTAACTCCTCCATCATGTTCTATAACGATATGATAACCGCATCCAGACCAGTGCCTAGCTTTATGCCACCGTGTGATATCCTTAACAGTGGTCTTAGGCCCTGATGCTGAGCAGTGTATTACTATGAAGTCTATATCTCGTTTGTGTGCCATTATTAATATCCTGCTAGGTTACCCCTAGGTAGGGGGTTATCGTTGAATGTACCCCTACTACAGCTCGTCTGAGGGGGTGTTCTGATAGGGTTACCTACTTGTTAGAAGGTCTCTTAAACCCATTCTTAATCCACTTAATAAAGGCTCGTAGGGACTCGACCCAGGTAGGTAGAGCATTCATTACCTCCTTGGTAACTGCTAAGAACCCTTTAAGGGCTAATAGAGCAGCCATCATAAAGGCCCCTAGTCCAACACATAGGGCTCTTACCTCTTCTGATGTCATTATAACTCCTTAGATGAATACTACTATCGCTGCTATAATACCAAATATTAATACATATTCCATTATAACATCTCCTCAAATAATATAGCTAATAGAGCAGGGTCTATATCAGGTTGGGTGGGATTAGCTATTGACTGATTATTACCCATTATACCCATTACACTATCACCATAGGCTCGTGTTTTAGGGCCCCATATCTTAGTATTAGGACCACCATGGTGAGCCATTATAGCTTGTTCGAGAGTACCAAACTTACGTAGGTTCTCTGCAAGCATCTTAGCTGTAGCATTAGCTGCTTGTGTAGGGTCTAAGGGATCTATACCGTAGGACTTAGCTGTACTGGGTAGGAACTGAAACATACCTTGAGCTTTACCCCATTTAGTAGTAGGTCCTATAGCTCCTGGGTTAAAGCCTGATTCTTGTTTGGCTATAGCAGCTAGGGCTAGGGGGTCTACTTGGTATTGGGAGGCTGCTGCCATGATAGGGTTCATGTACTCTTGCGGTACCCAATCAGGTAGGGATGTAGGGTTTTGTATAGGCATCAGTGGGTTTCCTTAGATTCCATACGGTCTAGTACTGTGGACATCTTAGCTTCAAAGTCGTTACGGGCTTGTTCGGGGGTTTTGTTTATTACTTCTGACTTCTCTACTAGGGAACCTGATATCTTAGCCATGGTTAGGATAGCATCACGCATGTATTGGGGGTTGTTTGATTCGTCACATAGTCTTAGATACTTATCTACAAAGCTATGAAATACCTTGTTGCTTACTATACGTTCACACATACCTACTAGATCTTCATCTTTAGATATATCAGATAAGAACCTATTTAGCTCGTTACTGGCATTAGCTCTACTTACATTACCATGTATCTCTTGATAGGCTCCTATCATATCACCCTTATGTTCATCAGTCTTATCTAATAGGGCTTTAAGTTTAGGTCCTTTCTTAGCTACATTCTTAACCTTCTTTTCTTTAGCCCTGTCTTTACAACCCTTTAAGGCGTGGTATTCTATCCAACAGTCTTTACACCATTTCTGGTGTTTGTCTTTAGTACGACTATCAGCAGAGAAGGACTCGACAGGTTTCTTCTTCTTACATCTTAGACATCTCTTTTCTATCATTTCTTTCTCCTTTTGTACATATCTTTAAGTAGTGTAGGTAGATTAGGTTTGGTTGATTCACGCATGCTTAGACCACGTATGGGACCTTTTTCTACACCCTTCTTAATCTTAGTTAGTAGGTTAGTTATTGGTATCGCTGTAAGAGCCTGTTTACCTGCTTCTGCATATTTACCTTGACCAAGTAACTTACCTGTTTCTGTAATAGCAGGAGCTACACGAGGGTCTAATACACCAGCCATTGAGGATGCAGGGTGAGCATTACTTATCTTAACTCCTGTAGCCATTTCTATAGCTGTAAGGTATGCAATAGGATATGCTAGACGTTTGGCTATGGTTTGAGCATCTCCGTTGGCTGCATCTCCTAGGAACCTCATCCACTGGTTTCTTCCCCATGTGGTAAAAGGTATGTATTGAGCTATACCACCTTGTAGTATTAAGGGTTTATCTACTGTATGGTACATGAAGTTAATACGTAGGCTTCTCATTATACCATATTCATAGGCTGCTTCTTTAATACCCTTCATAGAGGCTATACGTTCTATCTGAGCTTTTTGTCCAGGTAATAGACCTTGCATAGTGTTCTTACCTATACCTTCTGTAAGTAACTGCTTACGTGCTCCTAGGAACATAGACATTCTATTACGATATACATCCTGCCATTGAAACAGTTTCATACCTGGTTCACCTGCGAAGGTAAGCATCTTCTCTATCATACCTGGTTCTGTCTTTAACTTAGAGGCTACTTCTAATAGATCTATCTTACCTGATGCAGGAGCTAGTTCTGTTATAGCTTTCTTAGCCATTAGCTGTTCTTCACCTGATAGGTGTCTACGAGCTTTAAGACCATATCTTACGTACTTGGTACCTATCTCTGCTGAACCTACTAGATAGGGCTGTAGGAACTGTTTAACGTTAGCTGATGGTGATAGACCCATCCATGACTTATACATAGACCTACCTATCTTCTGGTATATATCTGCTGTCATATCTGCATCCCATATATTCTGTAGTGCTTCCATCTTCTGTACATTTAACTTACCCTTTTCTACAAAGTTAAGAGCGTGTAGGGTTTTAACCTTATCTACACTTAAACCTGTAGCTTTAGCAAATACCTTCTGTAATTGGGTGGCTTTCTCATTCATACCTAATAGGTTAAGGTGCTCAAAGATAGCGTTGTTTTGTGGTATAAGAGACTGTATCTGTTTACGCTTTATTTCGTTAGCGTATCTATTTAAGAGCTCTACAGGGTTCTTTATCATTAGCTCCTCTGAAGGGCCTACTTTAGCGCGGGCATGCTCTGCTGTGCCTAGGGTTTGTTTAACCTTCTTAGCACCCCTTCTAGCGCGTTTGACAGCACCTTTTAGGTATACTTTAGAACGTAGTGGTATGTACTTATCTAACCACTTTATATTACCACCTATAGATATATACTGTTCTCTCATGTTAGTTACAATACTATTAAAGGTTTTATCTACTGCACTACCTGTGCCTCTTATGCTTGCAAAGCTCTCGTCTGTTAGTCCTGACTTCTTAAATACCTCTTGAAACTGTAGTATAGCTTTCTGATTAACCTTATTAGCTGAGTCTGCTGTATTGATAGTACGATATATTCTTTGAGCCCAACCTGCTGTAGGAGCTCCAGTTTCTTGTGCTAACTTGTCACCTAGTTCAGATATATTAAGGAACTGTTCGCCTAGGCTAAAGTCTCCTTTTAGTTTACTAGCATCATAACCCATAGCTTCCATACGTTTTACAAATAGGTTCTGAGCAAATCTACCTTTAGCTGCTTTACCTTTTAACTGTCCCCATGTACCCTTTAATGTTTTAGCACTTACGTTCTGTAGGTATCTTACTCCTTTAGGGGTTTGTTTAGCTAGACCTATTCCTATTAGTTCTTCTAATTCCTGTCCTGCCATGTGGCCTTTAGCTGCTCTATCTGCCTGTGAAAACGCTGAGGTACGGGCTTTACTACCTGCTCCTAGAGGTATCTTTAAACCTTTAGGTAAGGCTTTACGTCCTATAGCCTTTACTCCTGCTCCTAAGGCTCCTAAACCTACATCAAATACACCACCTGTAGCTGCTGCTCCTGCTACATCTTTAAGGGTTTGTTTAGCTGTTATATCTTTACCATAGGCCTTTTGACGTAGGGGTGAACGTACTGCTTCTACTCCACCAAATACTGCTGCTCCACGTAGGGCTCGTCCTGCTGCCCATTTAGCTGCTCCTTTAAGGATAGCCTTTTTAGCACCTGCTTTAAGAGCCTGTTGGGCTGCTACCTTGCCACCTGCTATAAGACCTCCACCTACTCCACCTGTTGCTGCTGAGGCTAAAGCCCATAGGGGTAGGTCTGGTCCAAACTCTCCTGCGTAGTAGGCTACATTCTCTGCTACTCCTCTAGGGTTGTATTCTTCTGGCATTTTACCTGAGGAAGCTGCTTGTAGTAGACCTGGGGTAGATTGACTAAAACCTGCTTTTAATGCAGGTAGAATACCACGTTCAGGGAAGGGTGATTTACCCTCTCCAGTTTGTAGCTTACTTAGGTCTATTTTTATTCTTTTAGTTGGCATATATCACTATATCTGTAGCAGGGTTTACTTCTGTTCTATCTACTGGGTATGCTTCACCTGATTCTGTATCATATATAATAACTGCATTAGGTTCTAAGGTGGGTATTAGTTCTTGTATTTGTGGTAGGATAGCTTGTCTTATAGCTTCTGAAGAGTCTTGTCCCATCTGTTGAGGGTTTAGAGCCTGTCCAAAACCTTGCATGGTTTGTACTATCTCATTAGGATCTATGTCACCCTTTAGGGATTGTACTGCTAAGTTGCCTAGAGTACCTTGGCTTACAGGTTTAGGTGGTATCATGCTTTCCATCTCACGTTTCTTTACGCCAGCAGCTTGTCCTTCAACTATAGACTTAAATATCTGTCCTCCTATATCTGCTCCATACTCATCTGCTAATTGTAGTTCTTGAGGCATAACAGGTCTTTCTGCTCCTATGGAAGGATATGATACTGGTATAGCCTTCTCTGTCCTTTCTCCTTCAAATAGCTGTGCAAGGTTAGGAGCTCGTTTAGGGACATCTCCTGTTAATGCACTGCCTACCCCTGCTGATAGGTCTAGAGCTCCTTGTAGGGGTACTGCAGCCGTTTTGAGCATGCCTCCTAGCAGACCACCTGGAGCTACAGGTTCTTCTGTAGGACCTTCTTCAAACCTTTGTCTGGTTAGTCTCATGGTAGGGTCATCATACTGTTCTCTAAGTATCTGTTCACCTAGTCTTTCTACATCTTGACTCTTCTCAAAGGATTTAGCTTTTTCATTGTAGTCCCTTATCTGTCCTGGTAAACGTCCTCTATATACGTCTTCTAAGCCAGGTCTGGATTGTGAAGAACCTTGTCTACCTAAGGCTGCTGTTCTAGCTTTAAGGTATTCAGTATAAGCCTGCTTTTGAGGATCAGACTGGTCCATAGCCTGTTGGAACTGTAGTTTAGCTAAGGCATTATATAGATCTGAGTCAGAGGCATTACCTTTGCTTAGGGCATCTGATACACCATCAAGACTACCTGAGGCTCCACCTAGTAGTAGACGTGCTATTGATTTTCCTGCTCCCATGTTTGTCTCCGATTGGTTAGGTGATTAGTTACCTATCTTACATATGTACCGTTATTTGGATAATACCTCCAGTTACCGCCACCTAGAACTTCCTTATAGTTTATATAAGTATATGCGTCTGTGACACCAGAGCGTCTAGCATTATCTACCGCTTCTCTATCTTGTGAAGGTACACTAGCTAACAGGGCTCCTACTTCTATATTACCGACTTCTCCACCTGAGCCAGTATAAGGTGAGTATGGAGTTGTAGGATCCCATCCCATAGTACTTCCATAGTTCTCTATGAGATAGTC
>Ga0075122_10003305_pt1 | contig 10176 bp, 14 predicted proteins | sample AntAceMetag02UKB_FD_69790 | JGI IMG/M metagenome (GOLD analysis project Ga0075122, IMG submission 69790) | Saline lake microbial communities from Ace Lake, Antarctica - Antarctic Ace Lake Metagenome 02UKB | ecosystem: Environmental > Aquatic > Non-marine Saline and Alkaline > Saline | place...
CCTTTACCCGCGTACGCGGGGATGTACCTGAGGGAGTCTGACGACCGGACTATCCGCCAACACCTTTACCCGCGTACGCGGGGATGTACCGTCGTCACGCCCTTTACCCGCGTACGCGGGGATGTACCGTACCGTACCGTACTGTACCTCTGCCGAGAGGGAGAATGGCGTCTTGAGAAAAAAAGTTGAGTGTGGTTTTTGTGGCGATGTGGTCGTCGGTGTTCTTCTGACTGTCAAGGGAAGACCCGCCTGTAGGTCATGTTACCATGAAGTTGCACTAGGGGACACCCAAGGCGCCATCGCTTCCATCCTTTGTGAAGCACAGAACGATAAGTCAGACTTGCCAGATAGTATTCTAGAGCGATTCACCAACCGTGATGGAGGAATACGATGACTGATGAAACTAAAACCAACATCATGATTATAATGTGCGGCTTTGTGACGTTGATGGGCGCCGGGACTGTGGTGGCTATTGTGATCTTAGGGAACACAGGCGTCCGTCGCGAAAAACTGATCGCTGAACATATGGGTGTTTCCCGTGGTGACTGGTTGGCAGCAGAGAAATACACGGCAAAAAAGGACGGAATGACGTTTGATGGTCGATGGACTCTCGTCCTTCACAACGTCCACTGTAAGTTGTGGGATGGTGAACCCTACTCACGAGGCGATCTTATTCGCTACGTCACCCGGAAGAATATCACGACTCGTGAATATTCACCCCCGGTGATGACAAAGGACGACGTTGAAAAGGTGCTCGATGAGGCTTTCAAGATGATGCCGAAAGAACGCAAAACCGACTAGCAACTCATATTTTACTGATAAGTGACCCCGTGTGGAAGCCCACACGGGGTTTTTCTTTTGTCGGAAGGACAAGCCATGTCGGTAAAGAAGCTGATAGCGCTGACGCTGGTCCTTATGATGTTGACGGGCTGTGGGATAATGCCCAAGTTTACCAGTGAAGGTGACAAAGTTAGTCGTAGCAAGAGTGACATTGAACTCATCCAAGAGGATGAGAGCGGTGCCCGGCTTGTGACAAGAGCCGAGGGTGGCATCGGTGGGTTTACCCACAGCACCCGAACAGAGACCAACACAGACGGAAGTATCGTAAAGACAGTTGATATAACGCTTTCCGAAGGTAAGCCTGTTGTTCAGAAGGGTGGGTGGTCGTTTGGAATCTTGTTTAGCTTGGGCTTCTGGTGGATTCCCATTCTGATTGTGTTCGGTTTGCTGTGCTACTTCTGTTGGCCTCTCGTCTTTAAGCTCATCTTGATGGTCGGAGAGGGTCTAGGAAAAGCTTTTAGTCCACAGACTTTTCAGTCAGTCGTGCGTTCAGTTCAGAAGGGTCGTGAAAGAATCAAGCAGGATTTCGGAAATGAAACATTGCGAGTTTTTGATGACGAACTCAGCAAGGACCAAGACGACAAGGTAAAGAACCGAATCTCCAAGGAGAAGGCTAAAATGAAGAAGGGTAAGACTCTGAGCGCTAGCTAGTCACATTCTCTTTATAGTCTGCCTTGGGTAGAAGTGTATTTTTTGGATGAAAGTGCTATGACGGCGACCACATCTTGTTCATGGTGGCAATACTCACGTTGGGTTTGGATCATCGCCCGTACGATGAGAATGAACGAACCTTCTGTTGCCGAGTTGGCAGTTGTGAAGACATACATCAAGGTGTTCTGGGACGCTGGTACAAGTACCGGTACTCGTCCTTGGCTGAGTACGCCATTTAACAAGCAGTCTGTCGCACAAGATGACGACTACAAGGGTGACGTTGATACCGACGCCACGGCGTCAATTATCGAGATGCTTGAGATCGTTGGGCGTGACCTCAAGAAGATTCCGCTGACGGATGCCGAAAAAACGGCAACTGACGTTCTGATTGCCGCTACTGGTAATCGACGTTACGGTGATAAAGGTAACTTGATTTGATTCGTGAAGCTGGCATCAAGGATTGGTTCAGAAGCATAAAGAATAATCTGTCTGGTAAGTTCAGGACTGTGATCGCCGAGATGATCAAAGACCTCGCTGGAACAAAGCGAAAGGTCGTTATGAAGGTCGGTGATGTTCTTGACGCCGCGACTCGTATTGGTGTGCGCTTGTCTGTTACCGATGCGACTAAAATACTGAATGTGCTGCAAGATGGATTAACTATCATTGCAGCTTTCAATGAACGTGCCGTGGTGGACGAACTACGCCGAGTGGCACGTTTGATCAAGCAGGACAACTAAGTATAGGAGAAGTATGATGAGTGAAGAGAAGTGGGTGCTCAAGCAAAGGATGCACCTTGGTTTCGCACGTGAGACTTTCGGAGTCGGTACTGTTATCGTCCATGACACGAAGAACGACATCCTGAAGATCAGTGGTAGAACTTTCGAGGATACGAGAGACCTTCCGATCTTGAAGGCGAAAAAGTGGGTTGTGGCATGGAGCGAAGAAACCGAAGCCCAGTATGCCCCAGTGCCCTTGGTGTCCGACGAAGATGACGGCGAAGACCTCACGATTGAAGTCAGTGGGATGAAAATTGTCCAGTCGGATGAAGACCTTATGGGTGACGATATTGACATCTCACACACGAAGACTCCCAAGAAGGAAGCAAAAAGAACCGATAAGATGGAAGTCATTCGAGGAGATGAGACTGTCGAAGAACGACTTGCTCACGTCCAAGAACGTGTCGAGATACCAATCGTCTCAGAGGAAGAAGCTGGCGGTTTTGAGACATCTGGACCGTCTTTGAACTCTGGGCAACCCGGTGCTGATACTCCGAAAGCTAAGGTCGCCAAGAGTAAAGCACCCAAGACAGTAAAGAATGCAAAACGCCGTGGGCGCCCCCGCAAGAAAGCTGTTAAGAGTGGAGGGTGATGATGGCTAAGATATATGAGTATTACTGCGAGAAGTGTGACGCCTTGATCGAGATGGAGTTCCCGTTCGCTCAGAATCCGCGTTCTGTGAAATGTGAGTGTGGGGATGATGCTCAACGATATCTCGGTGGTGACTTCCAGTTCATCTTGAAGGGAAGCGGTTGGCCAGGCAAAACGAATCGTCTGAACAGAGAGATGACCAAGCGCAACGAAGACGCTGGTAGTCGAATGAGGGGAACATGGGGTGACTCAGTTCCCAAATTAGTTGACCAGACATAGTGTTTAACACAGATAGGAAGGACCGATGAAAGAAGAATATGAAATGTACAGCACGAGTGACATCTATTTTTGTGCGTACTTGTGCGCCCTTGATATCCCTTTGGAACGAACAGAGCCAAAGGAACAAGGGGACCGCCGCAAGATGACGTTCATCTTCAAGGTGTCACCCGGAGACATATCGAGGCTGAAAGCCTCGTACTTCGGCGGGACCGGCACGGTAAAGGCGTTGAAGTTCGTAGAACGCCTTCGTAGCCTTAAATCAATGTGTTTTATTTAGCATAAGTCCATATCACACAATGACTTGTGATAATCATAGGTTTGTGTGGTGTTCACAGTAAAAGGAGAGTCCAATGGCATTGGATAGAGAAACCAGAGTCAAGATCGCTGGCACGATGGTCAAGCTGGCGGAAAGGCTGATCAAGGAAGCTGAAGAAGACAAGACCGCTCAAGAGATTGATGAGATCGTCGCGTCTGAAACGAAGGAAGCAGAGACGCTTCGCCAAAACCCGAAGCTCCCTCAGTTGAACTCCTTGACCACCCGAGTTGTTGACAAGATCACAGATCGCAAGATGTTGTTCGAGTTCGTCGTCATGATTCTCAAGAGGAAGGGTGAGGAAGCTGTTGCAAAGCGCATTCTTCCGATCTTGAAGCAGTTCCTCAACGGTGACGAAGAGATCGAAACTGAGTAATCTGGAGCAATGGGGGCGCTGAAGCGCCCCCATTGCCACATTGTCTGTTTACGTCCTACGCATTAGGAAGAGTTGAGTGTCGAGATTCCTCAAACAATCAACCGCGTTCGCGTTCCGCATTGGTCCGTTCATGGACGAGGATGACCAAAAGACACCCGAAGTTGGTTTGACTATCGCGCAAGGCGACATCCAAATCAGCAAGGATGGCGCCGCGTTCGGTCAGACTTCTGACGCGGCTCCTACTACCACGCATGATGCTGATGGTTGGTATCAATGTCCATTGACGACGACTGACACGGGCACGCGCGGCACGCTGACGGTGAAGATACATATGGCTGGTGCGTTGCCGGTGTATGAACACTTCGAGGTGTTGCTCGCCAATGTGTTCGACTCTTTGATTGCCGGGTCCGACAGCCTAGAGGTTGATACGGTTGCGGTGAGTGGCGACACAACTGCGGCAGATAATCTTGAAACGATGTATGACGGCACTGGTTATACGGCTGAAACTGCGCCATCGTCAAGGGCACAGGTCGTGGGTTATGCAGATGGCGCCATTTGGGTTGACACAAACGCCAGCAACACAAATACCGCATCCTATGTCGATGGTACGGCTGACAATCCAGTATCTACGTGGGCGGCGGCTCTCACACTTGATGGACAGCTTGGACTCCATAGATTCCATATTGGCAATGGTTCGTCAATTACGTTGACTGGAAATAGTGACAACTACACTTTATTTGGAGAAGAGTGGACTCTGGTTCTTGGTACTCAGTCGTGTGCGAGTGCTGCTTTTTATGGTGCTCATGTAACAGGAGTTTGTTCGGGGACAGGGGTGGTGTTCAAAGACTGTTCCCTTGCCGATGGAAATTCTTTCACATTCTATGGTGGGAAAGCTCTTAATTGCGCTCTGGCTGGTGACATTTTCTTGGTGGGAGTAGCAACGTATTATTTCGATAATTGCTACTCTGGTGTTGCGGGTGCGGCAACACCTAGTATCGACTTTGGGGACTTTGTGATAGGTGACACAAACCTGAACATGCGTCACTATTCTGGTGGCATTGAAATCAAAGGTATGGGCGGTGCAGGGTCAGACTTGATGAGCCTTGAGGGTCATGGTCAGCTTGTCATTAACGCAAATTGTTCGGCTGGCACAATCGCCATTCGTGGACACTTCACGGTGACAGACAATGCAGCGGGTGCGGTTACGCTTTCAGACGACGCTCGTTATGATGTGGCTCAAATCAACGCTGAGGTAGATACGGCTCTTGTTGATTATGGACCGAACACTACAGTCCCAGACGTAGCGGGAACGGCGGCATCCTTGCATTCAGCCACCGATGCGTTGATCAATGCTCTCAACGACTTGTCGGCAGCACAGGTTAATGCTGAGGTTGACACGGCACTTACAGACTACGGAGCCAACACTACAGTTCCAGACGTAGCGGGCACAGCGGCGTCCCTTCATTCCACGACGGATGCCCTTGTGGCGACAGTAGATGCTATCGTGGATGCCATCAAAGTCGTAACGGATAAACTAGCAGATACGGTAGAGGATGATGCAGGAACCTACAGGTTTACTGAGAATGCGCTTGAAGAAGCCCCGAGTGGTACGGGTGGAGACGCCACGGCTGCGAACCAGACAGCCATTATCGCCCATTTGACCGATGTGAAGGGAACGGACTTCACGAAGGACACGAATTCGCTTGTAGATACTGCTCTCACGGGTGGAGATGACGACACGCTAGAAACGATTTCAGACCAGATCGACCTCGTTATAGGTGGTGGTATGACTACAACTACGATCACGGAGGACACGATTGATGTAGATGGAAACGTGATGGGCAAGGTAGTTGACAGCCATGGTACGCCTATCGCGTCGGCAAGGGTTGTAGCATATGCAGATGCCGACACAGGTTTGACAGTTCCGTTGTATGAAGGTCGTTCTGACGGTGATGGTGGATTTGAAGTTGTCGTAGTTGATGGTGCCACTTATCGGATAATTCCTATCAAATCTGGTTACACGTTCTCTGTCAAACGAGTTACCGTCTAAGGAGCGAGAATATGGGTTGGGTCGGAACAGGAATCGCTACAACAACCGCTGTGTTTCCCGGCACATACATTCCAATCAACGTACACTCCAACGACCGCGTCAACGCGATTGTTGATAACATTCTCACGCCCCGTATGATGTTGTTTCGTCAGATTGTAATCCACGACGAGACGGGAACTTTGCAGCCTGATGGTGAGACATGGCAGTTCACTTACGGCAGTTGGAATCCAACGTATACTCTTAAGGTTCGCAAGAACGGAGAACTTCTGTCTTCGGCTGGATATTCCGGTGTAGATACCGTGTTCGGGACTCTTGTCGCCGGCACGGTTACGGACTCAGATAGCGTTACTTGCACCTACTGTTTTAACTACTTTCCTGCTGGTGTGTTGGCTGGTTACATCATCATGTCGGTTGATACGATCAACGCGGCTGCGTTTGGTCCTCCTTCTGACTACGATATCACATCGGCTCCCGATCACTGGGATGGTGTTCTTGCCGACTTGGCATTCGCGCTGGCGATGGAACGCCTCATCTTGGACTATGATTTGTGGGTTGGTCGTCTGATCTTCGCCATCCCCAACATCGAGGAAGGTGGAGACATCGTTGGGACGTTGGAAACGCTGAAGCGGAACGCTGAGGAACGTGCCTACAAGGCAATGGACAACGAGAAGTTCAAGGTTGGCAACTACCTTTCTACTCCTACGACAAACTACTACGCAGCGATTCGTGGTTATGGGCGCAGTGGCGCCCACACCGGCGTTGGAGGCTACGGTAAACTCAGAGGTTGGCGCAGCGGAAAATACGTCTAATATAGATTTATGAGGTGGCCATGCTATTCGGTAGTCGTTCCACACCAGAGAAAGTCCCCCATGTTCGCTTCGTCTGTGATACGCCAAACTGGGCGTACGATGTTGTGTCCAAGAACCTTAAGGCTCAATTGGACCCCTACTACAACATCGACATCATCTACCAGACAGACGATACCTTCAAACAACAGACCGAAGAACACGCCGACTTGTGGGTTTTTCACCACGTCAAGACGGCTGAGTTATATCCGAAGGAACAGAGCGTCATCAAGCTGGCTGGATTCAGGTCTCTTGACCCCTTCTTGAAGGAAGACGGAACCTACAACACTAGACTTGGCGCGACTCTCGAAGGAAGAAGCGTAGTCGCTCTGAACGAGGGTCTTCTTGATATCGCCAATCAGCATTCCGACAACGTGGCGTTCATCACAAACGGATTGGACTTAACACACTTCACGAACGTAACTAAGCGTAAGGTCAAGCAAGTTCCGAGACGCAAGCGTTGGACCGTTGGATTCGTCGCCAACATCGCCAGGGCACAGAACATCCACTACAAGGGATACTCATACACAGTAATCGCGTGTGATGAGATGGACTTGAGGCTGAAGGCTTGTAGTTTTCATGCTGCCTTGCAAAAGCCATACTTCACATACGATATGATGCCGTCATATTACAACAAGGTCCAGGTCTTGGTCCATCCTTCTGTGCAAGAAGGTTCTTGTTCTGCGATCATGGAAGCACTTGCCTGTGGAGTCCCAGTTGTCACTACAAGGACGGGATATCACGGTGAAGTTCTCGAACACATGAAGAACGTGATCTTCATCGAAAGATCAGTAGATGAGATCAAAGACGCGCTCAACTTCTTGATTGAGAATCCCTACAAATACATCAGGATCGGTCATGCCGGGATGGACTACGCGAAAGAACACCACGACATCACCAAGGTCGCCCAACAGTGGAAGGTAGTCATAGATAAAGCCTTGGGATTGGATGTGTGATGAGAGTCGTGTTTGACTTCTGTGATACGTTGCACAAAGAACCAGATACGCCAGCTACAAAGCGTATGCGAGAACTGTATCTTAGTCTTGCCAAGACGGGCGCAGAACTCTATGTCGCAACGGCAACCAAGGCTCCCGAGTCTGGTTGGGCAAGAGTAAAGCGAAGGCGTATTGAAATGCTTGTAGAACTTGGTCTGCCAGCTCCGATTGACCTAGCTGTTTGTGGTGCTGATGGCAAGCGGGAAATCTTCGAGCGGTGGAAACCCGACCTTGTGATTGACGACAGCAAAACGGTAGTCAATCTCGCTGTCAGTATGGGCATTCCAGCTCTGCGTCTCAATTGGACCGACTCATGATGCCGAAAGTGATTTACGTTATCGGTACGTCCTAACTGTGGTTTGTCAATCCTAGACCTCTTACCCTAAGTTTGATCGTTCAAAAGAAAAGTTCTACGAGTTTTACTGCCAGTTTCATCAAGCACAAACTGGACTTTGGTATCGAATATGCAGTAAACGCATGGTGTAAGACGTACTCTGTTTCTATAGACCGATACCGTTACCCGTGGGACAACCCGACTCAGCACCAGGAGATTAGCAAGGCGAGTCGTGAGTTTGCGGAACAACACCACGACATAGACAAAGTTGCCATTCGGTGGAAGGAAGCAATAGACAGGAGACTGCTCGCGTGAGACCGGCACACCACTTCGCCAAGATTCTACATAACGTCAGTGGCGCTAGGATGAACCAAATCCTAGCATCGTATGATCTCGCCAAAAGGTTGGCTGACGCTGGCGTAAACATCATACGACCGACAAAGATCATGAACGACGGTGATGATTTGATCGTGCTGTTTCCGCTCATCAAGCCAACACAGGCTGACAGAACAGATGTGATTCTAAAGTTCGTCAACACGTCACACAAGATAACAGACCAATCTCAAGGACAAAAACAACTTCCAGCTCACTACGAGGTCATCGTGAGTCGTCTCAAGACTGCGTTAGGGGGCATCTTGGACAGTAAAGACGAAGACTACACGATTCTGAAGAGAATCCAGCGTGTGTTGGATCACATCAGTAGAGATTACGTCATCAACTTGCTGAACAAAGTGAAGACCTACTTCTCGGATCACAGTCTGCCCATGTCAATTTGTCACGGTGACCTACAAGAAGCGAATGTCATTGGCGAAACGATCATAGACATTGAAAACCTAAGCGTCAGACCGAGACTGGTAGATGTGGTGTGGGCGACGTATGACAGAGACGCAAGCAAACCACAAATGGACAATCTGTGTGGTCGCATAGAACTCACGGACGCCGAAATGGCAATCGTAGACGACCTGTGTTGGTTGCACTTCCTGCTTTACAAGGCAAAGGTATTCATACACATAAAACCATCTGTTGACAGTCTTGGTGGTGTCATCAAGGCATTTGAAACCTACCAAACCATTTCACAGGGCGCGAGTAATGTTGTTTGTAAGGCAGTAGCATCCTATTCGCCATGGTGTCAACGCTTCACGATAGGTAAAGTTGAAACACCTGGTGTCATAGACTGTCAGGCGAAGTGGAAGTCGCTAGGACTCACTACAGAAATGATTACTGGCAAAAACTGCCTTGACATCGGATGCAACACAGGCTGGTATACACATAAACTTGCCACGCTTGGGGCAAGCAGAGCAACTGGAATGGACGTGTCCAAACCCGCAATCAATGCAGCAAAACTGCTGTTTGGAAGCGATTGTACTTGTACCTTTAGGGCAGTCAAAGCAGAGGATGAAAACGAGCAATACGATTTGGTCTTATGCCTGTCGTTCACCTCGATGCACAAACTTGGTGCTGAGGACTCTACGCTCAGGATGATCCTAGACAAACTCAGACCCGGTGGAAGGTTGGTAATTGAACTACCATGCAACTCATCGGGTCACGAGTACACATGGAGTCCTAACGCAGACAATTTCCGGGAGATGTGCATGAGTGTTGACGGTGTTGGGGCGTTCATCCACATTGGAAGTTCGTCAACGTCAGGCAGAAAGGTGTTTCACGTCATCAAGGAGAACTAAATGCAAAACTCACCAGCAGACCTAAACGACAAAGAGCAGGACGCCCTGAGGGCGGCAGGAGTAGTCATAGGCGATAACGTAGTCATTGCCAGAAATGCCAACATTGACAAGCACGGCACCGTAATTCTCGGTGACGGGACACTGGTCGCGCCCTTCGCTTTCATCTTTTGTCATAGAGGACTTGCAGGCGGCAAGGCGCGGGGTTTCCCGTCTCAAAACATGATCACAACTATAGGCAAGAACGTCACCATCGGCGTCAGGGCGATGGTGTTGCACGGCGTTACAATAGGTGACGAATCTGTGGTAGCTGCTGGTTCAGTAGCCACAAAAGACGTACCGGAAGGCGTCATGGTTGCCGGTAATCCAGCAAAAATCATCAAAACCGTAGACGAACTTAGACGCGATTGGAGAAAGAAGTTATGAATCCAAAAGTGATCTTTTTAT
>Ga0075122_10003306_pt1 | contig 10176 bp, 9 predicted proteins | sample AntAceMetag02UKB_FD_69790 | JGI IMG/M metagenome (GOLD analysis project Ga0075122, IMG submission 69790) | Saline lake microbial communities from Ace Lake, Antarctica - Antarctic Ace Lake Metagenome 02UKB | ecosystem: Environmental > Aquatic > Non-marine Saline and Alkaline > Saline | place...
TAAAATGAAGTTCGAGCCGATATCTTTCAGAAAAGATAAGATTTCAGAATGATTATTAGAATCTAGGAGTTTTTTAGCTTGGCAACTACGGATTATTACTTTCTTCATCCGTTCGAGCCGATTATTTTCCAATGAACTAAAATCAGTTATTTCTTCAGACACACTAATCTTCTTAGTTATAAGAAGATTTTTCTTTTGGGCATATTCTTCATTATCAATTAAATTATCAATCTTCATATCCAGTAACTTATCCAATTTGTTTTCTAATTGGATTTTTTTAATATTTAATTTATTGATAATAATTTCATCTTCTGATTTTAGTTCATCTATTTTTGAATCCAATACTTTTAACATATTAATTCTCCATTGTTTAGAAATAGAAACTTTTTTAATTATTTCTTTTAATTGTTCAACGAGTAATTCTTCTCGGATATATTTTTCATCACAAGTAGCTTTCTTTTTAGTACAACGATAATAAATATATCCTTTTTGCTTTTCCGCAGTAATTGAACAATCACAAGTTCCACATTTCATTAAACCAGTAAAAGAATAATTATGAAGCTTCTTCCTTTTCTTCTTACCTCGATTATTCATTACTGATTGAACTTGATTAAAAAGTTTCTGGGAAATAATCGGCTCATGAACGGCCGGATAGATTTCATCCTTAAATTTAATTATTCCATAGTAAATAGGATTATTTAACATTCGATGAATACAGGAAATAGACAAAATATTATGACGATAACTTCTTAAGCCTAGTTTTTGAAGTATTTTAGTAATTGATTTTAAAGTTTGTTCACCACTGGCATAAAGTTCAAAAGCTTTTTTAACCAAAGGAGCTTTTTCTTTATCAATATCAATTCCTTTAGTTTGATGATTATTTAAATATCCAATGGGAGCAAAACTAGGCCATAATCCTTTTCTTAATTTTTGTCTATTTCCGCGTTTGATATTCTCGCTTAAATTATCTACATAATATTTACTTTGTCCAAAAGCAATATTGAGCATAAATTTACCTTGGGGAGTATTATCAAACCAAAAACTAGGAAATTTAAGATCTTTTAACTTTCCTATATCTAGCAAATAGACTATTTTACCGCCATCAATACTATTTCTAGCCAATCTATCCGGATGCCAAGCTAAAATTCCATCAGCAACTCCTGATTCTAATAGATTAATCATTTCGGCGAACTTTGTTCGCCCTGGTTCTTTGGCAGTTTTAGCTTCCTGAAAGGAAGCTACGATTTCAAGTTTTTCTTTGGTGGCAAATTCTTTTAATTCAATAATCTGAGACTCAATACTTAATGCCTGTCTTTCTTCTCCTTCTGTTGATTTTCTAACATAGAGTATGTATTTCATAAACTTGTTTTAATTAGACTTTTTAGATAATAAATTACGTGACGAAATTTTCAGATTTAGAGATAAATTTTTAAAACAATTTTTGAAATTTAGCTCTAGCTAAGTTGAGAAGATTTTTTAAATATTTAGCCGAAATATGGAAATTGTAGTAGTAAGATTATTATCTAACAAGTCTATGGATGAGAAAAATTCCGCTTTTGGCAGTTTCTTTAAGAAACTAAAAGGTAAGAAAATTCAGTTTGAAGCCCAAATTGGCTATTCCGCAATTCTGAATTCGCGCCCAAATTCCAACTGGCGGTGTGTTTTGGAAAATATCCGAACAGAAATGGCGACGGCTGGAAATTTTCGCGGGCCAGCCGCCGCCAAATCCTCAAAAAACTAATCTGTCGCTTCCCAAAACTGCCAAAGAACCAAATGAAAGATATCGGCTCGAACTTCATTTTGTCAAAAGCGGAATTTTTCTCATCTCAATTAATTAGACTACTTTTATTTTATTTGTTATCATATCTATGAAGGGTTGAATAACCATTCATATTAATGATATCATACTTATGAAACTATGAAAAGTCAAAATCAAAACAAGACAATTGGAGAAAAAATAAAACAACTTAGAAATAAGCAAGGTTTAACGCAAGATAAATTAGCAAGAAAATCAGACCTTCCTTATACGACATTAACTAAAATTGAAACAAATGTAATTACTAAACCAACTATTCAAACGGTTATAAAAATTGCTAGTGGTTTAGGTATTACTATTGATGATTTATTAAAATAAAATTATGACTAAACAAGAAGCTAAAATACAAATATCAAAACTAATTGATAAATATAAGGGTCTTGTTGAAGCTAAAAAAGTAAAATCATATAATGAAGCTCAAACTAGAAATGAATTTATAGAGCCTCTTTTTGAATTTCTTGGTTGGGATATGAGAAATTTAGAAAATCCGAACGAAGTAATTACAGAAGAAAGTGTTTCTAATGGTCGAGTTGATTTATCATTTCAATTAAATCACATTCCAGTTATGTTTTTAGAAGCTAAGGCTTTAAAAGTTGATTTGGATGAGTGGAAATGGGCAGAACAAGCAATTAATTATTCTTGGAATAAAAGTGTCACTTGGGCAATTTTAACTGATTTTGAAGGAATAAAAGTTTTTAATGCTGAGGTTCCACCAAAAGGACTTTCTCAAAATCTTTTCTTTGAATTAAAATGGGATGAATATTTAGATAATTTTGATCAATTATGGCTTTTATCAAAAGAAAGCTTTGAAGAAAAATTATTAGAAAAACAAGCTGAAAAATGGGGTAAATTAATTAAAAGAAAACAAGTTGGAGAAAAACTTTTTGAGGATTTAACTAATTGGCGGACAAAACTTACTAAAGACTTTAAAAATAACAATGATATTACAGATCAAGACGTTCTTGATGAAAGCGTTCAAAAAGTTTTAGATCGCCTTATTTTTATTCGGACAGCAGAAGATAGAGGGATAGAAAAAAATATTTTACTTTCGCTTGTTAGAGAATGGGAAAGTGCTGGAAAAAATAACAGTATCTACAAAAGATTGGTTGATGGTTTTCGTTGGTTTGATGAAAATTATAATTCTAAACTTTTTGCATCGCACGTACTAGAAAATTGGAATGCAAGTAATGATGTCCTTAAAGATATAATTAACGGGTTCTATCAAACAGCAGATGGTTATCGTTATGATTTTTCAGCAATCTCTACTGATGTTTTGGGTGGAATTTATGAACAATATTTAGGATATGTTCAAGGTAAAGCACAAAAAGATGAGAATAAAAAATCAAAACGGAAATCACAAGGTATTTATTACACACCAAAATATATTGTTGAATATTTGGTTGAGCAAACTTTGGGAGAAGTTTTGAAAAAAGCCAAGAAAAAAGATTTAGCCAATATTAAAATCCTTGATCCTGCCTGTGGAAGTGGTTCTTTTCTAATCTCTGCCTACGATAGAATGTTATCGGCTAAACATAAGTTAGATATTCAAACTGGACTTTTTGATACTTTTGAAATTCTCAAAAATAATATTTATGGTGTTGATTTAGATGAACAAGCCATAGAAATTGCTCAACTTAATTTACTTTTACGAGTTCTTTCTAAAAGAACAAAATTACCAACCCTAGCTCATAATATTCGGATGGGAAATTCTTTAGTAGAAGGAGAAACAGAAGATTTGCAAAAATATTTTGGAGATAAATGGAGAGATCAAAAAGCGTTTAATTGGAAAGAAGAATTTAAGGAAGTATTTGATCAAGGTGGTTTTGATGTGATTATTGGTAATCCGCCTTATGTGAGAAATAGAGATTTACCAGATAATTTAAAAAAACATTACAAAGAAAACTTTTCTACAGCTTCGGGGCAGTATGATATTTATCAATTATTTTTTGAAAAAGCTATTTCTCTTTTGAAAGAAGGTGGTTATTTAGGATTTATTACTTCAAATAAATATGCAATTGCAAGTTATGGAGAAAAATTAAGAGAATTTATTTTAGATAATTGTAAGATAGTAAAAATTGTAGATATTTCTAATATTAATGTTTTTAAAGATGCATCAACTTATCCATATGTAATTATTTTACAAAAAAAAGGAAAAATCAATAAAAACCATAAAATTAAAATTAAAAAAATATATAATTCTGAAGAATTATTGAATAATAAATATGAAGAGATAGAGCAAAGTGTTTTTGAAAATAATCAAAAAAAAGTTTTTACATTAAAAAAATTACCAACTTTTTTTAAAAAGATAGAAAGATTATCAGTTAAACTAGGTGAGATCGCAACAATTAAAGAAACTATTCATACAGGAAATGTAAGGAGTAAATTAATCGTTGATGCAAAAATTGATAATACTTGTAAAAAATTATTAGCAGGGAGAGATTGTCATAGATATTGGATTAAATGGTCTGGGAAATATATTCGTTATGATAAGTCATTGATAAATAAAGAAAAGGGAGAATATGGAAATCTTTGTGAACCAAAATATTTTGACAATCCTAAAATTTTATTAAGAGAAATTGCTAACAAAATTGAATGTCATTATGAAAAAAATAAATATTATACTTTAAATAAAGTTTATGCGGTACTTTTAAATGCTGACAGTAAATATTCTTATTTATTTTTAACAGCTTTATTAAATTCAAAATTACTTACTTTTTATTTTAAAGAAAAATTTGAAGAAACTCATATAAGAGGAGGTTATTTACAGTTTAAAAAAATGTATACTTCTCAGCTCCCTGTTGTTAAAGTATCAGAGAAAAAACAATCTGAAATTGCTAAATTTGCTGAACAAATGATTGATTTACAAAAGGAATTACAAAAAGCAACGGAAAATACCGATAAATATTCTCGTTTAAAAACTGAAATTGAAAAATTAGATGAGAAAATAGATAAAGCAGTTTATAAACTTTATGAACTTAGCGATGAGGAGATTGAGGTTATTGAGGGGAGGGAATAATATTTATATGAGTGATAATTTTTTTGTAGTATATTTTCCATATATATCATTAGGTGATTTGTCAGAAATAGATTTTGGATTTGCAAAAGTATGGAATTTTGATAAGAAAAAAAATGATTATATTTCAAATAGTCATATATTAGAAAAAATGGAGAAAATTGTTGGGGTTAATGTTGAATTGGGTGGCGATAGAATAGGAGATGTTGGTATTATATCAATTGGAGAAATTGATTTTAGAAAATATAATAAAGATGAAGAAAGGACAGTCGAACAAATTTGTCTTATCTTGTTTCTTTCTTGTATTGCAAAGAATAATATGGTTATAAATCATGCTAATCTTTCAATGGTAACGGCTGAAAATTTTGATGTTATTTATCAAAGTTTTACGCCAGAAGGTGAGACATTTTCCGAAAAAACTGGTTTAATACTTCAAATAAATGCAGGAGGTTATGATTTTTCAAGGACAAAATTTCAAAAGCCCCGTTATATATATAAACCTCTTCGTTTCGTTTTTGATAATGACATGTTTCATGGATTGCTTAAATTGAACTCGAATAAACCTAGAGTATTTAAGAGAACTATGAATGCAACAAGATTCATAATGGAGGGATATTATAATACACCTTATTTAAGCAGAAGTGCTAGGTTATTATTGCATGTTAGTGCATTTGAAATATTTTTATCTTTACCATTTAGAGAACAACGCAAAGTGTTTAAAGAAAAGATAAGAGAAGTAGTATCTTTTGATGGAGAACAGGAATATTCATATTGGACAAAGCTTGGTACCAGTAGTAAAAGATTAAGAGGAACTATGAAAGAAATTTGGGTAGATCGTTTTTATATGTTGAGAAATGATATTATTCATGGCAACAATCCCGATGATGATAAATTTCTTTTTGAAGATGTTCAAAATCATTTGGACATATCAATTTTGTTTTTTGTATTTTTAGTTAAGAAACAGATAGAAAAAAGTCTTGTGGGTGTTAAATATGGATGTACACATGAGATTATTTGGGATAATGGATTTTTATATAAATTTTCGATGAAGAAATTTTTTGAAATGAATAAAAAAGCTTTTAGAACTAATTAATACATGTAAATAAATTAAATAATTTATAGATTTTATGAGTTTAGAAATGAAGAAAATAAAACAAAATAATTCCTCCACTGATTCTATTCAGAAAGAAATGTATTTACAAAATCCATTATTAAAAACTGATAGATTTATTGACTATTGCAAAAAACGAGGTGTACAAATTACAAAAGAAGAATTGAAATATTTTAAGAAAGAAGAGTTATTTATTCCGATTGAAAATGAAAAAGAAATAAACTCATATTCTTCATTTCAAATATATTGGTTAAATATACTTAAAGAATCTTTTTCAATTACTATAAATTTGGCAGGCGACAATATGAAAGCAAGTTCGTCACTTATTTTGCTTGATAGTCGTCAAGGAAGAGGGAGTTTTTCTTTTGATATAAAAAAAGAAGAATTGATAAAAAACTATGAGAAATTTAATATAACTTTGGAATTCTTGCTTTCTGTACAATCTGTTTATTATCCTTATGCAAAATCTGGAGGTGGAACAATCCAAATTACAGGTGATGATAAAAAATGGCAAGAAGCGAGGAATAATTTCAAACTAGATGATGTATTAAAAAAACTTAATTTAAAAACTGAAGATATTACTAAATGGTACAAAAATTTTTCAGATGAAGCTCAAAAGATTTTAGGCATAAAAAGAGATGACTGGATTCAGCTTTGGAAAAATATTACTTGGAACGAAAAAGACAAGTTAGAAGGCAATATCAGACTTGGAGTTGAATATTTGCAATGGGCAATTATGTTTAAGAGAATTATTGAAGAATATTTACAAAAAGAAATTTTAGATATAGATGAGATAAATAATATTGGATGGGAAGATATTTTAAAAATTGATATAGAAGCTAAAGATAAACCAAGAATAATTTTAAGGCACTTAAGAAATAAAAAATATTCTGATAATGATAATAATTTTTATCATCATCATTATAAACGATTATTCTATTTAGCCAATGATTTTGGATTGAATTATCAACCGAAAGTTATAGTTTTTGTAGAGGGAAAAACAGAAGAGAAAATTTTACCTGAAATTTTTAAACAATATATCGGCAGTAAGCCAGAAAACCTAGGGATTGAATTTATCGATATAGGAGGGATAAGTAAATTTTTTGGAAAAAAAATTTCAATCAAAGATTCAAATGGTAAATACAAGAAAAGTTTTATTAGTAATTTTAATCATCTTATTAGTTATAATTTAAATAAGTGGCAGATTATTCCTTTCTTTATTGGCGATAATGAAAACAACATAAGCTATTTACTACAAAACGGTGCTTCAATTTCTTTTAGTCAAAATGATTATTCATTATCGGAAAACTGGCGATACATATGGGGTATTGCAAATGATAATAAACCATTTCAAGGAAAAGATTTTGAAATGGCAAATTTTAATGATGATGAAATTGCAAAAGTTTTGAGTGAGATTTTGAATAAAAAAATTCAATCTTCTAGTGTTCGAATAAAAAGAAAAGCGAATCAAGGTATAAAACAAATAGATTCAGACACAGGAAAGAGTGGAAATAAGGTTAAGATTGCTAAAAAATTGATTGATAACTTGTTTAATGAATATAAAAAAACAAAAGACAAATTAATTTTTGAACGACCTATTTTTAAGGCAGTAAATAAAATTACGAGTTTAGCTGTCTTAAACCATCTACCAGTTGATAGAGAAATGGAGCTAAAAAATAAAAAATACATTGAAAAGGAGCTAAATAAACATTAATTATGCACATAGACGAGGTAATAAAAAATACAGAATATGATTTTATTCCTTTAGATAAAATGATTCCATTAAAAACTGCTGTAAATATGTTTGAAGAGGAATATAAAAGAGTGAATAAATCTTATTTTGATAGAAAATATCAGAGATTAAGAGAAATTTATTTTAGTTTATTTGTTTGCAAGGCATTAGATGCTATAAAGAAAAAAGAACATCATTTATTTTTTACAAAAAGACAGGATAGATGTGATGTTTCATTTATTTCCATAGACGAAATTGATAAAAATGGTATTATTTCACATTATGACGTAAAGGAATATGTTAATGGAAATGATAGTTTTGAAATATTTTTAAACCATGTTGTCAAAAAAAGTAGATATAAAGACTATAATTTAATAATAGGAACTCACATTGGTACAAATATTCGTATTGATTTAAATTCTATAGATAAAAATATATTTTTTATTTCAAGTATAGACGATAAAGATGAAGATAAATATTTATCTAGAGTTAAGTTTCTTTTTGATAAAGAGATGGTTTTTGACGAAGAAGTTAATTTAAATTATTTAATTGATAAAAATTTACCAAATATTATTTTCCATGATAAGTTAAGAATTAAAGAGAATTTGCCACCAAGCGATTAGCTGAAAGCTAATTGCACATTATGAATTTCAAACCTTATTTATTTGAAATCCGTAATTAAGAAAAACTTGAAATCGGGGAAGCGACAGATTAGTTTTTTGAGGATTTGGCGGCGGCTGGCCCGCGAAAATTTCCAGCCGTCGCCATTTCTGTTCGGATATTTTCCAAAACACACCGCCACATTAAAAAAACACCTTAACAGGTGCTTTTTTGTTTAAGATAGCTTTACTCATTAAAAATATGGGTATATGATAAGAATATAGATATTAAATAAAACTATCTATGATTAATAATTAACACAAATTTTATGGCAAATACAAATCTTACGGGGCCATATTTGTTAACATCTGACAAAATTGATGAAATTGTTGATGTTATAAGTCCAGGTACGTACGTTTTAGGTTATGTTAATAAAAATAATGCTTTTGTTGTTGAATATGTTGGTAGGTCAGACGATGATTTAAATGATCGTTTAGGTGACTGGGTAGATGATTATGAGTCATTTAAATTCAAAATTTATGATTCAGCAAAGGAATCTTTTGAAAAAGAATGTACAATATATCATGATTTTGGTGAAAAGGAAAAGCTTGATAATGACATTCATCCAGATCGTCCCGATAATAGTAATTATAGTTGTCCGGTGTGTGGTCTGTGATATATTTGATTAATATAATAATATTATGACACAAAGAAAAAAGTTTGGACCATTAAAAAAACCAACAAAGACAAATTTGAACAAATTAACAGAAGGACCGGGTGTTTATAGTTTAAATGATGATAATGGTAAAATTCTATATATAGGTAAGGCTAAACGAAATAGACCAGATGAGAGGATTAAAGAACATCAGGATGCTGAAAAGGTTCTGTTTAGTAAATTTGGTTTTATTAAAACTCCAACGCAAGAAGATGCTTTAAAGCTTGAAAAAAAGTTAATAAAGAAGAGGAAGCCAAAATACAATAAACAAGGAAAATAAATAAAAAAATATGTCAATCGATATAAAACATGAAGGACTAATAGTAACAACACTATCAGATTGTACAGATTCTTTGAGCTTATTTTCAGAATATATTTCAAAAAAAGAATCCAAATATTTTATTCAAGGTTTTTTTATATCATTTCGTCAAATACTATACTACTTTTCTAAATCAACCTCTCCATTAATTCAATATAGAAATAAATTTAGTAAAAATGAACAGATTCTCATTGATAAGATTGTAGATATGCGCCATGCTTCTGCTCATCCGGGATCGCCTATTCATTGGTTAAATGAGTTTATAAGAATTAGTGGAGTATCAAATTATAAAGATGATGATGTCGAAATTCAATATGGAAATACAAAACTATTTCTTCTTAAAGAGATCATAGCTATCTATAAAAAAACTAGAAAAGTTCTTATGCAAACTCAAGAGCTACAACGCTTATCAAAACATCCTATGCAGGAAATAGAAAAACAAAAAATATTAAAATCTGAAAAAATATTAAAAGAAAAACTGAGAGATCCAGAGACTCTACTAAAAATATAATTAATAAATTCGTTTAAAAACTAAATAAATTAAAATCACCTCTACGGGTGATTTTTTATTCCATTTTAACCGCCTATATTGTATAATGAAGATAATCTAAATAGTGAATAATTAGATAATCTTATGAAAAAACTATTGACTAGAGAAAAAATTTTGTTAATTATTCTTCTTTTAATTATTATTACTTCTAGTTTTATAATTTTTAAAGTAGATATAATAAAAGAAATGTTAATTATTAAATCAGGCATGAGCAAAGAAGAAGTTTTGAATTCCTATCAAAACATAGAAAATTTTTGTTTGCAAAGCAAAGATTGTTATTTGCAAGATGCTGGTTGTTGTGACAGAGGAGGAATTACAGT
>Ga0075122_10003308_pt1 | contig 10172 bp, 11 predicted proteins | sample AntAceMetag02UKB_FD_69790 | JGI IMG/M metagenome (GOLD analysis project Ga0075122, IMG submission 69790) | Saline lake microbial communities from Ace Lake, Antarctica - Antarctic Ace Lake Metagenome 02UKB | ecosystem: Environmental > Aquatic > Non-marine Saline and Alkaline > Saline | place...
AGCTTATAATAAAACTTATTATGAACATACAATCAAAGCATTAAGATTGGTCTTTGATGAGTTTAATCAAATTTTATTGGAAGAATATAATAAATATAGGATAGAAAGTAAAAATAAAAATTTGTTACGGTTTGATACTTTTGTAAATCGATTTTTTGAAGGAGACCAAAATAGAGCTGTTGAAGCGGTGGAGAATTATAATCATAAAGTTTTACGAATTGAGAAAGTTGAAGAGACTATGGACGTTTATGATATTGAAGTTCCTAACACTCATAACTTTGCTTTAGCTTCTGGTGTATTTGTTCATAATAGTGCTAAACAAGGTAGGAATAGAGAGTTTCAAGCAATTTTACCTTTACGTGGAAAAATCATTAATGTTGAAAAAGCTCGATTACATAAAATCATGGAGAATAAAGAAATTATTGCAATGATTACTGCTCTTGGTACTAGTGTTGGTGATGATTTTAATATCGCTAAATTAAGGTATAACCAAGTAATTATTATGACAGACGCGGATGTTGATGGTTCACATATCATGACTTTATTATTAACATTTTTTTACCGGCACATGAAACCTTTAGTTGAACAAGGACACATTTATGTTGCTATGCCACCTTTATATCGTTTACAGAAAGGTAAAAAAGTAGCTTACGTTTATAGTGAATCAGAGAAAAATAAAATTTCTGCTGAACTGGGCGAAAATGTTGGCGTTCAACGGTATAAAGGTTTAGGAGAAATGAACCCTAAACAGTTATGGGATACTACTATGGACCCTTCAGTAAGAGTATTGAAACAGATTAATGTAGAAGATGCAGTGGCTGCAGACTTGATGTTTACTGTTTTAATGGGTGACGAAGTAGAGCCAAGAAGAGCATTTATTGAAAAGCATGCTAAAGACGTTGTTAATTTAGATGTTTAGAGATATATATATTCTATATGTTTTTCCATAAGATTTTTAAATGGGATTTGGTTTTTGTTATAAATGACAAAAACTATTGATGATTGTGTGAAAGGCGGAGCGAAGTTTTCTGAAAAGAATAAAGATGGACATCCTTATTGTCCTCAAGAGTTCGAGTATTCTTGTCATTGTGCTTCTGGTAATAATTATGTTCCGGATGATAATGGAGTTCAAAGGCCAATTTGTAGATTAAAAATTGAATTGGGGAAGCCTACACCAGATGCTGGTAAAGGATTTCTTTCGAGAGTGTATAAGAAATCTTAAAATTAGCCGAAAAGTTTTTAATATATTAAGTCTATAATATAATAAATATTAATAAGAGTAATATATTTATATTTGAATAGGATAAATAAAAATAAGTGAGGTTAAATAAAAATGCCAGGATTTGATAAAAGTTTAGATAAAGAATTGTTTTCAGAATCAGTTGAATTTGAAAGAAGCAGAGTTACTGTTGCAGTTTTTGCTTACAATGAAGGTACACCTAAGTTACAGGTTACTAGAGAGAATAAAAACGCTGCCGGCGAGTTTTCTTTTACAAAGTTAGGTAGAATGACTAAAGAAGAAGTAGAAGCTGTTTTGCCTTTAATGGATAAAGCTAAAGGAAATCTTTAGAATTTTATTTTTTTATTAATTTTTTTTATTTTCTGAACAATTTCTTTTTTTATCATTTTAAATTGTGAAGAAATAGCTACTATAAAAATTTAATGCTGCTGTTTAGGATGTTCATGACCAATATCTTTTCTTTCTTCTAAGTGTTTGATATGGGCTATTTTTTCTTCTTTAAGATCAATTCTTTTATCCCGATGTTTACTAATAATATCGCCAACATGTTCGCCACCTAAGAAATGTGGTAAGATAACATAATCTGCACCGGCTTTATACAATCTTAAAGCTTCTTCAATTTCGTTAGCAGTAACAAATATTTTTGCTCGTTGATTAACTGCCCGTGTTTTTCTAATCAACAATAAATTATCTTGCACTTCTGGAACTGTAGAAACGAGAATTTTTATTTGTCTTAAATTCATTTTATGGATAATTTCTTCATCAGTAACATTTCCATAAATGCAATGATAGCCTTCTTTGACCATCATTGTAATAATTTCAGGATTGTAATCAACAACTAAAACTTTCTTCTTAACTTTTTTCATTTTTTGCAAAATACTGTAACCAATTCGGTTATGGCCGCAAAGAATGATTTTTGGTTTAACTTCACTAGGTAAATATTCTAAACCCTCAGTTGTAAAAACATCAAATATTTTTAGAGGTGTTTCCATTACTTTGTAAATCCAATGATCATACTTGATTAAGTAAGAAGTTAATGTTATGGAAAATAAAGTAATGATCACAGTTAATGAGAATAATTCTTGAGATATATGTCCTAAGATTAATCCTTCTGCGGCTAAGATTAATGAGAATTCTCCCACTTGAGCCAAAGCTAATGAAGATAAGAATGATGGTTTTTTTGTATATTTGAACAATGAACAAATTAACATGATTACAAATGGTTTGATAATAATTACTGTTAAAGTTAAAACAATAAGTTCTAGCCACATCTCAGTAATTACTCCTACAGATAATGTCATTCCTAAAGACACAAAAAATAGTAAAGAGAAAAAGTCTCTTAAAGTTTTTATTCTTCCAATAATCTCATAACTGTAATCAACGTTACCTAAAGCGATACCAGCAACAAAAGCGCCAATGGCAATAGAGAAACCAAGATAATGAAATGCTAAAGAGAAAGTAAAACAAACTGCTAAAGAACTGATTAACAACAATTCTTGATTTTTGGCGGCATACTTAAATGCGTAAGGGAAAACAAATTTTCCAGCAAGAAAAGCAAGAGCGAAAAGTGATAAAAACTTTAATACTGCCATACCAACAAGAGCTAAAGAAACATCATTAATTGTAGTTAAAATAGATAAAGCGAAAATAGCAATAATGTCTTGTAATAATAAAATACCAATAACAATTCTACCATGTAAAGTGTTTAACTCTCTTTTATCTGAAAGTAATTTCATAACAATCATTGTTGAAGAAAAAGCGATGATTAAACCAATATAGGTTGCTTCTAAGTTTAAGAAGCCAAGCATGATGGAAACTAAATAACCAATACCAAAAACAATAATGATTTGGATTGCTCCTCCTAAACTTGAAACTAAGGCAACACTTTTTAATTTCTTTAATTCCATTTCCATTCCAACAATGAACAATAAGAAAGCAATTCCAATTGTAGACATGGATTCAATGATGGTAAGATCGGTAACTAATTTAAGAACTGGAGTAATAAGAACACCAACAACAACATAAGCAAGAATTTGTGGTTGTTTGATTAATCTAAAAAGGAAGGCGAACAGGGCAGCGATTATTGTAACTACACCTAGCTGCAAGAATATGTCTCCACTAATATCTATCATCTCTTATTATAGTAAAATAAATGAGGTATATAAAGATTGTTGTTTGGGTGTAGAATTAATTTAATTAATTGGTTCGTATTGAATGTTTAGTAAATCAGTTAATTCTTCTGTTTCTTCTTTCTTTTCAACTACTGGACTAGGTGGTGCTGATGGAGTATTTAATCCAGATTGTCTTTTGTGTTCAAACAGAGCACTACCTGAATAAAGAACTAATGCAGAGATATTTTCACCAAAAGAATATTGAGCAATTAATCCAGCACCCATAAGAATGTTCCTTTCCATACGCCAAATCTTAGCTTCTTTTTCTTCAATTACCGCTGGAGCTAAAATACCGCCCATGGCCATTGTCCAACCAACAATAAATTCTCCGTTATCTATTGGATTTGTTTTTCCGTTTTTAATCATAAGATACATTCCTATACTGGCTACGCCTAAATCTAAATAATCTTTGACTCCTTGTCCTATAGCTTTTCCAGAATACTCTATTGGGTTTTCTTTAAAATCTTGAAGCCCTTTTTGAGCATAATCTTTTAAATCATTTACTTTTTCACTTAAATTAAGTCCCATAAAGTCATTAAAGATAATGAATATTTAAATGTTTCTGGAAAGAATATTGAGAATATCTTTAAAAACTACCATTAGCCCACATAAATCAATATAAACTATTTTACTTCTCAGAAGCTAATGTTTCTAGAAATTATTTTGGCAATCGTTTTAGGGATTTTGTCAGGAATCATTACAGGCTTAATTCCAGGGATTCATGTGAATCTGATTTCTTTAATTGTTTTATCACTTTCTCCGCTTTTATTAGCGATAACTTCGCCGATAATTGTTGGGGTTTACATTATTTCACTTGCGTTAACACACACCTTCCTAGATTCTCTTCCCAGTATTTATCTTGGTGCACCAGATGAAGCGCAAGCTTTGAACGTTCTGCCTGGGCATCGATTGTTGCACAGAGGAGAAGGACATAACGCGATTGTTTATACTGTTATTGGATCGTTAGGATGTTTATTGTTAGGGATAATTTTATTTCCGATTTTTATCAAAAGCATGGAAATAGTTTATCCTTTAGTAAAATGGGGGATTGGATATTTCTTAGCACTAATTATGATTTTTATGATTGGGAAAGAAAAAGGGAAAAGAGTGAAAAGTTTAATTTTATTTTTAATGGCTGGTTGTTTAGGGTTAACTGTTTTTAGTATTCATCATTTGAAACAACCATTATTTCCGTTACTATCCGGATTATTTGGTTTCTCAATTTTATTAATGAGTTTGTTACAGAATTCTAAGATTCCTGAGCAGGATTTATCTAAACCTTTAACAATTTCTAAGAAGAACACTGTTAAAGCAGTAACTGCGGCTTCTGGTGTTGGATTCATTGCTGCTTTTCTGCCTGGATTTGGTTCATCTCAGGCTGCGATTGTTGCAACGAACATTGTGGGTGATATTGGCGATGAGGGTTTTCTGGCTTTAGTTGGGGGAATCAACACAGCAAATTTTTTAATTAGTATCGGAACTGCTTATGCTTTACAGAAAGCGAGAAATGGGGCGATATTAACGGTGAACAAATTACTTGGCGAGATTGGTTTACAAGAAGTATTCTTATTTTTAGGGGTGGCATTAATTGTTGGTGGAGTAGCAGCAATTTTAGCAATCAATTTATCCAAAATATTTTCTAAGTATATCGTAAGAATTAATTACAATTATATTGTTTGGAGCATTATTGGTTTCATTACTTTGCTGACGTTCTTCTTTGACGGCTTTATTGGTTTGACAATATTAATTACAGCAACCGCCATTGGAATACTTGCTTCTTCATGGGGCATTGGAAAGAATCATTTGATGGGCTGTTTGATTTTGCCGGTGATTCTTTATTTTGTTCTTTAGAAATAAAGTCCACTATAATATCGATACGCAAAATATATCACTAATATAATAATTAATAAAAATATTCTCTTTTTAATTTTCTTCCAGAATTTTTTTATTTTCTTTTTTCTTCTTAGAATTTCATCTTTTTTAGTTAGAACTCTAAAAATTCTTAATGGTCTTTTAACTCCTTTAAACTTTCTTAATCCAATATGGGTATAAGAAAATTCATTTTTATTCATTGCAGTATAAATTGGTTCGCTGAAAACAACATCGCCGGGTTTAGTAATACTTTCAATTCTAGAGGTAGTATTAACTGTATCTCCATAGATATCTCCGTTTCGATGTAGAACTTCTCCGGCATGGATAGCTACCCTGATTTTTAACGGGTTTTTTGATTTTCTTCCTTTATTGTATTCCCAGAATTCTTCTTGTAATTTCTTACCGCAAAGAACAGCTGTAGTTGCAGATTTAAATGTAACTAAGAAAGCATCACCTATTTTTTTGATGACTTTACCTGAATGTTCAGCAAATGTTGAATGACAGAGACTATCAAAAACATCATGCAATCTGTTAAAGTTTTCTCGATCTAAATCAGTTGTTGTTTTGGTATAACTAACTATATCTATGAACATTACCGTTAAAATTTCTGCATTAATCTTTTTAGCCATTAATTTCTATTAGAATTGTGTTTTTTTATAAAATTATAGGAACTGGATTATTTTTTCTCACGTTTTAATTCTGCTAATAATAATGGGGTGATGTCAATTTTATTTGTAGGGTGTTCAATACAGTTTGTTGTAATGATTTTATTCACTCCCGCTTTCTTTAATTTCTCCATGCCATTTTCAACAAACAAACCGTGCACTCCAATTGCAGAAACAGATTTTGCACCCATTTTCCTAGCTTGTTTAGCAGCTTCTGCGATAGTGTGGCCAGTAGAAATAATGTCATCAACGATAACTACATTCTTATCTTTGATAGGAATGGGATTAATCATTTTAACTTGGACATGTCTTGAAGAGAACCTTGTTTTTTTAAGAACAGTAGCATCAACATGGATATGTTTAGCGATTGCTTCTGCCCACTGATAAGATTCTCCATCTGGGCCAATGATAATTTCGTTCTTGAATTTTTTTTGAATATGATCTGCAATTAAAAGATTGGCAGTTAACATTTTCGTAGGAATGGTAAAAATGTCTTTCAAAGATTTATAGCGGTGAATATGGGGATCAATAGTAATTAGTTTGTCAATGGATTCATTTAGCAGTTTAGCCATAATTTTACTGGAGATACATTCTCCAGCATTGAACCGTTTATCTTGACGCATATAACCTAAATAAGGGGCAACAAGAATAACTTTCTTTGCTCCAAGATCTTTAGCGGTATTGGCAGCAAAAATGATGTCAAACAAACTCATATCTGAATGTGGTTGAAATGATTGCACAATCACAAGTTTTTTCTTTTTTAGATTAGTATTGAATTTCAAGTATAAATCGCCGTCAGGAAAAGAAGAAACAGTAGTTTCTGAATATTTACATTTTAATTTTTTGGCCAACTTTTTAGCAATATCTTTAGAATTTCCCAAACTAGTAATAATCATTGTCTATCAACCTCTTTTTGTTTAAGGAATGTTTTTTGGTTTATAAAAGTAACCTTATTAAACCTGATCAAAACCATACAGAAAAACAATTGTTTTTCTGGGGTCCAAAGAAAAGCAAAGACTTTTCTTGGTCACAAGAAATTTTCAATTTCTTTGTGTTTTAGAAATTATCGAACAATTTCCAAAACCTTTATAAATAAACCACGTCTCAAGAAAAACAGATGAAAAGAAGTTCAAGACGTTGGAAAAAGAAGGGTCAAATGCGTTGGAAGTGGCAACGGAAGAAGATGAAAAAGGCCAAACGTAAGCGTAAGATTCAATCAAGTTAGATTTAACTGGTTTCTCTTTAAATTTTGTATTAATTAATCTCTTTTTAGATTTTGAATTAATTCTTCAGTTCGATCTTTATCATTATCTTTGATGATATCAAGATGTTTTCTACCCATAAAGATACTTTCTTCACATTCAGAACTACATGGGAAATGGGAGATGAGAACTGCATCTTCATTTCTTTTAGTTAAATTAGTAAACATATTTGTTGAATCTAGTTGCAGATTGGGATTATTAGCGCTGAATCTTTTACAAAAGAAATCTACACAACATTTAGGATAGCCAAGCAGCAGACCTAAATCTTTATCATTATTCATCAGTTCATAATATGATGCAAGCCAAGCTTTTTGTTCATCTTTTGAGAAATAGCAAAAGTACATCCCTTCTCTTTTATCATATTCAGGTATTCTGATTCCTTTATTGGAATAAGAATTTTCATCAGCAAGAAGAACTCTAAATCTTGATTTTACAAAATGGATCTTGTTATCTTTACAAAACTTTTCTACTTTTGGTAATTCTTCCAAATAGAAACCTTGTCTGACAACATATTTAGCATCACTTACCAAATAAACCATTTCTTCTGCTTTGGTCTTACTGCCGAAAATTATTGATAATTTTTTAATCATAAATTGTTTAATAATTTTGGATTATATATTATTTGTGGGTTTCTATTATTCAGTTGGATAAAATTTATTAAGTTCTTTTCATTACAAGTTAAAATGGGACTTAAAACTTATCTTTCTATTGCCACAGCAGTATTAGTTACTAGTTGCGCTCATTATAAGCAAAACCATAAAGATTTTACTATTCCTTTACTAAATTCTCCTAGAGTTTGTTTAGGTAACTCAACTCAATCTCCGGAAGAAAGTCAAACCCTTTCTCTAGCAGAATTATATGGCTGTGCAGAAGATCTTTATCGTTGGACAATAGATTTTGATTGCCCTTGGAAGAATCAACTTATTGCTCAACAACAACTTGATGATGCTTTAGAAAATCTTAATGCCATTCCAAAAGATCAACAACCAGAAGGATGTTTAGATTTAGAGAAAAAAATAAATAATTTAAAAAGAGGAATAATTCAAGATAATTATTGTCAGTAATTTTTATTATTCTTATCTTCTTAATGTTTTATCTATTTAACCAACCACCGTCAACTACTAAAGTATGGCCAGTAACGAAATTTGCATCTTCTGAAGCGAGATAAACTGCGGCTTTGCCAATATCAGATGGTTTACCAACTCTTCCCAAAGGTGTTTGTGCTAATAGGCCTGTTTTTTGTTTTTTATCTGCTAACATTCCTGCGGTCATCTTTGTTTTAATGATACCAGGAGCAATTGCATTAACATTAATGTTATATTGAGCTAGTTCTAAAGCCATTTCTTTGGTCATGGTTACAATTGCACCTTTAGATGCACAATAATCAGAGATGTTATCAAAACCAACAAATCCGGCGATGGAGGCAAGAGAAATAATTTTTCCTGACTTTTGTTTAATCATATAGGGAGCAGCTGCTTTTGTACAAAGAAAAACACTTTTTAGATTGACATCAATTGTTGCATCCCAATCAGCTTCTGTCTTTTTTAGCAAAGAGCCAAAGCGAACAATGCCTGCATTGTTAACAAGGATGTCAATACGTTTAAATTTCTTAATAGTTTGTTGGATGAGATTATTTACATCTGTTTTTTTAGATACATCACATTGTACTGCTAAAGTTTTAATTTTATATTTTTTTAATTTTTTGGCAGCAGTTTCGCATTCTTTTTGATTAATATCAGAGATAACAATATTGGCTCCTTCTTTAGCCATCTCTTCAGCAATACCAAAGCCGATTCCTCTTCTACTTCCAGTAATAATTGCAATTTTATTTTTAAGTTTAGGAAAACTTTGTTTTCCTGGCCAAAAATCTTTGATTTTTCGTTTCATAGTTGGTTTCATGTTCATACCTCTTTTTTTGATATTTTAGTTTATTTATTTTAGTTTTGTGATTTAATTAAATTAATTTTTTTACTGTTTTTATACCCTTTAATATTTTTAATCGTCGTTTCTAGAATCCGCATTAAAGCTTCATTAGTATTGAAAGCATTATGAGGCGTAATAATGACATTAGGCATTTCTAACAAAACATGATTTTCAACAACTGTTTTCAAATCATAATTCTTAGTGAACTCTTTTTTCAGAAGTTGAGTTTCTTCGATTAGTTCTGATTCTTCTTCTAGAACGTCTAATCCTGCTCCAGCAAGTTTTTTTCTTTTTAAAGCAGTTACCAAAGCTTCCGTATCAATGATTCCGCCACGAGAAGTGTTAATTAGAATTGCATTTTTTTTCATCAGAGCTAATTTGTCTTTGTTAATCAAATGGTGAGTATGTTTGTTGTAGGGAACGTGTAATGATACAACATCAGATTCTTTTAATAGTTTGTCCATGGTAGTATATTTAAATCCCATTGTTTTGGCTAATCTTTTATTTTGATGTAAATCAAATACTAACACATTCATTTCAAAACCTTTGGCCATACGAATTACGTGTTGACCAATATTGCCTCCACCTATTACTCCAATGGTTTTGCTTCTTAAATCAAATCCTCTCAACCCTTTTAATTCAAAACTTCCTCTTTTTGTTCTTTCTACACAATCAACAATTTTTTTGCTCAAAGCTAGGATTAAAGCGAAAGCATGTTCGGCAACAGTATTTTCTCCATAGACGGGAACATTACAAACGGTAACTTTTTTTTTTTTACATTCTTCTAAATCAATGTGATCATAACCAGTACTCATCGTGGTAATTAATTTTAGTTTTGGTAATTTTCGGAGAATTTCTTTATTGATTTCAGAATGAACAAATACGGCTATTGCGTCTAGATTTGAATGTTTTTTAGCAGATTGTAAAGTTAATTTCTTTTTAGAAAAGAATAGTTTATCTTTAGGAAAAGTTTCTTTAATTACCTTTTCTTCCCAGAGTTCTAACTCAAAAAATCCAATCTTCAACGTCTATCGCCTCT
>Ga0075122_10003313_pt1 | contig 10160 bp, 7 predicted proteins | sample AntAceMetag02UKB_FD_69790 | JGI IMG/M metagenome (GOLD analysis project Ga0075122, IMG submission 69790) | Saline lake microbial communities from Ace Lake, Antarctica - Antarctic Ace Lake Metagenome 02UKB | ecosystem: Environmental > Aquatic > Non-marine Saline and Alkaline > Saline | place...
CATATACTAACATATGTATTTTCTTTACAATTCTTGAAAAAGAGGTTGAAATGCGAATTTTGCAATGAAATACAAAAAAAATGGTCAGAAAGTCCTGACCAGATTTATTTGTTAAATTAAGTTTGTTCGACGTATTCTCTTATGCGGTAGAATTATAACGTGGTTAGAATATGTTTAATTCAACAATTAAGAGTAAAACAACTAATACAATAGTTGTGATTTTGAGAATAGAATTGTTTTTTGTTTTAAATTTATAGAACATAAGAAATACAATAAATGCAATTTCTAAAAACACCACTAAAGTTCTCAAAAGATTAATAGCATCTCTAAGAAAATCTATTAACTGAATTCCTGCTAGAATTCCAAGAAACTCTCCTATCAAGATTGCTCCTAATATAACAAATACAATTAACTTTGCTAATTCGACTTTCATAAAATATGCAAAATATAAAATAATTAATGAAGCAAATACAATTCCTAAATGCAATATATTATTCATGTTTACTTTCTCCTATCTATATTTTTAATATGAATCAAAAGTGTTATTTGAATTTTTGAAACTTGACTACCTTGATTGTACTGACAATAATTCCTAAAACAGATAAGATTTGAGCAATAATTAAGCCATAAGAAACTACCCAATTAATTTCAATCTCAGACACTTGGCCTAAAACAGTAACTGTTGTTTTTGTGTATTCTGGTAATAAGAATAATAAAATAACGTTAATCGTAAATAGTAAAATAGAAAGGGCATATCCATTTTTAACTGAGACTACAGATACTAGTGCTCCTAATGGTAGCAAGTAAGCTAGAATTCCTAAAATACTAAGATTAACATTCCCACTAGCCCATGAGCCTAAGTTAACAAATTCTGTTCCAAAAACAATTTCAATTCCTGAAAAAGCGGAGTCACTACTAGAAAACGCTAGCGAAGGCAGAAAGATTGTAACAGCAGTTAGAATACTTATAACGATAATCATCATCATGAATATATCTTTTTTTAATACTTTCATAAAACATATTCTCCTTTCAAAGAGATTTTATGGTAATAAATCAAAAACGGTAAAAATTTTAATAATTCAAGTTTATTTCGATCTGAACAAATTGATAATAGATATTAAAAGTACTGCTCCACCAATTGAAATTAGCAATCCAGTCAGACTCCATTCGGAGAAAGAACCAAGTTCTAGAAGAGATGCAATCCATCCTCCTAAAGCGGATCCTACAAGACCAACTACGATGTTTGCAACGATTCCCATACGCTTGTTGTTATGCGTAAGTATGCTTGCAATCCACCCCACGAATCCACCAAAAATTAACCATAATAATAAATACATTTTGTTTCCCTCCTATTATTTCTTCTATACATCATTAAATTCATTTATATATGTATTTATATGAAATTAAAGTATATACAATGATTATAACATTTATTCTATGAATATAATACTCTTTTATGTTGTTTAATGATTTTATTATGAATATATATGAATATTTTGAGACTGATAGCCAATTTGCTCAACACAAATTAAAATAAATAAAGTTTAAATTTTCAAACCAAACAAAAAAACCGTGAGTCTTCACAGTATATAAATACTGAAAACCCACGGTTAAAATTTTAGTTGTTGGAGCTGATTTCCTTACTTCACTAATTGTCTATTCTCCATAAAAAATCATGCGATTATATACGTGTTTAAAGCCCATCTTTTCATATAGTTTCTTCGCGCCTTTATTATCTAAGTCTACATGTAAAGACAGTTTTCCGTCCGTAATATCTACTGCTCGTTTCACCAATTCTGTACCTATTCCTCTTCCTTTATGGTCCTTACTTGTGCCAATATATGCTAGATGATATGTTGGAATAAAGTCATCGAATTGTGTGTTAACAATAATACACACCCCTAATATTGCTTCATTTTGTTTTGCGAGTAAAATAAATCCCTTCTTAATAGCGTTATTCAATGCTTCATTCATTTCAATCAATGGATCGGAATACTCTGCTAAGTATGTTTTTGCTACAGACAAAATCTCTTCTTTCGTATGTGGTTGAAAGTCTGTTATTTGTTCGATATCCATGCGGCTTCTTGCATCATCTAAGATGATAATATGTGTCCCGTTTTCTACATCCCCAGCTTTAACTTGTGACAAGAAAGCGGCTAATGGATATGCATTTTCAGTGGATACTTTAATCTGTTCAACATAGCGCAATAATTTTTTCGCTTCCTTTAATTCCTCTTCAGATACAGTAATGATTTTTCCATAACTCTCCTGTAATGCTATTTTAGAAGAATCAAGCAAACTTTTATTTGTTTGTATATAGGAAATAATATCATGTCCAAGTGACTCTGTTTTCAATTCATTTTGAGAATTTATACCACAATATATCTTAGGAAAAGATTTCTCTTTTTCAATCCACTCTCTTAAAAATACATTGTACATGCTAGTCAAGGTATACCCATGACTAAACTGTGTGTTTATCGTATCAATAGTCTCTCTTTTCGCAATAATTTCTTTCGTTAATTCTTCTAGTGCCATTAAAGAGATATTCATATTCGTATACCCTTCAACAGCAAGATAATAGTTATTAACCTTTGCTAAGAGTTGTAAGTAATCCATTTTTTTAAGCTTATTTTGTTTTCTTGCATCTAATATAGAACTCGGATCAAAACGATATGTCTTCCAAGTTTCGTGGCTGAACCTTGGAATAATTATCTTCAAATCATTCTCTTGAGCAAAATATTCAATCGCTCTAATGTATGCATTAGTTCCATCTACTAAAATGGTAGTCTTCTTATGTGCAGCAGCATCTTTACATAACACTTCTGCGATTCGAGCATTTTTATGATGAGTCGGATTCGCTCCTTCTAACTTGATATAGATTTTCTTAATTTTTAACTTCTTTTCTAGGTTGATTGCCCTAAGTAATGGTGTTCTACCTGATAATTTCATCTTAATCACCCTTTCTTCACCATCTATTATAACATATCTAAATATTGACATTTTCATGCAAAATCCTGGTTTGCTTACTGTAAAACAAAAAAACACCACTTGTAAAAATACAGGTGGTGTTCTAATTTATTCTTATTCAATTATTTTTAGAACTTTCCGAACAAAGACTTCTGCAATTTCTTCATCAAATTGTGTGCCTTTATTATCTAATATTTCTTGTGCAGCTTCTTTAATCGTAAGTGGTGTCACACGATAAGGACGTGTCGCAGTCATTGCATCAAACGAATCTGCAACTGCAATAATTCTTGACTCCAGTGGAATCTCATCTCCGATAAGGCCGTTCGGATATCCCTTGCCATCAATTCGTTCATGATGATGCAACACACCCGGTACTAGTCTTGAATACTCACGTGATGAACTCAACATTCGACTTCCAGATGATGGATGCTGATTGATGATTTCACGTTCTTGTATGGTCAGAAATCCAGGCTTATCAAGAATATTCAAATCGATCACAATTTTACCGATGTCATGAACCATCCCAATAGTTTTAATATCATTGATTTTTGTTTTGGACAACCCCATACAAGTAGCGATTGAAACAGCAACCTGAGATACACGTTCCGAGTGTTCTCTAATGGAAATGCTTTTTTCAAACAAGGTATTCATAATTGTCTTAATGGTTTCTCCGCGCACACTTTCAACAGCTTCTATTTTGTTATGATACATCATTTCTTCGGCATTTAAAAACACATCGCTGAGTAAATCATCTTTTTTTGATTTTGTGTCGAGTCCAAATGAAATGGAAGCAACCCCATATTTAAAACTTGCTTTTTGAGTTTCCTTATGGATTCGTTCAATTAATTTTTCCGCAGCTGCAATATCCGAATTTGGTAAAATGATTGCAAATTCATCGCCACCCCATCTAGCTGCTATATCATTCTCTCTGATATTTCGTTTGATGATTTGTGCTATTGTTACTAACAAAATATCCCCGGCACTGTGTCCGAATGCATCATTGATTAGTTTCAATCCGTTAACATCTCCCATAATGATTGTAATAGGAAGGTTTTGATCGTTGTCCAAACGAATGATTTCTTCTTCAAAGAAACGTCTGTTATATAACGTAGTAAGGCTATCATAAAAGCTCATATATTTTACTTTATTTAATTGATCAGCACGCTCCAACATTGTCCATAAACCAGTCAGTAAAATTGAGGTTTGATTGATGTTATCTCTTGTGTATTCCTCTCCTTTGTTCAGCAATACAACGATGTGTGTTTGTTCAATTCCCAAAACGGAAATAGCCATCAAACGCTTCACTTCTTGATTGCATATCGTTAAAGCTGAATTTAGGTCAGAAACATAATTATTTGATAGTATTGGTTCTCCATCACCAACCAATTTTTGGATAATCTCATTTTCTTCAATTAAAGCCATCAAGAATGCATCATCGCATTTCATCGATTTGTCGTTTGAATAGCTAGCCCTGATTGTGACGACACCATTACTATCTCTTGAGAACATAAACCCACCGATACTATCACTAACAACTAATATTTCGTTGAGTACGAATCTAAATCGTTGTAAATCGGATTCGAAGTCTTGTTGAAATGCTTTTACAATAACTTCATTACGTCGATTATTATTTTCAATTTCTCGAGTTTTATTTTTAATTGTTTTGCGAACAGCATGGGTGTATCCAACTAACAACAAGATTACAATTGGTACTAAGGAAATTCCGACATATAACATAATATCGAGTACTGATAACTTAGGTTCTTCAATTAAGAATGGAAACCATTTTGTGTATAGTTCATCAAAAGTACCATTTTGAGAAACAATTGATAATCCTTCATTCAATATCGATAGCAATTCGTCATCATCTTCAACAACAGCGAAACAGAATTTCTGTTCATAGCCGTCCAGATTCAGTTTTTGTCTGGTAATTCCATCATCTGCATAAATGTATACTGGTTCAACATTATCAAGATCATTGTCGTCAATCAGCTTTTGTCCTACTAGCCCCTGAGCTAACACAGCATCATATTGACCTGTTGCTAGAAGTTGAAAGGCTTCAAGATACGTAGCCGTTGCAGTCAATTCATGAACTAATCCAATTGACCAAGCCCATTCTTGTGAATTGTCTCCGTCAAGAACTAGAATCTCTTTACCAAATAAATCTTCTTCTGACAAGATTGAATTATCTCCAACTCGAACAAATATATTACCTCTCATCACAATATATGGAACTGTAAAATCATATACCAAATCTCGTTCTTCAGTATATCCTACTAATGGTAGTATATCTAATACCCCATCAGCTAATTCTTGTTTCAAAATAGTCCATTGATTAATTTCAAATGTAACAACAATTCCCATTTCTTCCGCTACTGCTTTTAATAATTCAACAGAAAATCCGTCTGCTTTACCACTATCCGTAACAGAGAAAGGTGGATAGTCGTATTCTGTAGCACTGAGATATACAGAGCGTTCTTCTCCTGCTGTGGCGGAAACAACAAGTACGTTTGTTATTGCAAAAAGTACAAAACAAAAAACAATAATAATACTGATTTTTAGAAATCTCATATATCTCACAATTAAGTACCCCCTAGTTATGTTATTTCACACCGTAATGACTATTATTTATTTATTTTCGTTAGACTTTACTTTGTAAATTCTTGAGTTCACATTATACCATTGATAGGTTATTAAAAATACAAAATATTCAAAACTTAGACAAACTACAAGTTTCTCATCAATTATAATTATAATTTATATTCTATATATTTGTGTTTTCCCAAACAAAAAACCGAGAGTATATGTAGTACGTGAATACTACAAAAGTCTCGGTTGTGAGAATTGTTTGTTTAGGCTAATTTCATTATGTTGGGTAGAGTATAGAAACTCTCCATCTAAAGTTTTTGATAGAATGCTAATTCTCATATCACACAGTTTGAACTGTGCACTCAAAAATTATACTCTTTTAACTTTCTAAATAATATTTAGCTTGAGCACTCCACATTTGAGAATATAATCCTGCATCTTTGACCAGAATATTGTGATGGCCTTGTTCAACAATTTCTCCGTTATCGATTACAATTATTTCATCACAGAACTTACAACTGCTCATTCTATGTGAAATAAATATCGCAGTTTTTTTATCCACTAGTGCGCTGAAGTGTTCGTAAATCTCTGATTCTGATTTCGGATCTAACGCAGCTGTTGGCTCATCTAATATCACTATAGGTGAATCTTTATACAATGCTCTTGATATCGCAAGTTTTTGCGCTTCCCCACCAGATATTTCAACTCCATTTTCTTTTGATCTTTGATAGATAACCGTGTCAATTTGTTTCGGCATATTATGTACTCGTTCATATAACCCTGTTTTCTTAAGAGTTTCTATTACTTTATCAGAATCTCCGTCTAAGCCCGATGAAACATTGTCCTTGATGCTGTATGAGAATAACTTGAAATCTTGAAACACTACGGAAAATAGGTTATCACATACATCTTTGGTATATGATTTTAATGATATATCATTCAATAGAATTTCCCCTTCAGACGGTTCATATAACCTGCATAATAGTTTGATTAATGTTGTTTTACCAGCTCCATTCAATCCAACTATAGCAAGTTTCGCTCCGCTTTTGATTTCAAGATTAATGTGTTTTAGTGCATATTCTTTTTGGTTAGGATATTTAAAGGAAATGTTCTTAAATGTAATAGATAAATTCTCTAAATCAATTGTATCAACAGTGCCATACTCTTTTTTGGATTTCAAATTCAAGTAGGTAAAATAGTGATCCAAGTAATTGTTAAACAAATGCAACTTCGAGTATCGTTCCATAATCATGTTTACGGCTTGTGAGACAAGTGCTATTGATGCTACATAAGCAACTACATTTCCAACACTAATCAATCCATACATCGCTTTTAACCCTACATAAATGTATGCAATAAAGGATAATGCTTTGTTTCCCAAAATCGAGATTGCCATCATTTTTGTGTTATATATGGAGTATTCACGCCAAGGAATTTCAACGTTTTCTCTAAATTCCTTCATTCTGTTTAGAAACATATCTTGCATATGAAATAGGCGAATGTCTTTTCCAAATTTATAGTTATTACAAATCTGATTAAAGTAAGCGTATTTTCGATTGCCATCTATATTAAACATCATAACTTCAAATGATTTTTCATTATTTTTCTTCATCACGTATCTTGAAACCAAGAATGATATGATCAATCCAATAAGAAGTATTACTATAGAAAAGGGTGAGTTCAGAATTCGTGCCATGAATGAAGTATCATTTGTATCTTTTACAAGAAACAATCCAACTAATAAAACTCCTCCATAAATGATAGAAAATATGGATGTCAGTATTCCACTTAGAACATACTCACAATATGCCTTTAATCCTCCATTTCCATGGCATCCTTCTTCTGCCATTTCAAGAAGCTTCATTGTATTATTGTCTTCGACTATTGCATAATCTAGCTCAAATGTTTTCGAAGCTATCTTGCTATCTAAATTATAATTCAACTCTACAGAGTACACTTGATTTAAGTAACTAAGCATGTTTCTTACAATCCCAATAAACAGACTGATTGCAATCAACCAATACACATAGATCATAATGTCTGCTTTCGGAAGAGTATTGACAACACCATCAATAATTAAATATGTGAAGAAAATAGCTATATAAGGAAATAAGGAAGATAATATTGATTGGAAAATGAATACAAATATATATTTTTTTGATACACCAGAGATGACTTTAATGACATGAATCGTTTTTTTAATATTCTCTTTTAGACTAATTTTTTTCACACTCATCACCTTCCTTATAATATTTTGCTTGGAGATTGAATATTTCATAATACTGTTTGTTTGACCTCATTAATTCTTGATGAGTACCTTGCTCTGTAATTTTTCCCTTATCAAGAAATAAAATTCGATCACAAAACTTTGTAGAAGACAGACGATGTGAAATGAAAATTGAAGTACAGTCTTTGACGAGTTGTTTATATTTAATATAAAGCTGTTCTTCTGCAATGGGGTCAAGGGCAGCGGTTGGTTCATCTAATATCAATAATTTTGCGTTTTTATATAATGATCTTGCTAACATAAGTTTTTGAATTTCTCCACCACTAAGCCTTACACCACTTTCATCAAACATCTGAGTAATGAATGTTTTTTCTTTTAGCTCTAATGACATAACCTTATCCTTTAATCCTGCTTCTGTGATTGATTTCCACATCTTATCATAGTCAACATCTTCTGGTTTACAACATGAGATGATATTTTCTATCGTTAGCGACAAAGGCTCTGAATCCTGAAATACAACGGATAATAAAGACATATAGTCTTGAATATTAAACTTGTTAATATCAACCCCATTTATATGAATTGTTCCAGCTTCTGGTTTATACAAACCACATAGTAATTTTATTATCGTTGTTTTACCAGCTCCGTTATCACCCACTAAAGCTATTTTTTCTCCAGATTGAATTGTAAACGATAAATTCTCTATGGTTGGTTGTGCGGATTCTGGATAGGAAAATGTAACATTCTTAAATTCCACAGTTAAAGGATATGTAAGGTATTTCGTAGAAGTACCTTCTTTATTGTATTCACTATCGACAGAAATACATTTCCGATAATCATTTACACACACATTACTACTTCGCAAATAGTTAAACGAACTCGTAAATCCATTCAGCCACATTGAAAATCCAGCGATAATTCCAGTTAAAAAGATGAACGTAGTTAAGTCGATTTTCTGATTAATAACCAATCCTAACAAAACACTATATCCAATCAAATCTCGTACAAACAAAAAAATCGTGTTTGAAACATTGGCGGACATGAATCTCTTTTCTATTTTTTTTACTACATTTCTTCTGTTTTTTGTTAGTTTTACAAATAATTCATCAAACCATTTTTGTAAACCATAGAGCCGAATATCTTTTCCATAATTTGGATTGGTTGAATCTTTTGATAAGTAATACATTTCATAGAACTCATCATTTAAACGACTCTTCATGTTAGCTAAATAATTGTTTGCTCTTTTTGTTAAAAAGTAATTAATGAGTGTCATAACAACTAAAATCAACAATATAAAAGGAACATAAATAGCGAGCAATACACTAAAAATCAATAAACCGACTAGGTTAATACAAACCAAAGGTGTTTGCTTAAGGAGCATTTCAATTCCTCGATAAGTGGTTTCAATAGCTTCAAAAGCTTTTGTTATTACTTTTCTTCGATCACTTGCTTCAATGTTGATATAATCTGTGGTCACTTGGTGCTCAGCTAGTCGTATCAAAAATGTCGAGTTTCGAGTGAATGTGTTTTCAAATGAATATCGAAGATAAGACCAAAACCTCAAAGATTCCAAAACATAGGTCAATACGGATAATCCTAGTATGAGTACAATATATATTGGAATATCCACATCATGAGTAAAAGAATATACAAGCAATGTAGTTGTAAATATTGCTGATAACGGAACCAATATTTCCGTAAAAAAATTAATTAGTAAAAACCATTTCACTCTTGGATACTTCTTAATAGACTCTTTGTAGACATAATTAATATTGCTGATTAACGAATGTTTCATATGCTGTTTGTCCTCTTTCTTTGTTTATTACTAAACTGTATTATATTTGTACTGTGTACTACACACTACTGTTGTATACACATTACCATATTTTATTTGAAAACGCAAGTTTTTTTTATTAAATTTATTGACTTCTCGTAATTAATTTTCTATCAAACGAGATTTCATTATAAATACCCATAAATTACAACATAAAAAAAAGCCCAAAAGGGCCTTAACTATAATGTTCATTCTATTTTATAACAAAACTTCCTTTAATGTTTTTACAAAAGCAAGAAAATCTTTATAGGTACCTATGTGATCTGGTGTGATTTGCTCCTTATATCTATTCACTAGATTGTCTGTAATTAAATAGGTTTTAATTCCCAATGTCCCGGCTATCATGTCTTCAAAAGAATCATTTCCTACCATCATACAGTCTTTGGGATCTCTATTAATTTTTGATAGAACTTCTTTATAAAATTCAATGTTCGGTTTGCAATAACTATTTTCTTCATAGGATGAAATATAACTAAAATCTATTGGAGTTAATCCCGCCCATCGGATTCTATGATGATTTGCTTTCATTGGAAACAAGGGGTT
>Ga0075122_10003315_pt1 | contig 10158 bp, 11 predicted proteins | sample AntAceMetag02UKB_FD_69790 | JGI IMG/M metagenome (GOLD analysis project Ga0075122, IMG submission 69790) | Saline lake microbial communities from Ace Lake, Antarctica - Antarctic Ace Lake Metagenome 02UKB | ecosystem: Environmental > Aquatic > Non-marine Saline and Alkaline > Saline | place...
AGAAGTTCCTAAAGAAGTTCCTAAAGAAGTTCCTAAAGAAGTTCCTAAAGAAGTTCCTAAAGAAGTTCCTAAAGAAGTTCATAAAGAAAAAACAGTTAATAATCAAATATAATTTTTTATTTTTTTAATACCGCTCACCCGAGCGAATAAATGAAGGTGATTTATATATGACATTTAACCCAGATGATGCAGTTCCTCCAAACGGGTGGAGTACAACAGTTAGACGAGTTCTATTATTGGACGAAAATGGGTCCCCATTTAGTGATACCAATCCTTTACCAATAAATATTGACGAAGTTAATTTTACTGGTGATATTAATATAGCAGCATTTCAGGATATAACTGGTGTTGCAGTAGATGCGTATGTGTTTACTAGTGGTGTAGATGTTAGTGCTATAACCCCACATTACCAAGCAATAGCAGGTTATGATTATACCAATGATAAAATACAAGCCATAAGTTTAGATTCTAGTGGAAAACCACAAAATGATTTGGTTAATATTAATGGTAATACAGTAAATGTTAATGGCGGAAACAGAGATACTGGAACTCAAACAATTACTTTAGCGGATGATGACCCAGCTGTATCTGATCTAAATACTATAAGTACTACAAATACTGATATTAAAACAGCAGTTGAAATTATGGATGATTGGGATGCAACAGAAGATTCAGCTATTGGAACTGATGGTGCTGTTGAAATGCTTGAAGCAAAATCAGCTCAAAAAATAGCGGTTGATGATGGTGATGCAGTTATTCCAGTTACTAATCTTAATGGTGAACAAGTTATTGCAGGTTTTACTTGGGCTACAGAAAGTAATAGAACAGAAGAAATAGACCCAATTGATGAACATTATGTTGAGGAAGAATTAATTGATGATACAGACATTGCAGCTGCTACAAATTATTATCCATCAAGTACAGGTAAAGCATTAGGTAATTTTAATAATGTAAGTATTCATGGAGTAACAAGTGGTGGAGTGACAGTAACTGTTGAAGCTAAAATTGATGATAGTACTGATTGGATAGATATTACTTTATCAGGTTATGACTTACTAACTAATACATCTGATAATGCAAGTTTTGTTGATAAGAGTTTTTTGTTGGACTTTGACGATTTGCACGTTAGAAATGTCAGAATTAAAAGTGTAACAAGCGATGCAACTAATGGTGTTCAATATCATTGGAAGTTGACAGCATTATGAGGTTAATAAGATGAAACCAGCAATAACACAAAGAGATTTATTAGGGAAGAAAGTAACTAGAACAGCTGCAGATATTTTTGATGGTTCACAAACAGCTTTATTCACCGTTGCAGGTGGAAAAGTTTTAGTAACTAATATTATTATTGAGGTTACAACTGCCGCTATTGATGCTGGAGATAGTAATTTATCATTAGTAACAAATCCTACAGTAGGGACCGACGCTGCAATGTGTGCAGTGCTAGACATTGATGGTGATGAGTCAGGAACTATTTATTCGATAACAGGAGAACCAGCAACTGCTTTAACAGGTGGTAGTGGTGGTGGAGCTAATAGTATGGTTTCACCTTTCATAGTTGCTGAAGGAACTATTGATTTACTGAGTGATGCGGATGCAGGAGTTGGTGGAGCTTTAGGTTATGTTGAGATTTGGTATATTCCTTTAGATACAGGCGCTAGTGTGGTGGTTGCATAATGAAAGGAATAACTGACATTACACATGTTCCACAATTCGGTGGAAATATATGGTACGTTAATGGTACTAGTGGTAGTGATACTAATACTGGGAAAATTCCAAGTCAACCTTTAGCTACTATTGGAGCTGCAATACTTAAATTAAGTATTGGTGATGCGATAAATATTGAAGCATCAACTTATACAGAAGTAGATATTGACTTGAATGTTGCTAATTGCGAAATGTGGTTTGAGATTGGTTCAATTATAGAACCCGCATCAAATGCTGGACTAATAATTTCAGCTAATTATTGTAAAGTTCTTGGAGAAGTATCAATATTTCCGACTTCGGCAGCAGGACTTGTTGTTAGTGGTGCTAATTGCACAATAAAAGATGTTAAAAGTATTTGTGCAACTCATGCAGGAACTGATTGTTATCAAATTTCAGGAACTGGTATTATGATGGATAGGTGTGCTGGTGGTTTTCCTTCAGCAACTTATGCAGGGTTTAATATTACTGGCGGTCAAGGAAGGTATTATGAATGTTCTACTGTTGGAGATACTACAAGTTATGGCTATCACATTAATAGTGGTTCTGATACTGGAGTATTAAGTGATTGTACTAGTGTAGGTCATCAAACTTCAGGGTATTATATAGCTACTAGCTCTCAAGATTGGACTATTGTTGATTGTTCTTCTGGAGCAGGAGATGGTAAATGGACAGATGTTGATGATACTAATGTGTTTAGTGGTTTTACTTTCGACGACATTCTTCATACAACTGTAACCCAAAATGCTAGTGGTGCTTATAATTTATTCAAATTAACTGGTTCTGTTAATATAATTAGTTTAACAGGTCATGTTGAAACTACTTTAGTCGGTGTTAATACTGATGTTTATTATGATTTGTATAGTACTGGTGGTAGTGATAATATTAGTAAAACAACAGATACAGACTTAAGCACGTTACCGATACACTCAATCATATTAAAGAATGAGGCTGCTGGTAAAGGATTAGAAATTTTAACAGCTTCCGCTCCACAAGTTGAGAAAGTTGCTGACCCTAAAAAGAAAGGAGCGGTATTGTTAGCTGACCCAGATAATACAACTTATATTAGATGGGTTGTAACTGGTGGTGATACTGGTGGAGTAATTCACTTTATTTGTGAATGGGAACCTATAACGGATGATGGTTTTTTAGAATTAGCATAAATGAGGTAAAAATAAAATGACGTATTTAATACATAAAGATTATAAAGAAGCAAGTAAGGAAGTTAAAATAATTCCTGACGTTAAATCTAAAATAACAGCTTTCGTTGGTAAAGGTAAGAAGAGTTATGAAGATATTATTAAGGAAGTTCAGAAAACTGACAATTTAACTAATGATGAAATAATTAAGCAGATTAAGGAAGTTAATTTGGAATGGTACCCTTTACCAGTTAAACCAATTGTTAAACCTATTGAAGATATTAAAGAAATTGAGGTAGTTAAGAAATGAGTTTGTTAACATCTAATTCAACTCCAGCGGAGAGAAATATAGGTTGTGTATTTAGTGAAACTTTTGTTAATAATGAAAGAGTAATTAAAAATGGCGGGACTATAATAGGTACTCCACCTATTAATTTTGGAGCTAATTTTGATGGTACAAATGGTTATATTATATATGGTCTAGCTGGAAATGAATTTAATTCAGATGAAATAAGCATTGTTTGTGAATTTTATCCAGATTTTGAACCTACTTATAATGCTAATGAAATATTGTATGACACGCCTAGTAACGCATATCGAATTATCAAATTAAATAATGGCAACGGAAATAGTTTATTGGTTTATTGTGGTATTACAATTATATCCAATGTGTCAGTTGCGACTTATTCTCCTTTTTGGAATATTGGGGCTAGAAACACTATTGTAGTTTCCGCTGTATCTGGTTCGAATAAAGTTTGGTTAAATGGTAATGAAATATCTAATACTTCTACTGCTTGGACAACGGTTTCAGGAACAGTTTTGTATATTGGAGCTCCTACTTCCGCTTCAAAATTCTTTGATGGAAAAATAACCAAACTTCAAATTTTTAATTCATTATTAACAGCACAAGACGCATTAAACTTTTACAACAATTCGACTTATAATTATCAAAATCAAACTGTTCTCGATCTACAAATGAGAGCAAAAGACCATGACCCAAGTGCTACTGATGAAGTTTATAGGACTGAACTTTTAGTTGATGGTGACATGGAAGCAGTTGGAGTAACAGCTTGGGTTACTAGTGGAACAGCAACGGCAACAAAAGAAACAGACAATCCTTATAGTGGTACTCAGTGGCTTAAATTAGCAGAAGATAATACTGGGTATGGTAGAGCCGCAATAACTGGATTTACTATTGGTGATACTTATAGAATAACAGGGTATTTTAGAGGCGATGGAACCACAACTGCTATTATAACTGATGGAGGAGGTGCTACAATAGCTTCATCTACTTCATCAACTGATTGGCAATATTTTGATAAAACAAGAACTATGGCAACAGCTAATATTCAATTTGGTTCTAATTTTACTAGTGCAGGTTATGTTGGTTTTGATGATATTTCAGTTAAAGAAGTATTGTTGTTAGATGGAAATATGGAAGCTACAGGAGTTACTGATTGGAATGTTTTTTCAAGTGCTACATTAACAAAAGAAACAACAAATCCTCATGGTGGAACACAAGTTTTAAGATGTACTTATAATGGAGTTTCTAATCCTGGAGTGAGACAATCAATAATGACTATAGGAAAAGTATATAGGGTTACTGGTTATACAAGAAGTGATGGGACAGGTCTACCAAGAGTAGGAGATAATGGTGCTACAAGATGGACAGGTACGGCTTCAACAGATTGGCAATATTTTGATATTGTTTTTACACAATCAGGTGGTACATCTGTGTTCTTTTTATCGAACCTATCTGTAGCTGGGTATGTAGAGTTTGATGATGTTAGTGTAGAACTTTTAAAACCAAGAACTTTAGATGTGTCTGGGAATGGGAACCATGGAACTTTTGGTGATGGAAGTTCAGCTTCTACTTATCCAACTAAATTACAAAAGCGTGGTTATAGCGGCGATGGTGGTGATTATTTCAACCTGGGTGATATTGCAACGTTTAACAATTCATCTTCTTTTTCTGTTTGTATGTTGGTATCTCAGAAGAAGATTTTAGAATCAGAATTTTGGCTGTCAAAAGTTATTGATGGCAGTAACAGAATACTACTTTGGTCCTACACCAATGGATCCTTTTATATTTATATCGGTAATGCAGGAACACAAACTGGAACATTTACTTATTCTGACTATTTTTCATCTGGTTCAATACATTCTCTAGTTATTACTTATAACGGAAATGGATCTACAAATAGTGACAAACTAAAAGCGTATGTGGATGGCAGGGAAATAACATTGAGTTATGGAGGTAGTGGAAATATACCGAGTGAAACTGCTGATTTAAGTGGTGCTGATTTGATACTTTGTGGAGGTAATCCGTATTTAGAGGGAAATATTTATGGTTTTTCTACCTGGAGTGACACTCTTACTCCTCTCCAAATAGCTGACCTCCACCTTCGAATGATTAAACAGGTGAATGATATATGAGCAGTATAATTCAAAAACTAAAAACTGAAGGAGTGCTTAAACTCTATCATGATTACAGAAGTAGAAATGTTCTTGATAAAAGTGGAAATAATAATGATGGAGTAATGACTAATACTGAATGGACTAATAACGGTATAATTTTTCCATCATCAACAAGTTTAATCACTGTAGATAATAGTTCTGAAACTCAATTAACAGAAGGAAGTTTAATAGTTTTTGGTGACTTACAAGATACCCCTAGCGGTTCAGATAAAAGAATTATTTCTAAACGTGATGGTGGTGGAACTAATTATGAACTTAAATTAGACTCTGCTCCAGCAATACTTTTCTATGATGGAAGTGCTGATAGGTCAATAAATACATCAGTAAGCGGTAAGAAGTATTTAGGTGTGAATTTCAAGAGTGGAGAGATTTGTGAAGGGTTCTTAAATGGTATTAGCGCTGGAAGTTTTAATGACATATCTACAATTACAACAGATGATGCTCCTCTTATTATTGGTAATTTTCATGCTGGTACAGCCCCATTTGGTTCAATTACTAAAACAATCCTTATAATTAATCGGAAACTTACGGCTTCGGAACACGCTCAACTTTATGGTGAGTTAGAAAGTATGAATTTTCCTACTAAAAAAACTAGTTTAGAAAAAAATTTTAGACCTGATGAACTTACAGATGGTGATATGGAGGCTAGTGGAGTAACAGCTTGGACAGCTACAGGAGTAACATTAAGTAAGGTTGCTGGCAATTATCCAAATGGTAGTAAACAATTTTTGAGGGTAGAAAGAACTGGGGCAACTGCTGTTGCCTCACAAGCAATAGTTGTAAGTGGAAATAGTTATAGGGCAAGTGGATATGCTAAAAGTGCAGACGGAGTTTCAACTCCAAGGATATATTCACCATCAGGAACTTTGGTTTGGGGAGGTTCAGCGGGAGAAACCGATTGGCAATGGTTTGATTTTACTTTCACAGTAAGTGGTACAGGAACTTTTGGTTTATATGGAGGAACTACCATCGGACATATTTGCGATTATAACAACATTCAAATTATAGATTTAGGTAAATCTTACAGTCCTAAAACTTTCCGTACAGATTGGGGAGTGAATGAAAGTGTTGATAATGTAACAAGTGGTTATTTAGAAAACAGTCCTTTTACAGTTCAAAGTGGGAGTTTTAAAATAAGTACAGATAGTATAAATAATATTCCTAAAGAAAAAGAAGAGTTAACAGATGGTGATATGGAAGCAGTTGGAGTAACTGATTGGAATGTATCTGGAATTACATTAACTAAAGAATCTGGGACAAGAACTGGTGGAAGTGGGACACAAATTGCTAAAGCTTCTGCTACTGCTACTGCTTATTTTTATGAATCAGTTATTCCTATTGGTAAAACTTACAGAATTACTGGATGGGCTAGGGGAGATGGTAGTGTTTATCCTCGTGTATATGATGGTGTTGTACTTTGGACAGGAACAATTTCAACTGATTGGCAATATTTCGATGTAACATTCACATCTGTGGCTTCTGACTCAAGATTAAGATTATATACTATAAATGGTGTTGGATTTACTGAATGGGATGATGTTTCAATTCATGAGGTAGTTAATGATGTTAAAGTTATAGAATGTGTAACAGCAGGAATAATATCGATACCAACAAGTGATTTTCACCAAACAGAAACAGAAAGTGCCTATGGTACTTGGGAATGGTATGCTTGTAAAGCTGAAACTACTAATATGCGATTATTAATTTTAGCTTCTGTAGCTGCCGCTCATAATGACGCATCTCAAAATGGTTATTATATACATTTAAATGCAAGTGAAGGTTATGATATGGCCGAAACAGTTGCCGGTTCATTATCGAGTAAGTTTGCTTCCAATGGAACTATAATAACTGTAGGAACTTTCCATAAAATAAGAGTAACAAGGTCAAGTGCTGGTGTGTTCACGGCTTATTTAGATGATGTGTTAGTAAGTACATCGTCTGGTTCAAATCCGTTTACAGATACAACAACAACTACTAATTCATATATAGTTTTCTCTGTTGAAGCAGGAGACAAAATTGCTTATTCAGATATTAAAGGTGACCACTCAATAATTAAAAAGGTGAATGTAGAATGACTGATAAAACTTTTGTACGAATCACAAATAAAATGATTTATGATGAGATTCAATTACTAAAAACACATGTTCAAGCAACTAATGGTAAAGTTAAAATGAACAGACTTCGTTCTACAGTTGCTATGTGCCTGGCACTAACAGCGGTTTCAATTGTGACTGGAATAAAACTTGGAATGTTTGGAGTGATTTAAAAATGACATGGTTAACAGTTGAAGAATTTACTACACAAACAGGAATTAGTACTACCGCTTCTTTAGTGCAAACAGCTTTGGATTTTTCTGAAAAAGATATTATTAGACATATTTTTATTAGTAAAGAATTGAAAACTGCAGCAGTTACTTCTGAGCATAGACTAGGTTTTTTTCCTATGGACACTGATGGTTCAGGTGTTGTTGATACTGGTGATGTTGATTGTTACGAATTTGATTCAGATGATAATTATTACGATCTAAATACTTCCTTAACAGAAGTTAATAGTAGAGAACAAAAAACTAAATTTGATATTAATGTACCCACTAATGGTAGAGAAATGACTATTGAGTTTAAAACTGGTAGAGAAAGATTTGATAAGATGTTAATTGAATTGAAGGAATTAGAAGTTATTAGAGCCGCTAATTGGTTCTATAATAAAATCCCAATGGAGAAACTTCAACAAGGAGTTTCTTCATGGAATATTAATGGAGTATCAGTTTCATTTGATAGTACAGCTACTAAAGATGTGCATGATACTAATAAAATTGAGATTAAAAGCTTGATGAAACAATTACGCCCTAAACAAGGATTAGGTGTTAAACCTGGTAGACACGGTAAAACCACAATGTTCTATAGTGATAGGAGATCTCCACGATCATTTAATGTGAGGTAATTATAATGAATGTAAAAGTTATAAAAGATGTTGTTGTATTGGAAACTATGCCTACATTAGTACAGAATGATATTTTGACATTATCTTTTGTTTTCAAACACGATGATGATACGATTTTTGATTTGACTGGTTATGATGAAGCTAGGTTTAAGGCTAGGTTAACAAATGAAACTATTACCAAAATCAATAATGTAATGTCTATTACCGCTGGTACTTCTGGTATTGCAACTTTAGATTTTGAATCTGCTGATCTTGCTAGTAGTGGAGTGTATTTTACTGAAGTAAGTGTTAGTTCAAGTTCAGAAATAAGAAGTGTTAGTGTTGGAAGATTGTTTATACAAGAAGAATTATAGAGCGTGAGGCTAATAAAAATGAAAATATTAATAACGGGTGCAAATGGAACTATTGGAACTAGACTTTGTGAAAAGCTTATTGATCAAGGACACTCAGTGGTTGGCATTGATAGAGTTGACAATAATTTTAAACCAAAGAAAGAAGTATCTTTTGTTAAGAAAATTGATTTATTGAATAAAGATAAATTAGCAAAATTGGAAGGTGATTTCGATATTTGTGTTCATTTAGCTGCTAATCCGTATGTTAGAAAAAGCGTTGAAAACCCTGGTATTGCTTTTGAGAATTGTCAAACAACATTTAACGTTTTAGAGTATTGTAGGAATAATAATATTAAAAAGGTGTTTTTAGCATCTAGTCGTGAAGTCTATGGTAACCAAAATAAAATTAAAAAGGTTGAAGGAGATGTTTTTCTTGATGGTTGTGAAAGTCCTTATACGGCTTCAAAATTTTATCTTGAGGCGTTAGGTAATTCGTACAATAATTGTTATGATATGAAAGTTGTTAGTGTTCGTTTCAGTAATGTTTATGGAATGTATGATGATAGTGATCGTTTAATACCGACATTGATAAAAAAGGTTATTGATGGAGAAACAATAGAGATTTATGGTAGAGATAAAAGTTTAGATTTTACGTATATCGACGATGCAGTTAGTGGTTTAATAGGTTTGTTTGAAATAGAAGATTTAATTTCTCCTATTAATATATCTAGTGGTAAACAAACATCGTTATTGAATGTTGCAGAATTTATCTGTAGTATAATGGTTAAGAATGATACAAAAATAATTGTTACTAATGCATTCAAAGGTGAAGTTTTACAATACTGTGCTGATATAACGAAATTAAAATCATATACTAACCATGAAACTAAATTTGATATTATTAGAGGTCTTTCAAGAACAATAGATTTTTATGAGGATTATTTTAAGGTGAAAAAATAATGGCTTTAACTAACGGTTCATTTCCAGATATTTCTATTGATAGAGCTAGAAGTGATTATGAATTTTTGTTTAAAACTAATGCTAGGACCATTATTAAATTACGTTCTGATAATACCGAAGCAGGTAATTATGGTGCTGATGATGAAGTATCTGTGCCTAATAGAATACCAACTCAATTGAATATCATGGGTATTAGTAGTGATTTTGCTGAAAGAGCAAAATTCGGTTTATCTGTAGCAGGTAGTATTTACCATGCTTATGCGTTGTATACCGAAGATATATTGGTAACTGATTTTTTTGAATTCAATGGAACTAAGTTTAAAGTAATGAATTTAAACAAAGCTAATAAGAATAGTTTACCAACACAAACATTTACTGAAGTGGTATTTCAAGAATTCGATTTGGTACAAATATCTACTAGTTCAAATTATTCAATATGAAACCGGAATTAGCGATGTTTAAAGCTTTGGATATGGTATTAGTAGATGAAATGTCGGATGCTACACCTGGATCAGGTAGAAATGTGGCTAATGCATGGGAAATAGAATTGAAAAGTGGTGAATTTTTTTTAGTTAATACACATGGGTTAGTTGCAAAATATCTTG
>Ga0075122_10003317_pt1 | contig 10157 bp, 13 predicted proteins | sample AntAceMetag02UKB_FD_69790 | JGI IMG/M metagenome (GOLD analysis project Ga0075122, IMG submission 69790) | Saline lake microbial communities from Ace Lake, Antarctica - Antarctic Ace Lake Metagenome 02UKB | ecosystem: Environmental > Aquatic > Non-marine Saline and Alkaline > Saline | place...
TCAATTAGAAATCCTGCATCGCATTGTGGGGTAGTTGGGATAAAACCAACTTATTCTTCTGTTTCAAGACACGGATTGATTGATTTGTCAATGTCTTTAGACCAAATAGGGCCCTTAGCAAAAACAGTCTCGGAAGCCGGACTTTTATTATCAATTATCCAGGAAAAAGATTCAAATGACAGCATCTCTCAAGAATCAAAAAAGATAAACTTAAAAGAAATTGAGAAAATTCCAAAAAATATAACTCTAGGAATTCTGGACATTTCAGGTTTAAATGTTAATCCAAAAATTCAAGAATTAATCAATAACAAAATTTCAGAAGCTGAAAAAAAATACAACTGGAAAATCAAGACAATAAAAATTCCAAATATAGATTTGGCAGTCTCAACATATTATCCTTTAGTTTATGTTGAATTTTTTTCAGGAACAAGAAAATTCGACGGCCGTCGCTATGGTAAAAAAATAGAAGACTCCGCCGGCCCAGAAGTTTTAAGAAGAATCCTCGGCGGAAGCGAAATAAGTAAAGCAGAACACCAAGGAAGATATTATCATCAGGCCCTAAAAGTAAAAAACTTCTTCTCAGAAGAATTTTCAAAAGCTTTCAAGAACGTCGACGCCATAATAAGCCCAACAGTCCCAAAACTTCCGCATAAAATTGGAAGCAAAATCTCAGTTGAAGAAATGTATGCTTACGATGTTCTAACATCACCTTCAAATTTAGCCGGAAACTGCGCCATCTCAATTCCGGCAGGGATGATAAACAACATCCCAACGGGCCTTCAAATAATCTGCGACAAATTCCAAGATCAAAAGATGTTACAATTAGCAAGGGCATTTGAAAAGTTAGGGGAGAAATGAAATTCGTAGGTATTGATCTCGCCTGGAGTACAAGAAACGGCTCGGGGATAAGCACCTTAGAATTAAAAGATAATAAACTAACTCTAATCTCTTCAAAAGTTCTCTTTTCCGATGATGAAATATTAAATTACATAAAAGAAACCGTCGGGACAGACAATGCGATAATTTCAATTGATGCCCCTTTAATCGTCCCAAATAAAGAAGGAAGAAGATTGGCCGAAGACATCGTCGGTAAATTATTCAGAACATACCACGCAGGTGCACACCCGGCAAACAGAACAAGATTATCATCGTGGACCGGAAGCATACGAGGAGAGGACATAGCAAATCTTTTAGAAAAAGAAGGTTTCATCCAAGACCCATATATCAAAAAAGAAGAACAATCAAGAAAATTTGTTGAGGTCTACCCTCACCCTTCAATAGTTGTTTTATTTAACCTCGACAAAATTCTAAAATACAAAGCAAAACCAAAAAGAGATTATGAATTCCGATGGGCCGAATTTCAAAGATACATAGATCATTTATCATCCCTGCCCAAACTTGAACTCCCAGATGAAATAACAAAAAAAGATCTAAAAACATTAAAAGGAAAGGCATTGAAAAACTTTGAAGATTCTTTGGATTCAATTCTCTGCGCCTATCTTTCTTTTTACGCTTGGTCAAAACCAGAAAAATGCACAGTGCTCGGAAACATGCAAAAAGGTTACATCCTGACTCCAATCTTCGACCACATGAGAGAAACTCTTGAGGAGTTTAATTTAAAATGAAAAAGCAACTAATAATAATTGTGCCCGGGCCAAAATATATAAAATCAAAAAATAAAAAACTTCAAAAATTAATTCTGGAGGTTTATTCCCTATTCAAAGAGAAAGGCCCCTTACAGGATAATTACTTCAAGTTATATTCCAAAAGATTAAAAAGTGAAAATATCGAAACGGCCTGTCTAAATTGGGGAAGGAATATCTTAATTTCTACAAAGTGGCTCGCCGTCCAAAAATTAAAACGATTAATAAGAAGATACCAAAAAAAATACAGTGTTTCTTTGGTAGGAATAAGCCTGGGAGGAGAATTAGCACTTGAGGCCGCAAAAAAATTTGATGAAAAAACTATTGGAAAAATTTTCCTAATTGCGCCCACAATTCAAAATCCTTATTTCTCATTCAAAAAAATCCCAATAATAAATTTCTTTTCAAGTTACGACCCGATAGCAAAAATGGGGGCAAAATTATATTCACCACTAATTGGATCAACAAAAATAAAAAAGGGAAGAAACATCAACATCCCAAAATTTACTCATTTTAATTTTTGTCTAGATTCAAAAATAAAACACGGAAAATATAAGGGTAAAAGAATTTCCGACCTCATTAAACCTTATTTAAAATGACTCCTCCAAAAATCCCCCACTTCGGAACATCCGGCAACCCCCCAAACTTCTTCAAATCTGAATTTAGAAAAGACAGGGTCAACGCCCCAGACTGGATAAAATCTATCGGCTTAAACGCATATGAAAGAATGATGACTTACGGGGCTCGAATGAAACCTGAAGACGCAGTCGAGCTAGGTAAAAAAGCAAAAGAACATGACATAGCCCTTTCTGTCCACGCGGCCTATTACATCGTCCTAACATCTGACAAACCAAATGTAGTCGAAAATTCAATAAAAGAATTCGTCAAAGCCCTAAAACTCGCTGAATTAATGGGAGCGACAAAAGTTGTTTTCCATCCCGGATTCAAAAATGTTCCAAACCCTATTGAAAGATGCATCGAAGGAATTAAAAAAATAAAACAAATCTACAAAGGCCCTGTAAAAATCCTTCCTGAAACAATGGGGAAAATATCCCAACTCGGAAGCTTAGATGAAACTCTAGAAATATGCAAACAAACAGATTGTGAACCTTGCGTAGACTTCGCACATCTTCATGCAAGAAACCAAGGAAGCTTAAAATCTCCCGAAGATTATAGAAAAATAGCATTAAAAATAAAAAAAGTCCTCGGATTAAACGCATTACAAAGATTGCATTGCCATTTCTCCCCAGTAGAATTCACAGAAAAAGGAGAAAAACGCCATCGAGCTGTAACAGAAAAAAATGTCTTTCCAAAATTCGAACATTTCGCTCCAATAATAAAAGAATTTGAAATGGCACCAACTTTAATCTCAGAATCTCGAGACAGCCAAGACATCGGAGCCTTGGAAATGCAAAGGATTTTAAATGAATCTTAATCTATTGTTTTTATGACAAATAAAAAACTAATACTTTTTGATGTAGATGGAATATTAATAAACTCTAGGGGCGTTGGAGCAATCAGAAAATTAATTATGAAACATTTTGGATTAGATTCTTGCAACAGCAAGATAGATATGGAAGGTAAAACCTATAGAGCAATTATGACTGAAAGATTAGAAGAACTCGGAATGGAAAATCCAGAAGACCACGAAAACTTTGAAGACTCAATGAAAGATGCCTCCCCAATTCAAGAAGCTTTTAAAGAAGGTGTAAGATTTCCAAAAATCCCTCATGTAGAAGATCTGATAAAAAAATTAATCGAACAGAAACAAGTCTTGGGCTTACTTACTGGCAACACTTATGAATCTGCTAAAATAAAATTAGAGTCAATAGACTTGTGGAAATATTTCAAATTTGGAGCCTATGGCTCTGAAACAAGAATAAGAAGTGAACTAGTTGATATCGCTATGAAAGAAGCAAAAAAAGAAACAGGAATAGTTTTTGACAAAAAAGATATTTTTGTTATAGGAGATACTCCTAAGGATATTGAATGTGCAAGAGATGGGAAAGTTAAATCAATTGCTATTGCTACTGGAAAAATTTCATTAGAAGATCTTAAAAAAGAAAATCCAGATTACCTCTTTGCAGATTTTTCAGGTTCAGATAAAATTTTAGAGGTGATAAATAAAGAATGAAACTCAAACCGCAATTCCTAATCGGATCTGAAAAGACTTTCCTAGATTTTATCAACAACATAAAACCCGAGGATAAAGTTGGGATAATAAGCGACGCGGCAGATATCGACGGGATTTTATCTGCACTCTTACTTGAAGATATCTTGCAAAATAAAAAAATAAAATACGTTCCCCCGATATTCATAGACAGAACCAAAGAGGAATCTCTTTTAGCAATGCAAGAATTAAAAAAAGAAGGGGTGACAAAAATTATACTAGCAGATTTGCATATCAATGGTTTTGCTCCAGAAAACTTTGAAGCCCTTCGGAATGATTTCCCTGGAGATGTTTTATTAATAGACCACCACCCCACAACCCCCGAGATAAAAAATAAAGAAAACATTATAAAAAATCCCTCGTCTTTTTGTTCAGCATTAGTAATCTACCTCCTTGGAAAAGAAAACAATCTTCTAAATTATGAAAAATTCAAAGGACTAATCCATGCGACAGCAATATCGGAGTATTCTTTCAAAGATCCAGAAGTTTTGAAATGGCTTCAAGAAGATTACCCTGATTTAACTATTAAAAACAGGTATGATCTTCCCCCCGGAGAATTCTGTAAAGAAGTTGTTTCTTCAATAATCTATCATAGGAATAATATAAAACCGGTTTATGAATTAATCAAAGAACAAAACTGGGAGGAAATTAAAAAGCTTCACGCTATAGTCCAAACAGAGATAGATAACTCATTTAAAGATGCGAAAACAAATATAGAAAATTTCCCAGATAAAAGATTGCACTTCTATTATTTTAATCCAAAGTTCAGAATCACAAGTGTCGTTGCAACAAAATTATCTGATGAAAATCCAGATGACTCGTTTATCCTTCTATCTGACTTACCAAATACAAACCCTCCGAGAGTAAAATTCTCAGCAAGAAATCAAAATGTAACAAAAGACATGAGTCAAGTATTAATAAATGCGATAAAAGGCCTAAAAGACTCTTCTGCAGGGGGCCACCCAGTTTCCTCAGCAGGAACAATGCCTAAATCTGAGATGGAAAAGTTCAAACAAAATTTATTGCGGGCTTTGTGATTCCTCTGACCCCACAACGGGGGCCCCTCTTTCAAAACTATCATCAGCGATAATTAAAGCATTGATATAGTCCGTGTTAACCGAATTTCTCAAATCCGTAACTTTTCCAGTTAACTCGTCCTGTTTCTGTCTCACAGGATAAAGAGGACTACTTTCTTCAATTTGTCCTAAATCAGAAAGCTTCATTAAATCTGAAAGAACCTTCACAGCGTTTCCAAGAGCGTCATAATGTCTCCTTGCATCTCATTCAACTTTGTTCTTTCATCTCTGACCATCCCCCACCAAGCAATTTCCCCTTTATAACAATTATTATACTTGAATATATATCTCGAAACAACCATCAAAATCTTTAAAAACCAACTCCTTTTTCTCAAGTAATGATAATCCCCGAAACAAACATTGAACTCAAATGGCTCGGACATGCTGGATTCTTAATAGCACCCAAGGGTGTACCTTCTTCAGAAGGCAAATCTTCAAAAACTATTTACATTGACCCTTATGAAATATCTAAAGAATTCGAAGATCAAAAAGCAGACATAATCTTAATCACTCACAGCCACTTTGACCACTGCAGTTTTCCTGACATCCAAAAAATTGTCAAGGACGGAACGAGAATAATTTGCCCCCCCGATTGCCAAAGCAAAATAACAAGATTTCAACAACAAATAAAAATAGAACTTGCACAACCAAATCAAGAACTAGATTTCGGGAATGTAAAAATCTCAGCTATCCCTGCATATAACATCGACAAACCTTTCCATCAAAAGGATGAAGGCTGGTTAGGATATCTAATAAAATTCGACAAGGCAATAATCTATCACGCCGGCGACACTGATGAAATTCCAGAGATGCAAAAACTCACCGGCTATAAACAACCAAATAAAACATTCATTGCCCTATTGCCAATAGGCGGGAGATACACTATGACCGCAGAAGAAGCGGCAGGAGCAGCAAAAACAATAAAACCCGACATCGCGATTCCAATGCATTACGGAACAATCGAAGGAACTTCATCAGAAACAGATGAATTCAAAGAACTCTGTCAAGAAGAAAACATTAATGTTGAGATTTTGGAGAAAGAATAAATTTATATAAAAAACTATTCTCCTTAAACTATGACATTCGTCCAACAAAAATCCTCCGCTCTTTCAAAAAAAGACAAATCTTCAATTGGAAGTTGGGACAAAAAAATTCTCACCCTTTGCGAAAAAATAAATTCTCTTGAGAATTTTTACACGACCTCAAGTTGCTCAGGAAGAATCGCACTTGTAAAAAACAATTCAGAACAACGCCCAGGGGCATTATTAAAAACTTATCACAAAAAGATTTCTCTTGAAGAATTAAAAACAGATCTAGAGGAATTAATTACCCTAAACAATAACGAAGCCAGATTACTAGTTAAATCGGGGGGTGGAAATGGTGGTGGAAAAAGGGCGGGTCTTTTGACGAAGTCAAAAATTGAAGTGGGAAATAATAATCTGGCTGAAGAAAACAAAGAAATAAAATTCAAACAAGAACCTTGTATTCTTCACATAGCATGCAAAACATTAGAAGACGCAAACCAACTTCTCGCCAAAGCGAAATCTTCTGGATTCAAACGTTCAGGAATTTCTTCAATAACAAAAGACAAAATAATTCTTGAACTTATTTCAACAGAAAAAATTGAACTTCCGATAATCAGCAAAGGAAAAATCCTCGTTGACGACAATTTTTTAGAAGTTCTTGTTAAAGAAGCCAACAAAAATCTAGAAAAGACTTGGGGGAAGATTAAGGCTTTTGAGGATCTAATCCACAAACTTTATCAAGTCTTGCTCTAAAATCTTTGAAAAACAAATCACTCTCTTCAGCTTTTTCTCTAGCCCGCCGATATGTCTCTACATCCTCTTGACAAATTGGCGACAAGCGAGAATTATATGGAGCTCTTTCAAAATCACCTTCAGTTACTCCCTGTTCGTATGCAACAGATTGATAAAATCCCCGTTCATTTGGTTTATCTCCAACCTCAATTACTTGCCCAATCTTATCAGAATACCATAAAGTTTCATCAGGACTAAATTCTCCCATTATTGCCATTGCGTTCATTACTCTTTCTTTACCATAAGCATCACCGGTTATTCTTACTTTCATAAACTAGTTCACATTTAATTCTTTTTAAGCATTTATATCCTCGAGAATATAATTAAAATATCAAAACGATTCAATCATTCCTAGTTCTCTCGCCCTATCCCCTATCTCTGAAGGACGTAATTCCGTATCCGCACCATCAAATAAACTAACCTCTGCACCACCGCCCCTCAAAGTCAGATAGAAAAATATCGCTTCTTTTTCATTATCAATTGTAAGAGAAACAGCCCTCCTTGAAGTATAACGATTCTTTAAAGTATATCTATCTGTCATAAACTAGTTAACTTTTAATTCTTTTTAAGCATTTATATCCTCGAGAATATAATTAATAATTAAACTTAATGAAAAAATCTAAAAAGATTTCAATGATTGCACAGAATTTGTAAATTTTCTCCCCATTAATCTCGAGAGTTTACGAAAGCGAGAAATTAAATTTAAAGATAACGACTTTCGTGGGCTCGAGTAGCGAAGCGACCGCATTTTAGTTTTGCCAACAAAAATCTCGAAAAGACTTGGGAAAAGATTAAGACGTTTGAAAAGGGGGTCTAAACTTTAATGTCTATACCTATTATCTGAATCTTCATATTTCCTTATTGTTTCTGCTGCTTGATCGGGGGTAGCATTATCAGAAGTTCTAACAACTGCCCCGCTCTTAGGAAGTTGAACTACATTCTCACCAGTCTGATTATCCACCATAACCCTTCCCCCTCCAAGCAATTCATACCTTGTAACTAATACCATTTTTATTTCTCCAATTTAATTAATGTTTTCAAAATAGATTTTCTTTTATATTTATGGTGTAAAATATTTTACTACAATAGAAAGTTTTAAATAATTTCAAAAACTTGTGTTAGTATGGAAATTGAAACTGCCTTAGAAAAGATTGGACTAAACAGACAAGAATCAAAAATATACCTTAGTTCTTTGAAACTTGGTTTGGCGAAAGCAAGCGAGATAGCAAAAAAATCAGATATTAATAGAGAAGCATCTTATTATATATTAAAATCTCTTAATGAAAAAGGTTTTATCAGTGAGATTATTAAATCTGGAATTAAATATTATAGCGCATCTTCTCCAAAAAGAATTATTGAGATAATAGAAGAGGAAAAACAGAGGAAAAAAGAAACAATAAAAGAAATTCTCCCTGAATTAAATTCTCTTATAAAAACATTTACTGAACATCCAAAGGTAGAAATTTATAATGGTTTCGAAGGATTAAAAACTGCAGCCTCAAAGATCTTAGAACAAAATAATAAAACAATTTATTGCTATCTCCCAGAAAAACTTCTCCGCTATATTCCCTATTTTCATCCTCAATTTAGAAGACGAAGGAAAGAAAACAAAATAAAAATCAAGGTAATAACCTCAAAATCAGAATTTACTCTTGCTGATCTAAAGAAAAAAGATAAACAAGAATTAAGAGAAACACGATTTAATAATGGATTAATTGATAACTCAACTTCTGCATATTATATTTTGGAGGACGCAATAGTCATTATGGACGCTAATGATAGAAATCAAACCGGAATCTATATTAAAGATGAAGCTTCAGCTAAATTACAACGAAAAATTTTTGAGATTATTTGGAAATCCTCTAAAAAATAGTTATCTCCCAAATCCGAAAATCACAGAAATATTTATAAAGAACCAGACCTTCATTCTTTTATAATATTAATTTAAGTTGGCGCTCAAATTAATAAATGAAGAGGTGATATGTTCTCCCGTTTTTATTCTAATAGTAGCAAGAGTGCAACATTTATAAATGTTTTGCACAGCTACCAACTAACAAATGAAAGGAGGTTAAAATAACAAAAGATGGTATTAGACTTTGCAAAAGAAGCTATAGATAACGTGGACAGCCACAGCATCAACTTTGATGAACTTCGTGCCGGAAAGGCAAACATTAAAGTTATCGGTTGCGGCGGTTGCGGAAGTAACGCAATAACATGGCTCTTCAACAAAGGTATTACAGGTGCAACAGTTTACGGAGCAAACACCGACGCTTTACATTTAAGTGTCACAAAAGCCGACGCGAAAATTTTAGTAGGTAAAGAACTTACAAGAGGTCTCGGTGCTGGTGGAGATCCAAAAATTGGACAAGAAGCAGGAAAAGAATCACTCGCTGATTTAAAAAAAGCTTTGACTCCGGCAGACATGGTTTTCGTATTGGCAGGAATGGGCGGCGGAACAGGAACGGGTTTGGCCCCAGTAGTAGCAAATATTGCTAAAGAATCTGGAGCGATAGTAATTGGTGTTGTAACAATGCCCTTTGAATCAGAAAAAGCCAGAATCGACAAAGCTGAATTCGGTCTTCAGGAATTACGAGATTCTACAGATACGTGCATCGTTCTTGACAACAACAGACTAGTCGACATTGCAGGACAACTTCCTATCACACAAGCATTTGCAGTAGCAAACGAACTTATCAGTACTATGATAAAAGGTATCGTTGAAACTATTACATTACCAAGTTTAATCAACTTGGACTATGCAGACGTATGCTCGATAATGAGAAACGGCGGAGTTTCAGTGATTGGTATTGGTGAATCGGATCAACAATCCGACAGAGTTACAGAAGCAGTAAGACAAGCCCTAACACATCCTCTACTTGACGTGGATTACCAAGGCGCTTCAGGTGCTTTAATACATGTAACATGCGGACCAGATTTAAAACTAGAAGAATTCGACACGATCGGAAGATTAGTATCGGACAACTTAGGAGCAGACGCGAAAGTTATTATCGGAGCGAGAATTTCCAAGGATTTCCAAGGAAAAGTTCGTGTTATAACAATAATGACTGGTGTTCACAGCCCATACGTTTTAGGTCACGAAAAAGAATCTGAAATGGAAACTGAAGCTACCAAAGAAGTATCTGACTTAGGAATAGAAGTTTACAGATAACTGCGCAAATGTTGAGGAATTTTTGGATTTCGCACTTGTTTGGCAATTCAATGTAGAAACAAGGGTGGGTTTTCGAGCCTGCGAGAAATTAAGTGGGAATTCGAAATCCAAAAAACCGAAAACCAAGAAGATTCACAAACAATTTATTTTTTTATTTTTTTTCTTTCTTTTTATTTTTTTATTCTTAGTTAATTTTAGGCAGAATTAATTATAACTCTCAACAAATAGCTCTTTCTTGAGTTTGACTAAAATACTTTTCTACTCTTCTACAAGAGGCCCCAT